>Ga0181612_126326_pt1 | contig 12119 bp, 6 predicted proteins | sample HoacroProtozoa21_FD_119630 | JGI IMG/M metagenome (GOLD analysis project Ga0181612, IMG submission 119630) | Hoatzin crop microbial communities from Cojedes, Venezuel. Combined Assembly of Gp0051906, Gp0051904, Gp0051908
CGCTGCCCGGGGCTGCCCGGGCTGGCCTGCTGCTCCTCCCGGGCGAGGGACCGGAGAGCTGGGCAAGCCCCTGTCCAGCTGCCTGGGAAGGGGCGAGCCATGCCGCAGCAGATCCCCTTGTCCTGCACCAAAATGTCAGGGGCTGCGCGGCTGCCAGCATGGAGCTGGAAAAAAGCCCAAGGGGGTCACCTGTGCACGCTTGCCCATCCCTGCGGATTCCCACCCGTTTCACTCTGAAAGTGGAGTCCTTAAAATGCTTTCTGGGATTACTCATTGCCTTCTCAAGCTCCATGACTACCATAATAAATGAAAAACATTTGGATGTTCTTCCTTTACATCTTTATATCTATGTTACCAAAGATACCAAATTTCCTCCCAGGCACTCGAAGTACACAGTCTCGCATTTGCTTCCCAAATGAGCAACAACTGCAATTCTTCATCTACTCATCTCTGATTTAGTTTGGGTCATAATATTTCATACCGATCTGCTATTGAATTTTCACCTTGTGTCACTGAGAGAAATAGTTCTGTTATTTTCTAATCGTGACTCATGTTGCACCTTATGAACTTTAACTAGTCTCAGGGTCATTCTCATTGACAAATTGCTGTAGGCTGCTCAAGTAATTATTCGTCCTTGGGAAGATGTATATCTTTTATTGAAGGTATCCTAAGAATAAAACAATTTCACCATTAAAATGTCAGCTCTATCACTAGAAGATTAAATACTTATCCTTTCCACCAGTTCATGCTAGTCCTTAAGAAGCAGAGACCTAGTAAGAGTACTAAAAGCTACTCCAAGAAAGGCTATCTGTTTGGGAAGGTGTATAACTAATATGAATGTATATAACTAATCCTGATACATTTCTAGTTTCATTTCACATTTGTGTTTTAGATCTGGCAGTGATCACCAAGGAAACTGAACAATGCTGGTGGCTCCTCACATCTCCAGCAAAGCTGAGTTAGATGCTCCTGGCTGGGGCAGTGTGCTTCACCCGAGTCGAGGACAAGAAGCACCAAGTGGTCCCAGGTGACGGCTCTCCTGCTCTCTTGGGTCTACAGCCATCTCAAGCCCCCAGTGTGATGTCTGACAACTGTTGTTGAAAGGTGACCTCTACCACAACCCAACCCGGGACGGAAGGAGGCCAACCAGGAACACCAGTGCCTTTTCCTGGCCCAGAGACGGGCAGAGGTACAGACAGTATCTAGCAAGTGGGACTCTGGTCCGGCTGATGTCTTTGGGTGCTGCCACAGCAAATGTGTACAGAAGCTGATAGCTGAACTCTGTGGGTTTATTTGTCCTCCTGCATGCTAAGTCTGAGCCCACATAGATACGGTTGTGTGTCCCCTGTTTTGGTACAGCTAGAGCAGGGGGGACTCCCTGAATCTAAAACGTGCCTGCTAAGATAAGAGCTCAGTGAACTAAAGCAAACCCTTGATCCATCAAAATCAATAGGAAAACTGAAGGAAAGCTCGCAAACCAGGATTTGACCAAAAATTTAAGGAAACAACAAAGAGTGAAGAAACTGCCTTAGCAGACCCCAGTTGCTAACTCCATAGAGAACGTAGACCCATGAGTACAGGGCCAGATCCTTCCCCTCATGTGCTCCTGTTGGTTCAGATTCAAGGACCTGACATACAAGAGAAATCCAGTTTCCATATTGCCCTCTCAAACCCATTTTATTTCCCGTCTCCTTAACCCAGAATTTGTGGCAGTGTCGGCTGCTGCTGTTGTGACAGATGCTCAAAGAGGCTGGCAATATTTCTGGTGTTAAAAGCAGTACTTCTCTGTTGACAAACTGTTAAAAAATAGATTTACTGTTATGGGGCTGTTTCCCCTCAGGGTCATTCTCTAGAAGGAATAACTATGGCTCTGTCAGCGGAGGACGTGTGGGGGCACAGCACCAGGCACAGGCAGACGTCGAGGCCCGCGGGGAAGGACAGTGTCCTGCGTGCTCACACAAGTACTTCAGAGTAGAGGCTTGCCCAGATACGAGTATCTGTTCACGCCAAGTTCCTTTCCCATTTTCCTGCGCTAACGAGATTTGGCTCTAAGTCTGGTTCCTGCTGAGAGGTAAAGCTGCGGCGTGAGCTGGTCCCAGTGAGGCAGAGCAGGCGGGAGCACCGACCACACGGGTGGGAGCACAGTCAGCTTCTCCTCCAACCCAGCAAGGTGAGGAAGCTGGAACTGCCTTCTCCATCAGCCCCGGTGGCTGCTGTGCCGTGGTGAGATGCAAATGGAATGGGCCATCGCGTGTGCGGAGGGCTGCTCGTTTCCGTGGGCCTGGTACTCAGGGCGATGGTGGGGATGCCCTGCTGCTCCACGCACAGCCCTGGTCCTCTTTAGGGCAAGGTCTCTGGCCTGGAAGCAGTCAGATGCACAGGTAATTCTTCTGAAGTTCATACGATCTCGAGCGTTCAATTTTTTCCTGCATTGGTGTTGCAATGAATGATTTTGTCAGCTTCCCTCCAGCCAAAAGACAACAGCCCCACTCCGGGATTCATTTTTCCTACATCACTTTGCTAATGACTTTGCACCCGTAGCTGTAAGCGCCTCTGTCCCCCCGTCTGTCTGCCTGAGGTCTCCTCATCTGTCCTCCACAGAGGCACAGGGTGACTTTCCTACTGCTCTGGCTGACGTGCTCATGGTGAACTGCATGTGTTTAGTGCGCAGCCAGAGTAAACATCTCCGTTGGTGCCACTCCATGGACATCGTGATGACGTCCTATTCCGTGGCCCCCTCCTCCATGCAGTCTCTATTTTATTTTTTTTTAATATGTCACTTGGAGAGCTCGTGCTGCACAGTTTGTGCTTTTCTTGCTTTGGGAATTAATAGATGACAGTTGTCAACCTAGGACATTCCACCAGCATTGAATGCAATGGCTTTTTTCTTCAAAGACACTTTGGGGATTTTAAACGATCTTTTTGAACATTAACAGAAATCATGTAGCTATGCAGCTCCATTAAATGCTTTGCAAATATTCTTCTACAATAAGTGTCTCCTGCCTCTACTGCACTCCTGGTGTTTTTCTACTGTCAGGAATCAATAGCAGCATATGTGAGGAAACAGACAAATATATATCTAGCTAACGAGACGTAAATGGCTCCTCAGAGCAAGTTGACCTCACAAATTTCCACTTGTCTCTGCAATTTCTTATTTTTTGGGTAAATGTTCAGCTATGCATGTTATCCCGCTCACCTTGAACGTATATGACATCTCCACCCTCTCTTCAATGTGTTTTCAGCATTTTGCAATGTCAGATGTTGCTTCCAGCTGTACGAGAAATTATCTTTTATGCTTGTTTAAAGTAAAAGCAATTTAGAGCATCTACATCTGCAGCAACAGTAGCTCCTCGTGGAGGCCAACACCCAAGAGGTGCTTGTTTTTACACACTGTTGGACCATATCAAAGGCAGCATTGTAGAGTAGTTAATGATTGCCTTTTCATGTCAGTTTTAAAATTCTTGTGTAGTGTCTTTATTATTCATACCAATCTGTCTTTTAGATCCTCTTCCATAGACACTCCAGATTAAATTTTCTTCATTATCATTATAGAACTAGATGAATAAGTGGCACATCTGTTCATGAAGTGGTTTATTATCTGTTCTGATGAGGTTTTGGATGAATAGCAGAATGACTTAAATATGGAGCAGAGAAATGCATACAGGTTTATGCACAATCTTAAATTCATAACCAGTAGTGCTAACTTGAGGAATCTGATTTTATACAGAAGAGGTAATTATTAATTAATGATCTAGGCCAATTTATCATGAGGGCCAACTTAATGAAGGGACAAGATGCGACAGAAAAACCTGCATGTGAAATAGCACTGATGAAGACCCACGCATTGTTTAACTGGTTCTCGTTCCATCACTGCAAAGGAAAACTCTATAAATATTTTACAAACACACCATTCTAGCCATGTAAAACCAAATTGCACCAATAAATCTATTTATCCAGAAGTTATTTCCTAATTTCTCACAGCTGCATCATTTACAAAGGAGGACGCTGATCATTTGTCTGTCACAGAGACAAAAGGGCTGTATTTTCTGCACCCATGTGGTAGTGGTGGTTTCCACGAGCACTCTCAGATTCCAGAGCGCGCACTGTCCCGTCGGTCTTTGAGGCTGGGTGTCCCACTGGGAGACAGCCCTGGGGCATGGGGAGGGCAGCCCAGCTTTGCCAGCCGCAGCCCAGGCTCCCTCTTGGAGGGGCCATTTGCCCCTTCCATGCCTCAAACGTTGCTCGAAGTCCCAAGGCAGATGCCCCAGTCCCAGCTGGGTGCCGAGGTGGGAGGGGAGCGGAGGGAATACTGGGGTCTGGAGTGGAAACTCCTGCTGCACTCGGGTGCGCTGAGCACTGTTTGATGCCCAAAACGTTTGAGGAGGCACTTTATTGACCTTCTGTAGATGAGGTAAAATGAAGCACCAGATTCCTATATGATCTTCATATGTTTATTTTGGGGATGTGAAATGCAAGTGGATCGCATGTAAAACGTGAGCCCGTGTCAGACGGAAGAGCTGCAGCTTGAGCCCCACGTGACAGATCACCGGAGCTGCAGGAGCCGTCACGGCCTACAGGGTTGCCAGGAACAATCAATGAAATTACAGCCTTCGACTACGCGGTTGTTTATCCGCTATTACGGAAATAAGGCACCATCAAAACTGTTGAAAAAACCCGAGGATTACGTATGCACAATTTTGGGATATGACATTTAATCGTGCTATTCTGACAGGTTCGTTTAAAAAAAAAACAACCCACAAACTTCCACAGTAGCTGCCTGCACACAGCTGAGAGGAGAAGAACGAGTGCTGTCGGCTGTTGGGCACGAGCCACCTTGGAGCACTGTGGAGGGTCTCCAAACGCCGAAATCCTTGGAGTAGCGCAGGTGATAGAACAAACACAAGGATGCTCATTCTTGGTATGGCTTCTGCCAAGCACAAGTGCCCACCAGGTAAGTAATCCTCCTGGATTTCAGTGGAAAAATTACGCGAAAGAAGAGCATGGCCAGCGATGGGCGCCGCACGGCACCGGCTCCGCTCGGGCTCTGCGGTTCTCATCTAACGGAGAAAAAAAGGTTTAGCTAATCCCACTTGATGGTCTTTTGCTGTCTAGAGCTACGTGGAAATATTCAACTTCCAGCTGAAAATACATAAGGAAAGTTAATTTAATATATCATTTAAAGAACAGATCATTTTACACTCCAAACTCTCGGCTGTTAAGAAGGCATTAAGAGCTTAATTTCAGGCTTGAGCTCAGATCTGGGAAAGAAGAGGGATTCCCGGCTTCTGGGCCCAAGCCTGGGGAATCTCGCAATTAGAACATGTAAGTATTTTTATTAAATAATAATAATTGAATAATGACATTTCTAAACCAGTGCAGTAAAAGCAGTTTGCCCCAAAACTACTCCAACCACACTGTTGCCTACATTTTTTTTGAGATGCTTTCTTTTCTTATTTATTCCTCAGATTTTACTAGTCAAAAGGTCCTTACTGCAGTTTTCATGAGGAGATACTATTTAAACCTAAATTGCTGTTGCAGGATTTAAAAATATTTTTTTAAAAAAGTTTCGTGCAGACTAGCTTTAGACCGTTGTTTTTGTGATCTGTCCTCCTGGTAGGTACTGTACTGAACGTTTTTGCCAATTTCTGAAGATAGTATCAATCACCTCCGCTCTTGACAAGCCCTAAGGAGACGAGCATTTATCAGTGTCTATTAGAACAGTCTAAAAAAAATTCTAGCAATGACATTTTATAGAGAGAGTACGATCTGGTTGGAAAATAGCAGAAGCTTGACGCTTTCCTTCAAAAATTCTGTGCTGCCTCCTTCTATAGTTGCTGTCATCACAGCATCCACACCCCTCACTCCTCTTATTTTAGGAGAGCCTTTTTATATACTTTCACGTCAATCCCATGGGGGAAGGTTCCAAAACGGGAAAGCAGGAGGCCAGACCCTATGCAGCTGGCATGAAACCCACGCAAAGCATTGACTCCACAATTCTCTGTTGGCTCCTGCCCCTAGATCCCCAAAGCCAAGCTTCAGGCACCGTCTGACGCTGGGATTCGAGGGATTGCGTCCAGCGGAGCGTAAAACCCCCGACGCGCCTCGCGCCGTAGCAAGGCAGATGGCTGTCTCTCCAGGTTTGCCTTTCTCCAAATTCATCTTTGTCCAGAGCCTTCCTCGCCGTTGCCCTCGCTGCCCATCACCAGGGCGGCTCCGCTTCCACGCGCTCTCCTGGCAGCAAAGCGGTCAAGGTCAACGGTGGGCTGCAGGAGACGTGCAGGGTCCCCACCACAGAACGCAGGTGGGTTTGGGGTGGTCCCGGTGCTGCATCGGGGCCCCGCACCCCCTCGGAGCTGCCCACGAGCTGGGGCAGCAGCCGCAGGTGGAGGTCCCACGTCTCGCAGTGGTACCGGGGGATGCGGGTCCCTGCTGCGGTTTTATTCCCCAGCACGGCGCGTGAAGCCCAGCGAGAGCCGATGGTTCCCTCCCGCTGCTCCTTCGGGGCGGGCTGAGCCCCGAGCCCCGCAGCTCCGCACCCCGTCGCGCCGGGTCCAGCTCCCACAGCACCAAAGCGCCGGGCGAGAGGGGCCCCGGCCGGGCGCGGGCGATGCTCTGCCCTTCGAAGCGAGCGCCGGTACGGGCACGCTTTGCTCCCAGCAGACACAGCATCTGCCCAAGAACTGTCCAGAACTTTATACGCTTAAATTTGACACCACATACATTTAGCTATAATAGTAAAATCAGTGGGGCCATTAAAGTAGATTATGCACTAATAATTATGCAAATATTCCTTCAGTGAAACTATAAAAATCTCATGAAGATTTAGCACATGGCTATTACAAGAAAAGAAATAGGTGGAAAATGAAAATGAAGATCATTAACTTTAAGGAGTTAGGGGAATTTTTTTGCTGTCATTTAAATACATGACTCGGGATGCCTTTGCAGGTTTAACCTGGGGGAGATGATTAGTTATAGCGGCGCTAAAATACAACGGCAGGATGGAAATTTGGTCTGGCTGGAGAACGATTGCAGGAAAACAGAGCTCACCTGTTTTGTCCTTTTAGAAAGACCTTAAATACAGTATTAGGGCATGTATGAAGAGCAGAGTAACCTTCGTATTCCTATCAGGCAGGTCTAAAGGGAATATCCATTTTCCTGTTTCAGGGCATGGATCAGTGCTGGGAAGAAATTACAAAGCGGTTTGGCCGCTCCCCCCCAGTGCCCCTGTTTCCAGCTGCGGCCGGAGGAGCAGCAGGCGGGCGATGGCTGCCCCGGAGCGAAGCGAGGGCCTTGCTGCCCCACGAGCCGCAGCAGCTGGGTGTTTCACTGCGGCTGGTGCTGTGAAATGAGCTCGCGTCTGACGAGGAGCCCACCCAAAGGAGCCAGCTCAGTTTCACTTACTGAAGCTGGGCTCAGCAGCCAGCTCCTGATACAGCACTTTGCACTTCATTAAATTTGAGCACACAGGAACCACTGGAAGGGTCGACACCGTCGTGATAGGCGAGTCTTCAACGCTGATAGACCGATCCTGATGACAGAAAAAAAAGCTTTTTCTTTTTTTTTTTTTTGTTATGCTTAAGTATTAGCTTGGACATGTTGAAGTCGGAAACTTAAAGTGCATTTTACTGCTTGGCCCTGCTGTGGCAATGTGCTTCTCCAGGATGCTCGGGCTGGCCCAAGGAGACCAGCGGGAGAGGTGAGGAAGGCACAGACGCAGCTGAATGCCTCGCCAGAGGTTTGAAGCGGATGAGTACCCGTCCCTCCTCCCCACCTCGGTCTCTGTAGGGCAGCGCACGCAGCCGCAGCAGCAACTGCCTGGTACATCAGGGAGGGGAGAGGGAAATGTTCCCGCTTGCATTTTGCTTGCTGGGGAGGCATATTGTACAGCTGCAATTAAACTGCCAGGGTTTAGCTCTGCATTGTTAGCTGAATTTATTTCTTATCCGTACTGCTGGAAAAATAAACAAGCTTGTGAGTTAGAGATAAGTATTAATACCGCAGTGCAATGCAGAGCAGAACAAGCAGCACGCAGCAGCCGCCGAGGTAAAGAGCTGAAGGATATTTTATGTTCAGTGCAGCTTGCCCTAGACATAAAGCAAGGTATTAGACATGACACGAAGTTGTGAGTGATTGAAAATATACAAAGTTAGGAGGGAAAATCTTCAGTCCTCCGTGTTGCCTAGAAGTTGCAAAAACGCGTGAAGAGGCTGGTGAAGACTGGAACGATGTCTGTAGATAATTAGCTCAATATAGTGGATTTGTGGACAGCTCAAAGAGCTCAATCGTAACGCAGTGACAGACGTGGCAGTAGCTGTGTGGGGGATAATTTAGGTGGGATGAACAGTCCTAAGCAGGATACAGAGCTGGAGGGAAAGGTGGAGACATCAGGACAGAGGGAAAATCATGGCTGAAGGTATCTGGACTTCTGCATTTTAGGGGGCTAGCTCTTGTTGGCACTGTAGTCGGGCACAGGTTTTCCCTTAAATAACAATTTCACCATGAAAGAAGAGAGGACTGTTGGGTTTGGTTTTGGTTTGGGGTTTTTCTGTTGGTTTTTGGTTTTGTTTTCTTCCTACAACCACAGATGCCAGTGACAATCGCAGGATAACCTGGCCGGGGCGGTGGGACCCGCTGCGCCAGGTCCCGTCGCCCAAGGCAGTGGCAGCAGGATACCACGTCTCTCCCCCCAGCGCTGTCAGCGCTCGGGAGATGGGGACGGGTCTCTGGCTGTGGGGGTGAACTCATCCCGGTGCCTGCGCTCCCGAGCTGGAGGTCACCTGGGGCTGGAGGATGGGCAGACGCAGCCCGGCTAACACTGCTGTTTACTGAGGGACTATCGGCGTAGGGACACATTTTTAACCCTGCTGTTACTGCACGTGTGGGCACTGACCCTCGCTGCCACCCAGCCCAGGCTGCACGCCACCACGGGACCGTGCCGCTCAGCAGCCCGGCCGCCCGCCCGCGTCAATGCTGGCGACCGCGCTTGCGTTGCTATCGTTGCAAAGCCGCAGCCTCGCCCGCATCCTCTGTCTTCGGCACCGCGTTGCCTAAAGCCGTGCTATTCCAGGCCGTGCTCTCTCCAGCTCTCACAGGTTGAGATTGGATCAGTTCCTTGAGGCCAGAGGCCAGGGAGGGATCTGGTGGCAACAGGAAAAATCGAGTTCCTCTCTCACGCGGCCCGTGGATGTCCGAGCCACGCAGCGTGGGTTGCTGAGCGCTTTTTACACCTATTTCACCATCAAGATCACAACATCAGTAAAATTCTGCGGATGTTCACAGCGCTCACAAGAAGAGAGAGCATCTTATGGCAAAGCAAAGAAGGGGGTCAGATGTCATGGTCCTAATGAAGAGATTCTAACAGATAGAGCGAGATCACTTCCTTCAGGCTAATGGTGACAACAAAGGCTCACAGCTACACGAGGGGCACCATTTATTTCAGCACTGGTGACATCACTAAACTACACACTGTTCCAAATACCTCATGCTAAAATGACACATATTAGAGGTCTTTATTGGATTTTAAAAAATAATTAGAGTAGCTTAATAATAACTTCAAGTAACACAAAAAAGATCACAGAGAAAGCAGAAACTACGTTTTTGATATGTCTCTATGAGTGCCTGCTCCCTTTCAGCTGCCCTGGCAAGGGACCGTGCCACAGCAGGCTGTGAATTTAACTTGGGGGTTAACGTCTGTGGCTAAATAAGAGAGAGGGAAAGCGCGGCTTTGTCTTTGGAGGTACAGCCAAGGTCATGGCTCTTGCCAGCAACGCGTGCAGTCGGACGCAGACTTGGAGCCCTTTACCTGTTACTGCTCGTCTGTTGCTGGAGCTCGTCTTCGTTTTATATCAACTCATAAGAGGGAAGAAGGGCTGGGGGGAGCGGAGTTCATAACGGCGTTAGGGTCAGATGGACCGAAATGGCTCCAGGGCTGCGCAGAGGGATCGCAGCGTTCGGTTATCCCCGTCTCTTGCCCCCACCCCTCCTGCCGTCACGGAGCGGGCGGTGGCAGAGTCCCCTCTCCTCCCCTCCCCACCTGCGTGCATCTCCCTCCCGCCGGCGCCTCGGCCCCGGGAGATCGCAGACCTCTCTGGTCCCGGTGGTACCAGCACAAAGCTGCCCGCGCCTCGTGCTGCGACCTCCGGGACTTCAGCGCTGCGGACGGGGTCTGGAGCAACAGAGCGGACGCAGAAGCAGCCCGCTGCCGGCTGGTCAGGAGCTCCACAAAGCCACACGCTAAGTTCAGTCTGCACTGAAACGTGCTAAATAGTTTTTGACAGTCCAGTACTGTCTAAAGCTCGAAGCACTCTGTAAATACTTCCCCGGCGGTTTGAGGGGTTGAACCCCAAGCAGAGTCTCCTCCCGCACCCTTCCTGCCTGCCCAGCTCTGTTTCACGGGTAAATGGACATTCGCAGGAATCACAGGTGTTGGCTTCCTGGTTCCGTCAGCACTAAATCTTGAAATCGGGGAATGTTTTGCTTCAGTAAAGACTAAACAAAATCTGACAAAGGCTTTTAGATCTGGCAGCCTGGTGCAGCACAGACACACCTGACTGGGAGTTCGATAAGATGAGATGGTTTTAGTAGCTCTTGGCTACTCTTTGCTGTGATCTCTGGGGCAAAATAATCTTAATAGCTGCGCCTCACTTTTCCCTCCCATAAAATGGACATAATAATAAAACTACATCTGGAAAGATGCAAAATTTATGCCTCTGAGAGAATGTTTATAGTATTAGTGTTTTCAGTGATTTTTAAAGAGTCTCTGATGAAACAATTTTCTCCAGCGTTTCTTTGGGCGGCAGCTAATTTACATGCAGTTAAATTGCTTCAAATTTTGTTCGTCTTGCTGTGCTTTAAAAACCCTGAGCCTTTTGGGATAATTTGTTAGCCATCGGTGATATTTTTGTCGTCGCAGTCCTGCTGGGTGACTCAGTGTTGCGCCGACAGCCCCGTCGCAGAGCAGGACGCATCGGCAGCCGGTGCCGAGAGCGCAGCTCCTCTCCCTGCTGAGCGCCGTGGACGTTTTCTTGCTGATTTAAATGGCGCAGGAGCAGGAGCCATGCCAAAACAACGAGTTTTGTCCCTCCCTTTGGAGGACCATGGCTCCAATGTTGGACAATGTGGAGCAAATAATACACAATTCCAGGGTGCAATCAACACCACGCCATTCCATGGAGCCAGTCGCAAGATTGATCGTTTTGGTGTCAGTCACAAAGATCTCGCCCCTTGGACACCCCTCGGACCAAAGCGAAGCTCCTCTCCTCACACTGCTCCCCACGAGCCCTGCCTCTGGCTCCTCCAGCTGAAGGGCTGCTCTCGTCGCCCATCTTTCATTCTTTCTCCTCTCGGTTTGCTCCCCATCTTGCAATCCTCCACCCTAGGCGAGCCTGCCGCTCCTCTGGCAAGCTCTGCCCCTCCAGCAGAAGAAGCCCCATTGGAAGGTGCCCCGGAGGTCGTCTGGGCCAGCCTCCGGCTCCCGGCAGATGAATTCCCCCCTGGTTTCACACCCACCTCCACGCGCAGCTGAGCTGCTGCTTTGCCATTCTCCTCTCCGCCGCACAAAAGCCGCGCTCAGAGACCAGGAACAGCACGAGGGCGAGTTGTTAACACTCACGGTGTTCGCTCCCAGGCTGGGAGTGGGCTTGGTCGAAACCACACTCAGATCCTCCCTCCCCTGCCTTTGAAGGACCAAATCGCAAATTCCAGGTGTTTTTTTCTCCTTTGTTAAAATTCTGCTAAGCTGATGGGGGGGTCTCGCCCTCTCGTATCGTTGTGGTTAAACAAGGAATGGGTGGACGAAGTATGTAGCAGAACACTTATATCATGCCTAAAACCTACCACATTTTCCTGGTTTTCTATTGACCTTTAATGGCTTATGTATATGCACATCTATGCATGAAAATACAGGGCAGAGTGGCCAAGAAGTGAGACTTCAATGCCAGTGGTGAAGACAAGATTTATATTTTAGAAATTGTTCTCATCTCTCAGCCCTGAATCAATGCATCCCATCACACTTCTCTACAGCAGGCATTCTGCTTTTAATATTTAAAAGGAAATGTCTGCAGAGTGTGCGAAAGGTGCTGAGATGCCCGGTCAGCAGCAGGCAGAGCGCAGGCATCCGC
>Ga0181612_158794_pt1 | contig 12119 bp, 9 predicted proteins | sample HoacroProtozoa21_FD_119630 | JGI IMG/M metagenome (GOLD analysis project Ga0181612, IMG submission 119630) | Hoatzin crop microbial communities from Cojedes, Venezuel. Combined Assembly of Gp0051906, Gp0051904, Gp0051908
CCGGCGCGGGGCGCCCGGGGGGCGAGCGGGCCCGCGCGGCCGGGGGGGCGCCCCCCCCCCCCCCCCCCCCCCCCCCCCCCCCGGTTGGGGACCCCGGGGGCTCCAGCCCGCCTGCCTGGCACTGCCGGCTGGAGAGGTGTCATCGGCTGTGATGGAAAATGTCTGGATGAGGACAATAGTGAGCCCCGTTCCCAGGGCCGGATGGTGAAAGCAGGTTAAGAGCTGAGCTGGGAGAGCAGCACAGGAAAGCAAAGTCAAATTTCCCCCAAATCCTGCAGCCAGGCCTAATGGGCACTGATGCTGTGTCGGGGGGGGGGGGAGGAAAGGAGGTTTGGGGGCTTCAGTCTTTGAGGTTGCTATGGGAGGAAAGGGAAAAGAGCTCAAGATCTTTCCTTATCCCTCCCTTACTAGGTCCTTACTAGGACCGAGACATAGAATCATTAAAAAAAGAGTAGCATAATGCAATTAAGCATTAGGCAGTCCCCACTGCAACGCTTATCTATTGTTCCTCGCTCTGCTTTCTGCTAGAACGATTCTCGTCTGGACGAGAGAAGTATAATTGAACAAAGAGTTGATTTCCCATGCCAATTGCATCTGTGGTCTCTCCCCTGAATGTGCTGATGGCTGGCTGCAAAAGCAGCAGCATTCTTGGACAGAATCGGAGAACCAGAACCTGCTGCCATGGGCCACCAAGAGCAGCTCTGGGTGGTTGCTCACCTGAGTTGTTCTGATGGCAGCAGCAGAGCAGGTTTGCTCCCTCACATTTTGGGGGTCTTAGCTTCCTTGTGGGGAGTGTGGAGAAAAATAACAGGTGGTGAGGCAGGTCCAGCCTATGACTAGAAGATGCTATGTGTGGTTCAGGCAAGTCCTCTCCTTTCTGTAGTCTGTCTTTTAACTTTCTCTTTACCCTGGAGGATAAAGGATTTCAGGCTGTTTTGAGGTGATGCTGTTTTGGTGGAGTTTGCCAGCCTGCCCTTCATCCTGTGTCGGTGGCGGCTGGGTGCCCTGCAGTGCGCACACACACACGCACAGAGGCAGGAGTGTGGGAGCCTGACACTCCTGCTCTTTTCCCAGAGAGCTCCAAGCAGCTGGAGAGGTTGCGGCTGCGCCTGGGCCCCACGGCACATGCTTGGCTGGAGGATGCATCCTTTCCCCTGGCATCTCCTCCTGGTTCACAGCGCACAGCAGAGCTCAGCGCGTGGGTATGCACACATGCATTCTCTGCACTGCTGTGAGGCACGCTCAGCACTGGGAGGCTGCTGCATTTCCTTGCTTCTGGGGCTTCTCATCACAAGTCTGCATCATGCAGCTTTCTTCCTCCTGTTCTTTCTCCTTTTGTCTTTCTTCTTTGTAGACTGCTGCCTGTCCCACTTCACTCTCACCTTCTTCTTCGTCTTTTCCTGCTTAATCCATTCTTTCACCTCAGTTTCTTTTTCTCTAAGTAGACCTTGTCCTCTTCAGCCTGCTCCTCTCAACACAGGAGAAGCAGCTCAGCCCCTCATCTCAGTAGGAGTATTCCTGCCAACTGTTTACAAAAAGTAACACAATACCCAGGCTGAACACTGGCATAATTACATACCCAGCCAGAGTGTAGTAAATAATCCTCCCTTGCAAGCTTTTGCCCAGTGGCGAGTCTTTTGCCATTTCCTTTGCCTGTGGGCTAAATGTATTATACTTGCTTGCATTTATTTATATTCTGGAAACACTAAGCGCAGTCAGTGCACAGATGTGTGGTATCAAAGTGGATGTACGCTGATGTCTTGCACCGTATACGCTTACGGTGCCGGTATGCATCCTGTGTCTGAATACGCACCGTAGGGCTCTGCTCCTGGGTTCGGGCTTGGACAGTTGTGCTTGGCAAGTGCGAGGGCTGTCAGGGAAGAAGCAATTGCTGACGTGTGGATATTGTTCCATCAGTGAAGGAAGGATGGTTGTGGGGTGAAGGTCAAGAGCACCAGCAAAAAGTGCAAGGCTTGGCTAGCTGTGTTTTCGTTGGTTAGACTGCTAGCTAGTTGTCCAAGGATTTGTACGTACATAAGATTGCAGATTGCGGGTGTTGTCAGAAAGGTTGTGTTTCCAGTTGTGCTTGTTAGCCTGAGTCTGTCTGCAGTTGCTTTGATTGTGAGTCAGTCTGTCTGCAGTTGCAGTAGCTGTGAATCAGTGTCTGCCTGTAATTATGTGGGTGAATCAGTGTTGGCTTGTTACACTTTGAGTGCAAACGGTTTCCTGTAGCGATTGTGGGTGTGAATCACTCTACAGTCCCTCTGGATGTGTTTTTGAGTAGAAAGATACAATACTGGGATTAATTTTGTTTTGATGAGGAAAAACTGCCAAGCGGTTTCTCGTTTTGAAAAATTAGAGCTGGTTTGGGAGTTGGGCACAGAGCTTGTTTCTCTGTTACCAGCTTTCTACAGAAGAGTTTCACTTTAAGGCTTGCTCCCAAGATTTCCATTTTGATCTGAACCTTTAATTTCTTTGCCTTGTGCCTCTGGTTCCAAGCGTCGTCTTCTGCCAGCATCTCTTGCAGAGCTGCAGACAACACATTTGGTAACCATCACGTGTGCCTCGTACATCATGTGTGTGGCAGACTGATGGGAAGGTTGTTTATGGCTTGTGCAGCGTGTGTACTTGTGGGGACGAGCCAGCGTATGCCTCTTGGGTAGTTACGCACAAGCATTTTCATGCTCGTGAATCAAAGACTGGTTCCTCTGCCATGTGTCTCTTGCTGTGAGCTAGGGCTGTTTCTCCAAGTAGATGGTAAACAGCAAGTTTGATTCAGGTAGGCGGAGGTACTGCTGCCTGTTTCATGTCCTTTGATTCCTATAAAACACTGTAGGAGCTTCTGGCCTTCAGCAGCACCTGTACGGCACAAAGCAGCGCTAAACTGAGAGGCAAGTTGGAGAAATTTGGGCTAGCTCAGGTGATGGAAGCAAAGCACTCCGCTCGGTCCAGGGTAACAAACTGAGCCTTCCTCCTGTGCTGGCGGGTGCAAGCAGAGTGTGATGCTGGCATGACTGGGCTGATTCCAGTGCGCACTGGCTTGAGTGTCTCTGCCTGTGTTGTGCAGTGTACGAGTGTGTCCCAGTTAGCTCACTTCAGAACAAAGGGATGCAAACAACCAGCAGGACAAAGGTCTTGTGAAACACCACAGTGTTTTATTCCGTCGTTTCCAGGCTTCCAGATGAACCATGTGTGCTCATTGCTGCCCCTGCCCTCAAATAAAAAGGGACTTCATCCAAGGGACCCTTCTTTTTAGCTGAAGTGATTAACAACTGAAGCAAAACCTCCCCAACAGGGACGCAGGGCAGCATGTGCATCGCCTGCATTTATTGCTGCTGCACTAAGTGCTTTCTGGCTGCCTGTCTCTGCAGAGAGAGCTTGGAGCTTTATATGAAGAAGCACTAGGAAGGGTGTAGCAGTGGTGACCACAAGGCTGGTGTGCTTATGGAGGATCAGGGACAGTTGGGCAGAGCGCAGCCCATGCAGTTTGGATGATTTTGGAATCCTTGAGAGGTGTCGAAGTACCTCTCCTAATGCCTGGGATCTGTTTTGCAGAGGCTGCTGTGCAATGAGGAAGGACTTTCAGGAGCTTCTTGTGCTGTGAAAGCGCACCTGACTTTCGGGGTAAATCTGCAGGTGTTGTGAGGTCACCTATAGTGCTTTGCTTGGCTGTGCTACCGTGCAGGTGGGTGGATGTTCTTGGCACCCTCCAGGTCTAGATCACTCTCTTCTCCATGAGTGGAAGTGCTTGTATCTGGCTTTTGGACTGAGGCTGCCTCTACTTCCTGGTCTGTTTTCCAGCTGGCTCCCCAGCATCAGCTCCTCATTGCTCCCCCCTCCCGGAGATACCTGACTTGGCAAAGATGTGGAGCAGCTGCAGGTGCTGTGGGCTGAGAGAGCTGTAAGTGCTCAGCACTCCTTCACTTGATGCCACTGGTGTAGGTGCTTGCGTGTGGGCATGCTCACCTAATGACACTGCAGGTACACGGCTTCTCTGGGTGCAGTGATGGGGTAAATCTGTCTTTTGGGCTCCTTCATGAATGCCGCCTGTATGATAAGAATAATGCTAAGTGAATCTGATTGTTCCCTTGGCTATATGTGTGCCAAGGAGGCAATAATTTGGGAGAGATACTGATGTGTCCTGACGGTCACAGATGTACCCAGGTGGGTTTATGGGCCTCTTCATTCCCTTTCTGATGCTTGCAGTCTCCCCCTCTCTGGGCTGTTCTCCTAGATTTTTTTACATGCTTTACCTTTCAGTCTCCACCTCCAGAGCTCTATCTGTCTTTCCCTTGTCATCAGTAAGCCTGTTCTAATCACTCTTTCCTAGGAAGGCATTTCAGAATATTTAATGGTTTCTAGAATAAGGATTTTTGAAAAGATCAGGCTTAGTATGCCAAGTCAGGAGATACCCAATGTTAACATAATTATTAGGGTACCTTGCTGATCTGGAAGGTACCAGCACTTTTTTCGTTCCAAAACCCACCTCAGTAGGAGCAGGGGCTGGAGCATGTTGCTGTGTTGGGGAGAAGGAAGATTTTCCAATTCCTCATTCCAAAACTGCACATCCAACAGTAAGGCCGTATTTCTCAGGAGTGTTGTTATACTGTGATGCTCTGGAGATTGGACAAACTACATGTGTTGGAGAGGAGTGGGTATGTTTATGATGCCTTTAGGTATGTGGTTATAAAGAGACGTGCCAAAATCCAGAGTGCACAGAATTGTAAACATCAAGTATTGCTGGATTCCAGCTGCAAAGTGTTCGCAGGGCTCCTTAGAAAATCTGCATTTGATTCAGCTGTAGAGGTTAACAGCAACTGCAGAATTAGCGATGAATGCATTTGCTAACTGTGCCATTAAGAAATGAGCAGTGGACAGATGGAGGAAGGAAGTGCAGAGCTGCTGTGAGTACGTACCATGCTTATAGGCTCCATCTTGCATTGGTAGAGACGAGAGTCAGAAGCTATAGGGTCATGTTCTTTAACTTATGTGAAAGGGGGTCAGTCTAAGGAGTCGTACCACTCTTTTCTGAGCTTAGAAATCTTTGCACTCTGCTTTTTTTTTTTTTTCCTCACAGATACTATGTAATTTCCTTTCAGCAAGACCTAGTAAGAGATTTGGAGTTTTTTTCTTCTTTAAGACTATTACCATCCAATTAACATTCCTAAACCCTCACTAGGTTACATGCAGTTAAATGCATGCTGTCTGCATCCTCCCTCCCCTTCCTAGAGCATCAAGCATCCCTGCAGGTATTCAGATCAAGAGTTGGCTGTTTCAGAGCCTTCCTGAGTGGGATGTGACAGCTGGACAGCATTTTGTTTAAGCACCTTCTGCAAGGGCAGCACCAGTTCGGGCTGGAGGAGCCCCAGTGTTCCTTTTCCTGAGGTGCACTCGTGGGTGTTTCCATTCCTTTCCTGCGCTTGAGATGGTGCTATGCACCGAGGGACCCCTTCCTGCCTGCTCTGCTCTGAGCAGTAACTGCTCTGGGGCAGGCAGTCCTTTCCAAGAGCAACTCTTATGTGTAAAACCTGAGGAGCTCAGTTACTGGGCTATTGAAACCAGGACTGATTTCTGGCCTGGCAGGTTTGTAAAACCTTATTATTAGAGAGGCTGTGTGGCCAGTAGTTATTGGGCTAACAAAGCACTTGCACTGGCTGAGATTTTGTGTGTCCCTGTGGTTGGTGCTGGGCCTGGGCTAGCAAGAGCCCCCGGAAAGGGGAGAGGTGATGCTGAGAGCTGTTGTGCCATGTGAAGCTCTGGCTATGGGGAGCTCTGCAAGATCCTTTTAACTGTATGAAGGGTGGAACCTCCTCCTCTGTAAAAGCCTCCTTGCATCCTCCAGAGACATGTTTCCTGCCTGGCAACAGGGTGAGGAGCACTAGCGCTGGAAGGGGGTTGTTCCTTCTGCCGCTCCCCCAGCGCTGCCTGCCCAGCCCTGGCTCAGTGTCACAAGGCCACCAGGGTTCATCACCAACAGTTAAAGCACCTGTGTTAATCAAAAATGTCAGCCACAATCCTCAGGACCGGGTCTGCTTCTCAATCCATCTCTAAGTGTAAAGGAGCCAAAGAACAAGAAAAATGCCGTGCAACCACTTCTATCCAGCTCCCCAGGAAAAATACAGTACAAGAACCGTAGGAAAGTGGTAGAAAGCAGTGCCAAGCTATTTTCCATGCTGTGTTATCCTTCCCAAGTCTGTAAGTGCAGCCATGGTAAACCAGCCATCCGTGTACTCTCACACCACATTTTTGGGGCATTCTCTGTGCCAACAAACTGAACCATGGCTAGCAAAGTAATCACTTGGGCAAGTAGTTAAAACAGATTTTTCTCCCAGTGCAGGTTATATTCTGACACTTAAAATGAGACTTAAGCGTGTTTTTAACTTATTCAAGAAACTCTGTTATCCTTGGCTAGCACCTTCCTCAACAGAACTATCCAAAGTAGAAAATCAGCCCTTTATCTCCATGTAATATTGAAGGAAAACTGTATGAACAAGGTTTGGTGGAAATGCGTTTTTTTAGAACTTTTTGGCACAGATAGGCAAGTCTTACACACATCTACATGGAAGGTGTAAGTGCTTCCCACTTTTGTCACTTCTCCTGACCTGTCACTTTCTGAATTGCCTTGATGCCTCATCTTCTAGTCCTCTTTTCTTTAGCTACTCTGTCCCGCCTTTGGTGCGTAATCTGCTCAGCCCACAGTCTCATCAAATCTAAAAAACAATGTTCTAGAGGAGTCAGATCAGTTTCTGCAGAACCAGGAGGCATTTGCTGCAAAACTAAAGGGTCCTTATTTGTATGGATATCCCTGGTCAAAAACTGCTGTCAGTGCAAATTCTGCCGAAGCAAACCATTTATTGAAATCAGCATTTGAATGGGAAAGTGTTGATTTAAATGAAATTTGTCAATGGTATTGTGGGGAGGGGGCAGGGGAGACAGCGATGTTGTTTTCACTTTTGGCTAGTGTTTGAAATTGCCTTAGGAAAAATAAATCAATTAAATCCTATTGTGTAATATGCAAGTTTAAGTGAAATGAAAGGGAAAAGTTGAAAGGAAATCTGTCAAGGAGCTGCTAATTGAAAGAGTTTTGAATTTGCCTTGTAAGAAACATCAACAATTTAGTTGTCCTTGCTGTGATTTGGAACGAGTCTCCCCTGTTGGAATTTCCCACAGAACAGATGTTCAGCCTCTTAATTTGTGCTTCATCAGCAAATACTTGAATTTCCAAGACTGAGTGTCCCTTCTCAGCTGAGGGTGGCAGGAGGCAGAGGAGCTATCCTGAATCAGGGCTTCTCTCACCAGAGGTGTAGATGTGTAGATGTGCCCATGCCGGAAGGCTTCTGCAGCCTCCAGTAAGCATGTGCTTCTTTCATGTATCATCCTGATTAAATAAGCCTGAGCACATCAGCAAATGCTCATATGCACAAAATTAATCCATGCACTGATATTTGCAAAGATTTGAAGTGAGTGATGGGGAGGAAGACAGAAGTAACACATCTGAAGTACGCTCTATGCAAGACAATGCGAGAGGCCAAGGCTATTTTATTTTTCCTGTGCCGGCCATTAGTGAGTGCCAGGACAAAAGCTGAGGTGGGTAGGTAAGGACTTGTATTGTCTGGCTTTTACCTTCTGTCTACGTGGTAGCTCATGTCCTCCTAGAGTTGTGGTGAGCTATAAAGCAAGGATCAAGCACATCATCCAGGAAGACTGTACGGAAAAACTGTTGTGGAGCGACCAGGGGCAGCTCAATGAAAAATCCTGGCCTTGTGCCCCTTCTCCTCTTCCAGTCGACTGTGGCAAGAGTAGCAAGACACATATTGCTGCACGTACATGATGTATGTGATCTCCAGGTGCTTCCATCCTGCTCGGCTGAGCTCCCTGCTCTCTCTGCACGGGATTTCTGCTGGGGGTTCCTGTCTCCCATGTCTGTGTGCAGAAACCGCAGCTCCTTGGTAGCACTTGCATAGCTCACCTGCCCCCTTCATCCTGGGGCACCCTGTGCTAGCTGAGAAATGTCATTCAGGTGGTGGGATTTATCTTTCAACCCAGCATCTCCTTTCTTGCTGGAAGGAGCTGTCTGAGGCTCTGCAATGTTGGTGTCTATTGAGTGGGGAAATCCAGAGGTCAGATTTGGCTATCAACATCTTGCAATGGTTTCTGCAGTTTGTGATTGAAGTGAGCCTTCATCTCTGGCTTGAGGGGCTCACTCTGGCCGGTTGTGCCTGGCTGCCGAGGTGCTGAGCCTCTGCCAGGCTGAATCGCATGTGTGCCAGGCATGAGGTGTCGTGTTGGGAAGACATCACAAGAAGCTGTATTTATACAGGCTGTTGCTTGGCAGTGCTGTTCCAAGGTGTGTCAACATAATGAGATACATAAAAGGGGAAGGCAGTTAAATGTGCAATAACATCACAACAAAAGTAAAACTGAGTATTAATGAAAAATCTGAGCACACTAAGTGCACTAGTCGAACACTCCCACTACCTTGTGCCTCAGTGCGCGAACATAATATCTGGCAGTGTCGTTACCAGAATTAAATGAGGGCCTAACTGTCCAGAAAAAGATGTTTGGAAAAAATGGTTCTTGAGACTTTGCAAGTGGTTCTGCTGTGTGGGTGTCCCCAAGGCAGCACAGGTAGTGAGGGGAGCTGGAACTTGCTGCAAGGGGAGGGTGGTAACTGAGATTACGGGGTGAGGAGGAAATGATGGGTGGAAGAAGAACCACTGTGGTCATTTTGGACATGGAGCTGAAAGGTGCTGAAGCACCTGGGGAGCTGCTGGATGTGCTGTGAAGATGGAGTGAGGGTTTGTACATGTTTGTACATGCTTGGCTCTGACCCCATGCTGCAACTTCCCCAGGGCCAGCAGTGCTGCAGGGGATGCTGCTGCCTTTGGTCCCTGGAGGGGTCTCTGGGACTTCAAATACAGGACCCCCAAAACACTGACTGCTGGCTAACATAGATGAACTGCTGGGAAAAACTGAACTAAGCGGATTGTTTTCCTCCTAGTAAATAAAATCTCTTTTCTCTTCTCTCCTTCCCCTCTGTGCCCACCCTGGTAGGTTTTGGAGGCTTGCTTACCAGTCGCCGCGTGCTGAGGCCATGGCGCTGAGGCTCCTGGGAACCAGGTCGCTCGCTCTCGCTAGCCTTGGAGTCGTAGTCCTGACTTTGGCTCTCCCTGCTGATGCTGGGTAAGGTGGTGAGCACTGAGGCTATTGGCCAAGGCTGCAGTCCTCTCGCTTTGCTTAAGTATCCTGGGGCCGGTACCTGTGTGAAGTAGTCCGGGGAAAGCACTAAAAAGTGTCTTTGCTGTGTTTGACCCTCCCCTTGTCCCCATCCCCACGCATTTCACCCAGGGACTGTTTCAGGCCCTTGTGGCTGAGCTGACTGATTACATTAGCATTATTTGAGCTGCTCTCACTCAGGACAGATGTCAGCGTTTTTTTTGCAACAAAACCAATTTTCAGATTTGGCCTCTGCACAATTCACTCTTGGCAAGGACTTGACTTAGAAGAGTTTTAACTGGGAAGAGAGACTTCCCCCCTCCCCTTTAATTATTTTAATACTCCATTAAAGAAAAGAAAATGAAACTGCTTCAGCTATTTGGTTGTTTATGGTATAACAACCCATGAGCAGCATGCCTGATCTGTAGCACAGGAGGTCTCTGGCCAGCCCTGGCTAGGCATGCTGCCTGGGTTGGTGTCCCTCTGGCTGTCCCAACACTGAGAACACTGCCACCAGCCTTGCCCTCCCAGCCTCTGGGAGCTGTCAGATGAAGATGAAAGCCTGTTAGTCCATGACAGGCTCTGCAGCCCAGCTCTGCATCCCACCAGAACCACTGGTGAGTCTTGGTGAGCTTGGAGAGCTCTTTGAGGAAGGGAGGCAGAGACCCCCCCCAGCACAGCCTACCAGCTGCAGGGAGGGAGGAGCTCTGCACAGAAGAAGAGAAATGCAAATAATACATGACTTCTATAAAAAATTCAGAAAAGCCTTTAGAGTGCCAGGTATGACCACTGAAATGCTGCCTGCTGAGTTACAAGTCCAGCAGCGATCAAGGAATTTCATGCGTGAAAAAATGTCAGTGCTGCCACTCCTGCTTCACCCACGTACTCCTCTGCGTGTGGTTGTTTGCCTAGCTGCACACTCCTACCCTGTCCTGCCCACACCACTTCACCTCCCTGGATCTGACTTTGCACAAGCAAACGCATCCTGACTATGCTCTGACACGTAGATGCCGACCCTTCGATGCATGGCTGCCTGCCCCTGCCCGCCTGCATAGGTACAGGCAGCCCCGGGCACTGGCCTCTGGGTCCCCATCCCCATGCGGGGGGGTGTCAGCAGCCCCTCTGCCTGCAGCCCTGCCTCTGCCTTCCCCACTGCCGCACTTTTGCTCCCTGTCACACATCCACTGATGCAGCAGCCACTGCTCCCTTGCCGCCTGCCGTGCGGGTATCACTCCGGTCCACAGGAGGATTTGTTTCTTCAATTGCTTACGAGGGGACCCTTGTTCAGAGATTAGCATGCCAATGTGGCAGCTAGCTCTCCAGAGAGCATGTGCACAGGGACGGGTGGCAAGGTAATGACTTTTCCTCAAGCCTATCCTAATTAAATTTGCTGTAAACCTCTGTCTTCCCTGCCTAAAGGCTTTTAATTATTTTAAAATGGTGATCCCCATACCTCTGCCTTTCCTTAGGGTTCTTCACTGGGGCTTTGAGACAGATAAACACGACTTGTTTTTACGCTTTGCTAAAGGGCAGCTTTAGCTTTATGTTAAGGTTAGATGAGCCAGCCCAGACCTCAGCTGGACTGGGGAATCACCCAAATCAGGTGCCAGGCAGAGGTGCTGCTGGCTCTCCCCTGTCTCCACCTTTCGCTTGCCCTGGCTGCATCGCTCTTTCCCCTGCGCCTCCTGAGTGAATCCCACGCTGCTCACATTGAAGTTGAAACCTCAAATGTCAGGCTAAGTAAAACAGCTTTGAAATTTGTAAACTCACTTTTCCCATCACCGCTGAGCCTCCGCTAGGAGTTCCTTCACAAAAATCTGTCCTCTCGCTCTTCATATTACGGGTAATTTTTAAAGATAGCTTATAAAACATTAATGAATGAGCTTTCATGAGCATGCTAGCTATTCATAAGTTATAGATGGTTATATACCCATCAGCAGCCACTGGTACAGATTGCTTTTAACCATGACATCTATTGAAAGCTGGTACAATTGGAACTTCACTAATTACAGTAGACATTTTTGAAATTCCTCAAAATTCTACTCAACTGCAGGCAGTTCAGCTATTTCAAATACTTCAAGTCTAGACGAAAAGCCAAAACCAGTGTTTTGATTTGAATGGGAAGTCTCAAAGGCTGTGATGCGGTTTGTAATATCAGCGATGTTCCGATGTTTCGGATCTGACAGGTCGCATTAGGGCTGGGACGGGTGTTTTCCTGACCACGCCTCGCTCCCTGTACCCTATGGGAACTGCACTTTATTACTCTTATTGGGCTCCTGTAGGCTGAGCTTCCTGGCTTGACCACTTCTCCCATGACAGCAGGTATTGGTTTGCTAAAAATCAGAGGCCAAGTGGCCTTTTGAGAAGTGGGATCTGATCCATGGAGAAGCTAACTGCAAGCACTTGAAATACAATTTCCCAGAGTGTTTGGTCATTGATGCCGATGCAAATTAATGTCAAAATTGCCCAAAATGGAATATTTCAATTAGCTGCAGCATGCTGAATAGTATTGATTCAGCCTGACTCTAAAAATACCTATACCCTTCTCTCAATTTTTCATTTTTTGCTAGAAAATACTTTTTGCTCTTCTTTTATCTTACAGAAGCTGGGTTTTCTGTTGGGAGCACATTTTGACCAAATGGACCAGTAGTGTCAGGGGTAACTAGTCTAACCAGATGGGATGCAGCAAGATGAAGCTTTGAACTCCTTAAATTATATTCCTCTTTCTGTTTGTTTTTTTTTCCCCAGTTATTTCCTGGTGCATGCTTAAACCAGTGGCTGCACACATCAATGGGAGCAAGACAAAATGAGGCTGGAGAGGAGGAGGAAAGGGGCAGGGGTATTGGAAAGCAATAATTTAGGGGCTTCCCTTCCCCTAGCTGTGGGGAGTGGGACCCTGCTTC
>Ga0181612_105732_pt1 | contig 12118 bp, 4 predicted proteins | sample HoacroProtozoa21_FD_119630 | JGI IMG/M metagenome (GOLD analysis project Ga0181612, IMG submission 119630) | Hoatzin crop microbial communities from Cojedes, Venezuel. Combined Assembly of Gp0051906, Gp0051904, Gp0051908
CCTCTCAAACTTCAAACGAATGGCAGTATGTTATTAAGAATATATCTGCATTTGTTGAAGAAACCACCACACCAACAAAATCAACAGCAGAAACCAAACAGAAATAACAGTGGGCGTAGCCAATATACATATATATTTGGTATCCTTGTTCACAAACACCATCTGGAAAAGCCTCATCCACAAAAATGAAAGAATGAGAAAAAAGCGTTTTCCTCCCTGTATTACATTAACATCTGAACTTCATAAGGAGATGGGTCAAACTGAATGACAAGTTAAATTTTATAGCAGTAACACAAAGCATAAACACAAACAAAACTAATCACGTGTGAATATATTCTACCCTCTCGTGTGCTTTGGTCTTGTTCAGAAAAGCCTGGAGAAGCATGGCTGGATAGGAACACAAAGGGCATCTGCCTGCCCTATGGCTACCCTGGAGAGAAGCTTCTCCAGCCTGTTCAGAAACATTTCCACTCTTTCCTGGAAATGCTGATGAAATCCTGACCAAGGATTGCAGCAGGGGTCTTGGCATTACTAAGCAGAACAAAAGGACTGCTTTGCATGCTGGTTCTACTTGTAGGTTTAACCCCAGAATGGTGGTACTTTTTCTTCAGTCCCATATGCACCTCAAAATACATTATAATGCCTAGACGTTCCCTGAAGAACTGCTCTGTAGAATGCAATATTTCAGTTGGAAGGGACCCACAACAATCATCTACTACAACTGCCTGACCACTTCAAGGCTCACCAAAAGTTAAAGCACGTTATTAAGGGCACTGTCCAAATGCCTCTTGAATACTGACAGGCTTGGGGCATCGACCACCTCTCTAGGATGCCTGTTCCTGTGCTTGACCACCTTCTTGGTAAAGAAATGCTTCCTAATGTCCAGTCTATATCTCCCCGATGCAGCTGTGAACCATTCCCACACGTCCTATCACTGGACACCAAGGGGAAGACCTCAGCTGCTCCCTCTCCGCTTCCCCACCTCAGGAAGCCCTAGAGAGCAGTGAGGTCGCTCCTCGGCTTCCTTTTCTGCAAACTGGACAAACTCAGTGTTCTCAGCTGCCCCTCACAGGAGATGACTTCCAGCCCTCTCACCAGTTTTGTTGCCTTCCTCTGCACACATTCAAGGACCTTCACGTCCTTCTCAAATTGTGGGGCCCAAATCTTCACGCAGTGCTCAAGGTGAGGCTGCACCAGTGCTGAACACAGTGGGACAATCCCCTCTTCTGACCGGCTGGTTGTGCTGTGTTTGATGCACCCCAGGGTGTCGTTTGTCCTTTGAGCTGCCAGGACATGGGGCTGGCTCCTATGGAGCTTGCTGCCATCCAGCACCACCAGGTCCTTTTCTCCTAGGCTGTTCTCCAGCCACTCCTCTCACAGTTTATACTTGTGCCCAGTGTTACTCTGTCCCAGGTGCAGAATCCAGCTTTTAGCTGCTATCAATGGGAAATGCATGCTTGGCTCAGTTGCTCTAGAAAGATAGTGACTCTGTTAGACACATACTAGACTGATTTCTAGATACCTTAGGCAGAGTTTATCTCACCTTCCATTTTGGATGTCTCCAGTGTAAATCTATATACCTGGGCTGGTCACCCTACACTGTCTTTCTAATCAATGATATAAGCCTTTCTGTGATAGGTGATTCATCTCACCTATCTTAGAAATGTAGATCAGAATGAAAAGAAATGTTTTCTGAAAGTGCTCATTCATCCCACTAATGAGAAAGGCATAGATCAACATTTGATCTTGTAAATACCACCTCTTGTTTCACAGAATCACAGAATCACAGAATAGTAGGGGTTGGAAGGGACCTTATCTTTCATCAACTTTGAAGTTGTTTCAGTGTATATAGCAACTTCTGTGTCAAAGAACTTCTACCAAGTACAATGCCTTTTCTGCAAAATAGTCTGAACAACGCAACTCTGTCTTGCACAACAGTAGCAGGAAGACTGTTGATCAAGAAATCTGGAACATCTCCTCTATGATTTCAAGTATGTCCTTTGATTTTTGATGTCCACATTGAGGACACTGGGCATTCTTTTCAAGTGTCCGTATCCAAAAAAATTTGTAAATCAAAACTGGAAATGAACTAATTTACTTGCAAGCATCCTCAAGAGAATGTGAGGTTCTTGCAGGTGTGATCTCTGAAATGTCTACCTACCACTCATTTACATGTTCCTTCCCTCCGTCGGTCTGTGTGCACCACCAGTGTACAGTATGAGCATGCTCCGTTTGCAATACAGTATTTGAATTCTTGGCCTGCTTGGCATTTGCTATCACTATGCTCTGCCACAGCTGTCAGATTAGTAAGTTGTTTGGTTTTTTTTTTCTGTTTTTATCCGAGTTGGCTTTATTCCCAGATTCCAGATAAAAGTGATAGCATTTTGCTTGACCATCCCATTCCAAGTGTTAAACACTGTGACTTCAGGCTTGGATGCTCTAATGGTGTGCTAAAACTGTCCAATTTTCACCGCCTGCCCTCCCCTCTGCCCACACATGCACGCACATAGCAAGCCACTGGAATACAATGCTGGGGTGAAGCCAATATGTGGAGCCTCTAACCGAGAGTGTGTTTAGCTGCTAGTGGTTGGAAGCTACAGACTAGTCAGTGGGGTCCAAACAAACACAATGTAGAGACCACAGAATCTGGCTACCAATATAAATTGAAAACATGTGGAGTGTTTTTAAGATTTACCCTTAAGCAATGCTGAGGTACTGACCTTACACATTGTGGTGATGAGAAATTACTGGACAAATTACTGACACTCATGTGCAACAAAAACTCGATCTTCTGGGAAGTTTCATCAACAGGATGACTTTTTGAAAGTTTTTTGCCTGCATCGTTTGGTATTTTATTTACCCCATTCAGGTCTCTGTTTGTGTAGTACAATAAATCTATTATGTAGGACCATCTATTTAAAAAGGGACATCTATAGGTCACTTCACAATGCCGTGCAGTTCTGTACTTCCCATGTTGAACTGCAAAACTGCATATCTCTGGGATTAGAGTATTTTAAATGTAGTTCTGTTTTTGCCACCTATGGTCAGCTATCTAAATGGTCCAGTTTAGGCAATATTTTATTGCTTTACTCAATTTGGTTTTTAAAAATCAAATTTAAGTTGCTCTGCTGTTCTACTCTCCTGGCTCCAAAAGTGCAGGAGTTTTCACCCTGCAGGTCTTTGATATGAGCAGCTAAAACTGTAATGTTGAAAGGCTGTTCCTGTCACCTCAGTAATGAGAGCTCATCTGAATGCAATTTTAGCTTTAGCTTTTTCTTAAATCAGGAGCACTACATCTCTAAAGATCTATTCCTGAGACAGAAGTCAAGATGCCCTGTACAGGTGCCATTATCTGGAATACGTTTCTTCCCTTTTCTGTCATCTTACCACGTGAAAAATGAGAAAGAAGATTGTGATTGGTTTTGGACCCCCAGTGAAAGAGATATCAACAAACTGGGAAATATTCAGTGAAGGGTCATTAAGGTGATTAGGCAGCTATGGAATACAACAGGTGAAATGAGGCTTATTAAGTTTGTTTGCTTAACCTGGAGAAGAGAACACTGAAGAGGAAGGTGGGGATCTAATTGCTGTCTTGCACAACCTACAGAGAAAATGGAGCCAGATTCCTTTCAGAGAACTGTAGTTAAAGGATAAGCAGCAAAGGATGGAAGATGCAGCCACAGACATTTTGGTTTATGGAGAATAACGTTTGCATAAGGGCAGGCAAATATTGGAGTGGGATGCCCAGAGATGCTGTGAAATCTCTGCCCTTGGAGATGTTCAGTACTCAGCTGGTCAAACTGCTCTTCTACCTACTTGAATTTCACCCTGTTTTGTACTGAGGTTTGGATCGGAAGATCCTCAGACATCATTTCCAACTCAAATTATTCTATGAGTGTATAATTCTATCAAAATTATCTACAGTGCAATAGTAGTAAAAATGTCTGTGGAGGATTCTCTAATCTGGAAAGGCAACGGAGAAACACATTAGCATTTTGTGCTTGTTTTCCTTTTCTTTGGAATTCCCCAGAGCGCTGTCATTTTCTACTTGTCACATCGGAACAAAACAGTGCATCTTTTGGCACATGTATCATTTTATAAACAAAGGAACTAAGTTGTTTGGATTCAGCAGAAAGCCAGAGGGACACTAAGACAACCATGCAAAACAGTTAGAGGAGTCAAACTTCTGAAAGAGCTTCTTAATTTCAGCTCAATTACCTATTTCAACCAACATTGTGAAAGCAAATGTTGATTCCAGCAGATCCAAAAGGTAATTGGGAGCTTCTTTTGCAAATTCTGGCCACTGCTAATGTGAAAATATTCCCTGAAGCTCCTGGCATCCATGACAACCTCAGCAACTGTCACTTTGACTGCTTTTCATTTCAGACATAAACTGGACACTTTATTTTTTCTCCTTCAAGCCAATATCTCATTCTTTACCTCCCTGCAGCTACTAGGAGTGCACTACGTAAGTGAAGAATGAAAAGGGATCACATGAAGAAAGTAAATTAAAATCCCCTTAGAACATGTCATACTCCAATGCATAAATCCAGAGCTTCTTCAAGAGTGGGATTCTGGGCTGCAAGACTTCAGTACGATGTTAGGTACTTAAATCAGTGTTTTTATTCCACTTTAAAAGAAAAATGGTGTACAGAAAATGATGGAAGACAAATAAAGAGACCACATGCTACTATACAAATGGACCGAGACAGAAATTGGTTTTTATGGTTTTATTTAACACAGTTAGCACTAGCAGCAGCCTGTTGCTCTGTATTTGAACATGCCACTCAATAGATCATAAACTGTTACATCTAGTCTCTTTTTCTTCTCACTACTCAAAATTGAGGACAAAGGTTGCAGTTCGACTATTCTTTCTTGATCGCCCACTAAGTAGTGGTCTGAATATTGGTTTCTGTGTATGCATCTCTTTCGTTACAGAAATGATGCGGCAAAGCTGTGTTGCAGTTGACATGGCACAGTCTCTCCTGACACCAGTGGACTACAGCTACCTCCCTCCTAACCATGCCACTTAGTTCAGTACATTTTCTGTCTCTCTAGACCTTAGGCTATTTCTTCACTGTTTCAGGCTGAAGGGATTTACCTAGTCTGCAGGCTTAGCCTTAGCCTCTCTTACCGGGAGGCCATTCTTCATCTCTTATCTTCTGGCTGTGAGGGCCACTACTGTGTTTTCCCTTCTGTAATGCCTTTTAAAATACCACTGTTTCTTCCTTCTTACACTGCCTGTACCCTCCTTCCCTAGTTTTATTAGGGCAGCTAAGTGGGAGAGTTGGGAAGGGGTATGGAGGAGTGAATTATTTATCTCTTTTCTTCTCAGACTGGCTTAAATGAACAGGGTTAGAATTTGAGGTCTTAAAAATATGAGGTTTTAGAAATTCCCCTGGGAAATTTAAGAAAACCCACAGAGGTTTAGCTGAATCTTAAGATTAATGGCCTACATATTTTTTTAACTAAGCTGTTTATTGTCTGGAACTTGACTTATTTTACTGAAACTAGGGAGAAAAAGGAGGCTAAAGACAGGAAAAAAAGTATTTTTTTTAGGTAAGTGAAAATAATCTATACATATATATGTAGTTAAACACACAAATGTACTATACCTGTACACTTCCACAGACACAGATAAGTTGGCTTCTATTGTAATGTAACCCAATAAAGGCATTTGAGAGATTAATTTTGGGCTGACAATTTGTTGGTTTCTGTTAATTGTGTTTTCAAACAGCTAAAATCCTAATCCCAACAAGACCTGGACTTGAAGCACGTCAGCTGTAATATGCTAGTACAGTACATAATGCCTCTGTTACTCTATGGCTGTCATAGCAAGAAAGACACTTTTAAAATTAAATTCATTAAATTACTCTTCTCTGGAAGTTCAGACGTCGTGATACTAGATTCCACACCTGAACCGTTCACCCCAAACCTTTCCTTTTCTTTGTGTGTGCAAAAAGCAATTTTAATGCTAAATTTGCTTTTCACATGGTACAGTAACAATGCAAAATGGATGAAGTCTAGTAAAATAACACAGAATCAAAGGCAAGTCTGAATTCTTGGCTTCACTATCATTTTACCTGAATTTGATAAACGACATTGCCTGCATGGTAGACAGTATGAGTTGTCATATTTTTCTAAGATCTTGTCTAGTGGAAAAGTTAATGTGTTTTTTTTTCTCCCTCTGAATTTCTCAGTGTGGTAATTGCTGTGGGTTTTTTTGTTAAATTTAATTTAATTTTATTCTTCTAGATGAGAACCTTTAAGTTGTTCTGTCAGGATGTCCTTTGATGCCAGGTGCATGTCAAATTTGTGGACACACACTTGGTTTAGAGACTCTATTCATACTTTGCACATTAACAAATGAATCATCTAGAAACCATATTATCAAATTTACTTTGACAGCCCCAAATTCATTTACTTGACATTAGCTTTTTTTTCCTAAAAAGCTTGCATGAATTTTTCCTTTAATCTACCCATTTGCTATGAAAGAAGCATGTAAAGAATTCAGACTTGCTGACTTTTCATTTTTTTTTTTTTCTGTCTCTAACTTCTTGCTAGAGATTTTGCAAAAAGTATTTGAGCTCTGTATCAACATTTGTATTCTGGGATATTTAATTCTGGATACTCCTAAAGATCAAATACAGAAATTCAAAGACATGAATAGAATCATGCTGAATTGTAAGATTTTTTACATTTTTTAAAATTTTGTTGTTTGTTCTAAATAAAGTTTCAATAGAGAAATGGATTTAGCTTTGTTTTGATTTTGAGGAAACCATGGTGACTATCCTTGTAAGGAAAATGGGGAAGACGAGCTAAAATAATTGTTGGGTCACAGAAGGTGAAGGAATGTACAGATTTTGGCTGGGATATTAATTTTCTTCGTAGTATCTCTTATGCTTCTATGCTTTGGATTTCTGGCCAAAACAGTGTTAATAACACACTGATGTTTTAGTTATTGCTGAACACAGTGTCAAGGCCTTTTCTGTTCCTCATGCTGCCCTACCAGTGAGTAGGCTGGGGGTGCGTCCTGGTTTGGGGGTTTTTTGGAGTATGGGAATGTCAATATATCTGTCATGGTTGAGAGCAGGGTGGCAATAAACAGAGCGGCAGATGCTCTCTTTTAACCCCCGCTCTTCCACCACGGGAAGGGAAAAAGGAGGAAAAGAGAGCGAGACTTACAAATTGAATACTAAAACAGCTTTACTAATAACACTAATAATACTAATAGTACCAATAATAAGACAAATAAAACAAAATATACAAAACCGATCCTGAGTTTCCTTGAGCTGGGTGCCGGGGCGCTGGCGTCCCACCAGCAGCTGCCAGGCAGCACCAGGCAGTCCTGGACTGGCCTCAGCAGCAGATGGGAACTGGGATCAGGAATGCACGGATCGGGATCTGGATCAGGACCACAGGCAGGACAAAAAGCAGGGTCCTCTTCAGAAGCCGGCCACGGATGAAGAGAGCAAGACCCTCATGATCCCCCAGCTTTAAATTGAGTATGACATGCATGGCATGGAATAGCTCGTTAGTCAATATCGCGTCACCTGTTCTGACCACCCCTCCCCGCAAGTACGACTCTTTCCGACTCCTCACTTGAGGAACCTAAAAGGTCTATCAGTGACCTTGGCTGCTACAGTAATAATTATAAACAGCGGCCTTTTTCTACCTTCCATTCATACCACTTGCTCAGTATGACTATAAACATTAAGTGTTCTCAGCTTTGGAGCGGACACTGTGAAATATGCAGCTGACTTCAGAAAAATGCAGTTATGTAGAAGAACTTAGCTGTAAGGAAGATTCACTAAAAGAGAATCAGTTCTGTTTTAACCAAAACCGGGACAACAAGTACACAATATGATGACTGGACAATTGACTGAAAAATTCGACTAAAAGTGTTGTAGTAAACTGGGTAACATCAGGCTGGCAGCCATTCACTAGTGGTGTTCCCCAGGGCTCAGTTTCAGGGCCAGTTCTTATCAATGTTTTTATCAATGATTTGGACGTAGGAGTTGAGTTGTGTGCCCACTAAGTAAATTTGCTGATGATACTAAATTAGGAGGAGCTGTTAATTGTTTCAGGGGTAAAGAGGCCTTACAGAAAGATCTTGCTAGATTAAAGCACAGGGCAATCACCGACTATTTGAAATTTAACAAGAATACATGCCAGATTCTGCACCTGGGATGGTGTAATCCTGGATATATGTATAGATTCAGGGGCAAGAGGCTGGACTGCAGCCCTGGAGAAAGGGATGTGGAGATTTTGGATGACAGTAAGCTCAATATGAGTCAACAATGTGCCTTAGCAGCCAAAAAGGCTGACAGTGTCCTGAGGTGCACTAAGCACAGTATAGCGAACTGGTCAAAAGGAATGATTGTCCTTCTTCACTCAACATTGATGCAGCCTCACCTCAAGTCTTGTGTGCAGTATTGGACTACAAAATATACAAAGGATATGAAAGTATTAGAATATCCAAAGGAGGACAACAAAGATGGTGAAAGGACAATAGAGCGTGACTTATGAGGAGCAGCTGAGGATACTATGTTTGTTCAGCCTAGAGAAAAGGAGACTAAGAAGTGACCTCACTGCTGTCTACAACTTCTTCATGAGAGGGAGGTGGTGATCTCTTCTCTCAGGTGCCTGGTGATACGGTGCAAGACAATGGCTTAAAGCTGCGTTGGGAAATTCGGAATGGATATTAGGAAAAGCTTTTTCACTGAGAGGGGGATCAAGTACCGGAACAAGCTCCCCAAGGAAGTGGTCATGGCCCAAGGCAGGTGACGTTTAAGAAGCACCTGGACAATGCTCTTAGTTACATGTGATTACCCTTTGTGGAGTAGGAAGTTGGACTTGATGATTCTTGTAGGTCTCTTCCAACTCAGGATATTCTTTTACCTTCAGTTTTGTTTGGGGTTTTAAGCTGCTTACTCACCACATTCATAAGCTTTTCTCTGCAATAAGTATAATCAAAGACAATGAAAAAACAAATTAGCATTGAGTAGTGAATGGACAACAGCACCTGAACATGTAAGTGGGAATGAAACGTTCGACTTACTTCCAGGCAAGTCCAATACTGTAAAACAGAAAGTCCTGCTGATCTCACACTTAAACTCAGGTGTGTGCTTTGTCCCTGCAGCTCCCCAGGAGCTGGTACACAGCTGCCCGGGGGTGCCAGTCCCCCAGGGTGCTCTCCAAGCACCAACGCTTACACTGGCCCCGCTGCTCAGGGCATCGCTGCAGGGATACACAGACAACCACACAGAAGGAGTTTGTAAAGTCTGAAAAACAAAAATAAAAATTTGGAAAGAACCAGAGGGGAGAAAGGAAGTACTTTCACTTCTTCCTAGTTTATTTATGCCAAAATACAGTTTTCAGTTCCCTGACAGAAGAAGACGTCACTCAGGTGAGGCAATGCATGCAAGCCCTGGATAAACAGAGCCTGGCCTTGGCACATGGAAGTTTCTTTGCCAACACTCTGAAGTGAAAGCAGAAAGCCACAAGCATAGCCATAGGCATTCTCTTGCTTCTGGATCCTTAAATGACTGGTATTACAGGAGAACTCATATCAGTTTATCTTTAAATATATTACATATCTTAATACTTCCATTAATGCCCAAGTTTTTCCCCATTGACCTTTCCACGAAGCTATTCAGAAGCTGTTGACACAGCTCATTGCTAGTGAACAACGACAAAGAATGAACTATATTTTTACTTCCCAACACTGCTGTGGGAAAGAAAATAATAATAATAAAAAAATACGAACAGCTTCTATTCATTTGCACAGATGGTATAGGAATGACCTGAATTTTCAGGTACACTCATATTTACAAGGGAATGTTGTTACTTCATGAGCAACATAAGATCTTGCCACACTTTGTAATATCACATTATCTCATCACAAGCTAAACCCTATACAGTCCAACAATACCATGCTTCTGAATCTTTGCATATCTATTATCTCTCTAATAATTATTCCACTCATCTAGTTTCATGAATATTTAGCTTTCTCGAAAGTCCATTTTTCCCTTTTATTTTCATGATAATCACACATTTATCTTACTACTGTTACATTCACCTCTCAACATGCTCGTGTACTGCATATTTTTCTTTGCCTTATCCATACAATTTCACAAGTCTTATATCCCTGTATAAATTATATATTTTCAGATATATATAATATGAATTTTTTTCAATGAACAAATGTGGTATTTTTTCTCTTTTCACAAAACCTAACGATATTGTCCCTCAACTTCATAATTTTCTAATCAACCACCTAAGCTCCTGAAGCTTTAAACACAATTTCTTCAGCTCCACTGTTCCTTTAAATTTTTTTTCTAGCTCTGCTCAAATTCTGCCTTTTTCGCTTTTATATGATTTTCAGTTCTAGTCAAAAATTTTGAGAAAAAAAATAAATTGCAATCCTCTTGCTATAATTCCAGATCAACGCTCTATAAAAAAGATTGTCAATGTTTTTAGTATATTTATATCAGTGTAATATTAAAAATTAAATTGAATATTGACCTTTTCCAACTGCAATGTCCATTTTTAGCCACACCAGCCACACCTCTTACAATCACTTACTGTTTTCTTGAAAATTCATCTTCACTGGGCAACATGTTTAGTTACTGATAAAATTGACCAGGACAAGTATCAATATGTTCTGAATTTTACTACTGACAGTTTATTTTTAAAAAAAGGTGAAAACCAAAGTGACACTGAGCAATGATTAAGCAAAATGTTTTTGTTTTTATAGAACTGCCCTTTGCAAACTTTCATTTTGGAATGCAAAGCCTCTCACTTTAATTATGTGTCTATTATCGGGGGATATGATAGTGTAGATTAAATTAATGAAATGGATTACCTCAGTTACACAGTGATTATTAACAGGAAGAGCTCCCAGTTTTCATATTATGTACATCAGTAACTTTAATTGCATTAGGCTGAGCTAGGAGATCTATTTTAGGAGATATTTCAACAGCACAACAATTTCTGTTGGCTTTTTGCCTGCTGTAGCTCTATTTCTGAGGGTTCCCTCATAAATGATAACTTATTATTTCTGTCAGTCATGCTTTAGCAAACATGGCCTCATTAAAACTACCCTAAAGTGGCTTCAGTTTTGAAAACTCTCCCTTGATGTCTCCATGAGACAGCTGGTGCTAGAGGGCTATTTCTTACATTTGGGTTAAGAGATAAGAGTGTTATAGAGTACAAATTTACAAAAGACCAGTTTTGGGGCCAACAGCAGTAAAAATGATGGACTGTGATGAGCTCAGGCTTCGCAGGATAGGATAAAAAACTGCCTATGATATTAAAAGTACGAAGAAAATTAGCTTTTAAATTATGGTTTGCAAGCACTGATACACAAGTGTAAAATCAATTAGCTGTCAGCTATTGGTTAATAGTGACTCAGTGACCTGCCTGCTCCTGCTGGGAGTTGTGAGCAGAGGTTTATAATGGGGAAGGCACAGTGTTCCTTTTCTGCTAATAATCTATTACGTGCTGAAGTCACTTTATCAGAAGCTCCTGGAAAGATAAGACAATCTTCCTGAAATATGTAGATATTGGTGAGATCTCACACTGTTATACACAAGCTGCAGATACTGTGCTAGAGTGAGGGCGCTTGACCAAAAGGATTTCCCAGGGCTTGTTCTTAAGGACATTGAGGCAGATTCACCCCTCGTGTGACTTTAGGGAAGATACTTGTCTCTAGCACAGTGGAACACCTCTGCTGTGAGGACAGGCTGAGAGAGTTGGGGCTGTTCAGCCTGGAGAAGAGAAGGCTCTGAGCATACCTTACAGCAGCCTTTCAGTACCTGAAAGGGGCCTACAAGCGAGCTGGAGAGGGACTTTTTACAAGGGCATGTAGTGATAGGACAAGGGTTAATGGCTTCAAGCTGAGAGAGGATAGATTTAGATTATATATAAGGAAAAAATTCTTTACAAAGAGGGCAGTGAGGCACTGGAACAGGTTGCCCAAAGCTGTGGATGCCCCCTCTCTGGAAGTGTTCAAGGCCAGGTTGGATGGGGCTTTGAGTAACCTGGTCTAGTGAAAGGTGTCCCTGCCTGTCACAGGGGGTTTGGAACCAGATGATCTTCAAGGTCCCTTCCAACC
>Ga0181612_115250_pt1 | contig 12118 bp, 4 predicted proteins | sample HoacroProtozoa21_FD_119630 | JGI IMG/M metagenome (GOLD analysis project Ga0181612, IMG submission 119630) | Hoatzin crop microbial communities from Cojedes, Venezuel. Combined Assembly of Gp0051906, Gp0051904, Gp0051908
CCCGCGACCTCACAAGGCGCGCCTGCACGCCCCACAGAGAAGTGAACAAGTCGTGTATGAACACCGTGCGTCTTCCGGTGGATTGGGTATGTTCAGAACTAGTAACTGCACTTCTGTTTTTAATACCTACTTAAAAGCTGATTATCAGAAGATGTATAAGGTCATGGGTTGTTTGTGTTTTGCTGATCATCTTGACAAAAATAGAAAAATGTTTGGTTGTGCATTGTAGAGAATCATTTGGGAGAGCTAAAAGCTGGAGTGTTGTGATTAAGATCAGAACCAGTTATTTGGTTATTTTGTATGAATGTATGAATGTATGCAGTATATTATTTTTGTATTATCTACCGTATTTCCGTACACTTAGTTACACCATGTTCAATGCCTGCTAAACTAAACAGTGGAAAAATCCAGTTACCTGCAGACTATTGATGAAAATAAACCCCAAACAGTTCAAGTGCTTTCTGTGACCAGATTTTGTAAAATGCCTCAGCAGTGTCAAGCCCTTCTTTGAACTACATTAATCTCTTCAGGCTTCCTGTGATTTCTCCCTCTCAATTCCAACTGATTAATAATTTCACAATAAAGAAAAAACAGAGAATTGAACATGAAATTTGGAATCGTACCCATTACAGTTGCAATGATTTCAGCCTAAAATGCAGATGTGACAAATCTGACAGCTGTTGGCTATCACTGAGTAATGTGGACAAGGAAGAAGTTCCTTCAGGAAAGGTCTGCAGATGTTCCTTGTCTTTGCACTGCTGCTGCTGGGGGTCACTTCCTCCCCTGCAAATGCTGGCGTGACTGCGGTGTATTTTCAGGTGATGAGCTCATAAGTCTGCTGAGTTCCTCTCTAAAATCAATTAATTAAACTTAAAATTTGAAGTGATGTGTTATACCCTGTTACATCTCCTGAAGAAATGTGATATGTAATACCAGTTGATGGGGAAAAAAACCCAATCAAAAATAAAACCAAACAAACCCCAAAACCCTCTCCAGAAAAAACAGCCTCAAGCCAACAAACTTCCTTTGAGAAGTTTTCCACTAAGCTACTTAGGAGTTAGTAATAAGCAGTTTTCCAGTTATTCCTGGAACCAGCTCCTCTTCTGTCAGTACACATGAAATAGTTGTAGGTGTGCAAAATTCACAGGATTCCTGTGTTGCTGTGGTTTTTTGGGCGATATCTGAAGACACTGGACTCGGCCTCTAGTATATTTATAAATGCTATCAGAAATACTGGAATTTTTTTAATAGGCACTCAAGTTTCTTCTTTAAGTAGCATTACAGTAGATGACTGATGGAAAGAACCACCAGCTAGAGGCAGACTCTACATTTTTTCCTGTTCCCTCGTGCTGCTGTAAGAATGACAGTGTCTCCTTTTCGAGCTTCTTGTGTGACTCTGCTTGGTGTGTGTGCTGTTCACACTGAAACCGTGGACTACGAATCCCTGGAATCAACAGCTACAGCACAACAGTCTGCTTTCAAAGATACAAATGTCAGAGCTGTGCTATAAAACTGAAAATTTAATCTGATTCTCAGCTAGTTTTTAGGCTTGTATTTTAAGTCATTCTTTGTGTAAGAGAAAACCAAAAAAGGCACCAAAAATTGGTAAATCTCCAACTTTTCCTATTTAGAAAGGTCATCCTAATTAAATTGTCTTCATACACAACCATAAGTGGCAGCAGATATTCACTGTTATAACAAGTATGTAGAAATGCAGCCTACCAATTCGTTGAAATAGATATTTAGATCTTTGAGACTTGCACACACCTTAACCCTTCCTTTGTTTTTACTAGATACTCCATTATCTAATAACGCTTTCGTAATTATATTAACTAAACCAGCAAAGTTTCAGGTGATAAAGCTCAACTGCCCTCTTAAACACTTCATATTCTGTTACAGCTGCCAGCTTGAAATATTTACCTTTTACGTCAGATGTGGTTTTTTCCTCCTAGTAAAATAATGAAATAATTGTTATTTCTATTGAAATTAAATTAAATATGAAGTACACTATGTATATTTTACATAAAATTTGCTATGAAATGGCAATGATGACAAATTTCCTGGAGATTAATTTAATACATTGGGTAGAGGATTAATATTTTTCTGTCAAGATGAATACTGCTGTCTTTTGCACTAATTGTCAGAATATCTTGCTAGGGCTACTGGAGGGTAGTGGTGTGCTTCAAGACCATCACATCACAGAAAAATGATTCAAAGGCAAACTGTCCTGCACCCTCTGGTATCGACTTGCAAATTAGCATCTGGAATGTAATTAAACAAGCCTAATGAAAGTAGCAGCTGAATACTACTGGAAAAGACAATCAGCTTTTTTGCCTCTGATATATATTCTGTACTATTGAAGCTGATCACCAAACGCATCATGTGAGCACAGTTAAAAAAAAATTAGCATTTATTTGAAGAATAGGAACTGTTTTTCATTCTGTTATGCTTTTGGCATGCACTGGTGTCCCATGAGAGCCGTGCCACAGCAGATAGTGCACAATATTTATAAATCCATGACAGGCAATAATAGCAACTTGAAAAATTCTTTTGCTAGAATTTCAAGTTGAGAGCTGCCAAAAGCTGAGAGGATCAAATCTGCAGTGGCAGCTGCTGTGCCCTACAGTTAGAATCGTAGACTTTGAAGATGCTCAACTTAAAAAAAAATAAAAAAATAATAAAATAAAAAAAAGAAGACTGCAGGCTTAGCCAATTTTTGCAGGTTTCCAGAGCCCTGGCTCTCTGCCTTTTGAAGATGAGTTGCTGAAGCCTCTACCACTGCCTGAGGCATGCTAACACCAGCAGGATGTGTTTTTTTCCATAGACTTAGTGTGTCTTCAGATTTAAGTAGCACATGCTTTATCAGTGCCAACTGTGATGGCCCTTTCCCTGGTTGCAATGCCGGGAGATGATCTTTACCCAACATCCTTCAGAGAAACCGCTGAGATAGATGGTGACGTACACGAGTGCCACTTCTGCAGTCTGATTTATGGAGGCATGTTTCATTATGAAGCCAGTGCTGGCCTCTAGAGGAACCATTATAGATTGCTGAAGATGTGAACACTTTCAGCCCTGAAGGCCTTGTAGATGCTTCAAAAATGTAATGCCAAGCACCTAACTACTGTGGAACAATATTAATCTGTCATGTGGGCAGCTATAGATCCACTTTAAAAAACATAAGTGGAAGAACTAGCACATCTAATGGAGTGTTTTGAGCTTAGATCTTTCATTGCAGACGATTTTTCTTTCAATAGAGTTTCAATAGAGTAGCCACATGGTTTTTAAACCTTACTGTCACATTTCGCAAATGCATTCATGCCTGCTGGTGTTAAACAATAATAAGGAAATACTGTGAGTCAGTGGATATGGAAACCATCACCATCTGGGGGGGAAAAAAGTGTCTACAATATTAAATGCTGGAATTCTGGGTTTATCTGTACTGTAGTTGCTGAATTCCTAGGGAGGTTGTGAGGACATTATATATTTTATTCTGGTATTTTACTTCTGTTTGAAAAGTAGAAGATTTTTGTCTGTAAAAGAATTACTTGATGTACAGCAAGGCTATGTTGTAGCTTTCTGACAAGGGCTTCATATTTAAGCAAGGAAACAGACTGCTTGTAACTTCATTTCTTTTCTGTATTTCATCAAAACGGTCAAGTTTAATAAAAAGAGGATCCAAAAGGAAGAGAATCAGTAGAAGCCACAGAAAGCAGAACTATTGCAGGGAAAGGGAAGTAAATCTTTGTGTAATAAGTTCAGGGGCGTGGAATAGGCGGAAGAAAATGGAAGGAGGTAGTCTGGCAGATATTAACAACTATTGCTAAAGTAGATCACCCCAAAAATGTGAGATTATATTTACAGTCATTTATTAAACCACTTTTTTTAGTGTGGCAGGAAATTGAGTGTTCCTGGATGAAAACAAAAAGACTCTGGAGGGGTAGGAACAGATTAGAAATACGAGGGGGCTGTTCTGACTTTATTCTGACTTGGAGTGTGGACACTTGCCCGCCTGCAGCAGCTGTGCTGTCCACAGAACTGCACCTTGCTCTCCTACCAGGGATTTGCACTCCCTCACCTGTTGGCCAGGTCTGCTTCTGTGGTCATTCTCCAGGGATTACTTTTGCGAAGTTGTCTGGTTTTGACAAACATGGGTTAGGGAGCAACGTTCGGAGGAATTGGGCTGGCAGATCTGGGTAATCCTCTGTGAAAGGAGAGGTGTCGGGCAGGCAGGAGGCGTTGGAGGTAGCAACCTTTTTCAGTTTGTAGTTGCAGCCATCAGAGATAGGTGTGTTCCCAAGGAAATCACAGGAAGGAAGAGGGCTGGAAGTTGCAAAATGTGGAGACTTGAGCTCCTCTTCTCCACAGTTTTGTTTCTTTTGAGCAGCCCCGTATCCCCAGAGTGAAGAAGCTGAGGTATAAAGAATGCCTTCTGCCGGATGCTCGATGTGCACGGAAGGTTTTTGCTGTATCAAAGTGGAAAGTAGTCTCAATTCAGCTTTCACTGTGTACCTCTTATTTCAGTAAAAAATACATCAGGCATAGTGCAAAATGTTACAAAAATGTGATAGTTTCTTCCCTTTTCAAACAGCTGACATACAGATCATTCAAATGTTTCTGTGCTCATATTTCCTACGGTCCCTCAATATGGTGGTATTATTTTTGTTTATTAACTACTGACAATAATACTGAGCTATTTTTGGAAACTGTCAAAACTCTCTAATCTTCAACAATAGTTGTCTCATCAGTCTTATTTAGCCTGCATCTGTGTGATTCCAGGCTCAAGAGCGATGACAAGCCGCATATGAATTCTGTATTCATTAGTGATGGTGATCAAAATGCCGGTGTCCCTGCCATAGGGCTCAGGTGCGGGAGTCTGCAGGCTAATCCCGCCAGCTGACAGGCAGAGGTTTAATGACTCCGCAGGAAGGTGACCACTTGCTGGGAGGTTTGTCGGGTGAACTCAGACAGCAGACAATGGAGATCAAGCCGGACTATCGGAGTTAAGCTGGAGAGCCTGCCTGAGATACTTGAACCCCCGTTGGTGTCAAACACAGAGATTAAGTAAATGGAGGAGGGGGGAAACCTGATTCTGTGAACAAAAATAAGTACTTAGTATTTATGTGCTCTGTGTATCTGTTTATTTCATTACCCAGTGACAATAACTGAGACTTGGTGGCATATCTTCACTGCCTTTTCTGGCAGAGTTCATGGCAATACAGCTTTCGTGCTTTCCTTCCGTACCTGTATTATTGTCTCTTTCAGAGAGTTGAATTTCCATGAGTAAATATCAGGTGTGAGTGCAGACAGTCATCCAGAAAATAAAGGCTTATCGTGCTGTTTCTTGTGTTTAGATTAGCTAAAAATTATTCCATAGTAACGTGGCTTCTGCTTGACACATGGGACAATTAGTACTGTCCTCATCATCATCTTCACACAGAATTGTGCCTTGGATGGATTTCCTTTGCGGAGCTAGCGTTAAACAGGAAATATGAAGCTGATTTAAAAAGGGCTAGCTGGATGTGCTGTGGAATGGCTAGGATTAGTGGAGAAGTGTTTTGAGGTGTGCTTTTTGAATATATCGAAGCACAATTGCTGTGCAGAAATCAGGTGGGAAGCTGCCAACGGTATTGGTCTGCGCTACCAGTGATACCCAGTAGCACCTTCTTCTAGTTTTCTGCTTACGGAGTATAAATTTTACCTTAGTTTAAATTGGGCCTCGCTGCATGACAGAGAGCAACAATTTCTTCACCTTTAAGAAAGTAACACTTAAACTTTGTACATAATAATGTAGACAAGCTAGGCGGAAGCAGGGCTCCACGTTAAGAGATCATTTCACTGCACAGGGTAGATGTAGGACAGGTAATTATTTTTGATGCATTTCTCAGGAGCAGGTGTTCCTGTTTAAATTGTTTCAGTTTGTAGATCTCCCGTAACTGCAGAACACAGGCAAAACACACTGGAAAATATTTCACATGGCACGAAGCCCGAGTGCGGCTCCTGCGGCGAGGGCTGCGGCGCAGAGCGCGATTCCTGTCGGAGCGGGGAAGGGCGCAGGGTGAGAGCCAGCCCGGGCTGCCGGCGGAGGCTCCCTCCCAGGCAACGAGCTTTATGGAGCGTTCTGGTGTGCTGGGAAGGCAAAATTACCAGGGAGCCCAAGACTTCTCCAAATAAAATGTTGACCTTTATTCCCCTCCATCCTTTTTGCGGAGGTAAAGTCGATCATATGAACAGAGATTTGCTTTATCTGAAAGCAGACGTGTTGCTGCTGGATATTAATGTTTGGATGTGCAGCAATAGCACATAGTAATTTTGTCACCTTTTGCGTGGTTTACTCTTCTGGCTGCTTCCCGGTGGCTGCGGTTCAGTGTGTCACTGCAGGGTGACGCCGCTGGACAGTGAGCTGAGGGTATCGCATGGTCAGAGTGGAACTGGCAGCGTTTACAGCTCTGTTACTGTGGAGTGAGTTCATTTTATTTTCAGAATCGGTTCCCTAAAAAACCATGAACTGCACCCAGACATAAGAAGCGATGGACTGAATGAATTTTCATATTCATTCTTAGTTCAAAGTATGGAAATAGTATTAAAAGAAATCCTATAGTTGTGAGAGGAGCTTGTAATTTAATTCTGTTCTATTGGAAATATGGATTGTACTAATCTTCATGTAAGGAATGACATATAGGAACTAATGTTATTGAATAGTAGTTTCCAAGCATATAAGTTTCTTGCCTTGGCAGGTAATTTGGCATAAATTGTTAACGTAAATCCAGGTTAGTGGGGAAGACATTATTTTACTAAAAAAGATAAACTGCTGATTAATTCAGTATAGAACTCAATTACAAATTGAAAGTGTCTCTGCGGGACGCCAGTACCCTAAAGACAGCAGATGTTGAATTGATACTCCAGCATATTTCACACTGGTATGAAATATTAACATGGTTTATTATACTTGTGTGGTGCACGATATCGGAAAGGGGGAGGTGCTGATGAGCCTGGGCTTGCAGGCGTCTACCATCGGAACATGAAAAAACTGTAATCACTGAGAATAAAAATGAGGGACTAAAGCGCATTTTATTTGAAAAGTTCATAGTAGAAAACGAAAAATAAACATTTGCTAACATACTATTCACAACAAAACTGACACCAAATGCAGCACAGAATTACCTGATGTGCGATTCTGTGGTCTGTTAACGAAGGAACGTAGGTGCGTGTGTAAAAACTCCGATTGCTGCGTTCTGGCAAGACTGCCGGGCCAGTGCTGCGCTCTGATTTCTTTCTGCATTATTTCCTGCCCATGCTGTATTTTCATTGAAGATTGCTACTAATTTCTCTGCATTTTCTTGCGTAACGTAGACAGCACATTAACTCTGATGTGTTCATAATCCAGGGATTTACGGAAGCTGGGATTTTGTCTTCTGCTGTGCTGCCTTGGCGATGGTGGCACAGACGGGCTCTGTAGTCTGTGCTTGGGAAAGTGCCGAGGGATGAACAGACGACTAGCACAGCGGCACAAGAAAATAGAGGAATGTCTGCAACTGAAACTGGTTGCTGCTGCTTTTTTTCTTTGTTTAACTAAAAGTCCAGTTAGAATTTAGACAATTGCATTTAAAGTTACCATTCCAAACAGAAGGCGTGTTCCGTAGTGTTTGAACAGGATGTATTCTGGAGAGAAGTTCTAATCGTATTTAATAGTCTGTGAGTCCTTGACACTGTTTGTGCAAAAACTGAGTCATCCACTTGCCTTCCTGCAAGTGAATGAAAGTGATGTTTCAGAATCTGGAGCGTTTCAGTTCTTGTTGAAGAAGGCTGTGGAAGAACTGGAAAACAATTTGATACGTTGCCTTGATTTAAAATAACTTCGCTGTTTAATGCACAAAGTAGTAGAGTTGTTATTTTGCTTCCCCCCCCACGCTTTTGCTTTAGAAACTACCAAATTTCTGCTTATCTTACTTTTTAACAGCTGTTCTGTAAAACTAAACAAACTTGTCTATGATATTTGAAGGCATATTTTTCTTTAGATTAAAGCTTTCTCTTTAGAGCATGAACAATTCCAAACTAGCGTATGGTTGAAATTGCGCAGAATGGAGGTGATGCCATCTTTATGCCTATTGCAGGGCATAGTTTTAGTCCCAGATCTCTAAAGAGAGATCTTATTTTTGCCATCGTGTGCTGGAAATACCCTGATAATTTCTCCCCACTCTGCTTTAGGCACAAACCGGTGGTTTTTCCAGGACCCATCGCTGTGTCTCACTGCTCCGCGTCTCCCAGACGCTGCTGATCTTACTGATTCTGCTTTTCATAACCCCTTTGCCTTTGAGTGATCGTTGCTTTAATTCTTTCTACTTGCAACTTCGATTTTGTAGAAGTTTCTTTGTGCTGTGGTCATTTGGCATGTCAGTTTAATCCTGTTTTCTGTGATCCTTCCTATTCATCACATATATCTATTTTAGTAGCCTGTTTTCCATTGTTTGGACTGTTAGATCTCAGCATTCTGTTTGTAACTTCTTCGGTGACTTGTTAGAGCACAAACAAAAGATGGTGAAGGAGGAAGGGCAGGGGGGGAGATAGACTGGCTACTTTGAAATTTCATTCACCTGATCAAAGATGAAGGAAAAGCAAAATATTTTGCTTGTAGCATAGGTCTATTTAAAAAAACCAAACAAACTGTGAAAGGAGGTGTGTCATTCATCTGCTTCTGAGGGACTACTTGAAATGACTGGTTAAACCTGAGTGGTTTAGATTAGATGTGCCAGCCCCGTTCCAGCTTCAAAAGGTAGCCAAAACAAATTCATTCTCACTAATGGAGTCTTTCAGTCTCTCCTTACAAGAGAAACACCAAGTACTTTGCTTCTCAGTTTTGTTATCTCTTTGGATTTTGCCAGCAGATTTTCGCACTGCTTCCAGTTCCATATTGATCTCTACCACCGCTTCTCCCGACAGGCAGCCTGAGACAGCCTCTCGCATGTTGTAGTCTGCCGATCACTCTGCCAAAGTCTAATTACGCTGCTGTAGGTGCTTATGTCCTTCAAGAGGTATCACTTTCCGAGCCCCAAATTCCCAGCACTCCTTTATAGATTTATTTTTTATTATCATTCCTTGCTGAAGCTTCTGATTTTTTTTTTCCTCCCTTTGTCTTCCCACGCAAGTCTTGTGGATTCTCACTTTAAGTAGCATCGACTTTTTACACTATGTAATTTGAACAAATGTCATTCTGTTGTAAAAAACAGTTGTGATCAATATTTGAGATTTTCTTTTTACAAAAATTGTTACTATCATATTCATCCTGTATTAATACCCATTGTGTACTATATTTCAAATTATTGATAAGACTTAATATTGGAGAACTGCACTACGTGTCGTATATCTAACAGGATACCGGTAAGCTGCAGAAGGTATTCATTTCGCTTTAGTAAGAGTTAAAAAAAAAAATCCTTTCTACAAGAGTTTTTAAATCTGGAGGAGGCACCTCATGTTTAACTTGTGAAATTACAAAATGTTGAGGAAATAATCTTCACAAAGCCATTCCAGCTGCTCCCTGTACTGCTGGAAGCACGATAAACTTGTTTCAAAGCTATTAGTAAAGATAGGATTAATGTGATGTAGGAATACCCACATCTTCTGTAGGAAAGTCTCTTTTCTGTTTCACTTCAGTGGCATCTGAAATCTGGAAATTGCTTAAGTGAGAAGAGAAACTTGAGTCAAGTCATATACAAGAATAATGTGTAAAAGTTCCTTATTGGTGCTGTTTGGGACTTGCACCGTAGCAGCTGTAGAGAGGTAATCTATCAGTTCCTGAGTGTCTACAAAATGCAACTCTCCAGATAACAGGTTTAAAGTAAAGATTTAATACAGGCTCTATCTACTCTGATGTTGCAGTGACAGTTTAAAACTCATTCTCTAAATCTCAGCAGACTTTATAGCTAGCAGTGGGCCCATATAAAGCTTAATGGCATTACAACACATAAATCATCTTTTAAAGATGCTACCAGTAGCTCCAATATTAAATGCAGGCAATTGTCTGTGTTATAAATAATTTATCAAACACCATTTCAGATTAGCCTTCCATGCTGAGTTATTTATTTTAGCCTTTACTGTACTATTCCTAAGACACATTTTGAAAGATCCATTACTGGTCACTTTAATGAACTTGGGGTCTGTTTTTCCCCCCTCAAGCACCGCGGTACATCTGTGGTGACCATTACACGGCTGATCTGGACCTCTTTGCGCCTTTTACAAGTGCTGCCCATTCGTCATGTAGTGGTAAATGGAGTTGCACATTGGAGTCCGGGGACACATTGTGTGATGTGGTGATGGAGACAAGCAGAGAGCTCCATAAAGCGCTGCTTGTCACAGCCGACTCGTGTCGCAGTACATCACTCTCGCTGTAATCTCATTTAAGCAGCAGTGGGGACCCCAGAGAATGATATTCCCAGTTAGCTTGGTCTTTGCAACCGTAAAGTAGGAAGTGCTCCTCTTATATACTCTGAACTTTTAGGGTTTTTTAAGATTAATTATTACAGTGGCTCATTCATGCCCCTGCACTTCAGACCGTGTCAGCACTTTCCATGCTAACCCCGTGCTTTCTGCGTGTGAGGCAGCAGTCCTTGCTGGAACTTTGTGGGCAGGATCTCCAGCAAGGAATGTTGGGTGGGTTTTTTTTTTTCTTTGGCTATTCTGGTCATCCTTCTGAATTATGGAAAGGGGAGGAGGAGTAAACACAGCACTGAAGCAGCATTTTCTGTAATTAAAATGATTCCAGGTTCATGAACTAGGCTGCACTGTATCAGGTGAATGAGCTGAGATTACATTTTAGACTTTCTCGGCGTAGTGGATGCCTTAGTGCAGTTACAGCTGAGCTCTGCTGACTATTTTTAGAATGATTTTGATAACAGTAGGTTGGTAGTGTACTTTTTAAAAGTAAAAAAAAAAATTAAAACTTCAGTTAAAGGTGTGAGATGACTCTGCGAGCTTTACATTGTTGTCTAAAAAGTCTAAACTAAAATCAAAAGGGAGAGTGGAGCAAACTCCCACCAACCTGCTTTAGTTTTCCTGAGCTGTGGTGTTTTCTGACACGGCTCACCTGCTAGCTTGGCATTACTCTGGTTTTGCTACTATTCAATTTTTGAAACATACCTACACAGACTGTATTTCAGTACGTTTGCTGTCACCGTAGTGCTAAAACACCCTTAGCACGCAGCAAATCAGTGGCAGTAGTCTTCTGTCAGGTGAATGAGGAAATGCTTATTGGAGTTTTACTACCAAAAACACTGAAGGAATTATTTTTACAGCGTGGCTGTTTTGTTCTAGTCAGCATGGTAGAAAGTGTAATTCAATGTTGTTTTTATTTATTTTTTTAAAGAGTAATGCTAGTAAGACTGTAAAAATAAGAATTCATGCTATTTATCTATAGTTTACTGAAAAAAGATGCCCCCCTCCTGGTCAATACCTTCATTGAGCTGCTCGAGCAGGAACAGTTATTAGCGAGTTCTGTTACAGAGGGTCACCGCAGAATGCAGAGTATGTGCGGGGGGCAGACTGGTGGTAGCTGAGCTAATTTTGGGCTCCTCTTGTGCTGCACTTGGGCCCCGGGGCCGGTGCAGCTGCTGCCGGAGCCGGGCGTTCGGGGCGCGGGCTCTGGCGCGCAGCGTGGGGCTGCGGCAGGGTCCTGCAGAGGCACCGAGGCCTCGGAAGCGAAGCCGGTGTTGAAAAGCTGCGTTTATAGAATCAGCACCGAGCATTTGCTCTTTCCTTCACGGTGTCTAAAGGCAGAAGACTATCCAAACGTCTGAAATGCCAGCAAGGCAGCCAGGAGTGGTGATGGTAAAGTGGGCGCTCAGTTCTGTCGTGCTGGGCGAGCTGAGCAGCAACTGCTACAGATGACCTGAGGGTAAAACTGAGCCCAAATCTGAGTGTTCACAGATGCCTTTCAGTCGTAGTCTCTCTTTGCTGGAACAGGGATGCTCTAGTCGTAGTTTTCAAGTAAGTTCATTCCTTGGACACCTTCGAGAAAAATGAGGGGTCTTATGTGCTCTGGTGTGCAGTTGAGAGGCTACAGAAGGGATGAAAGGGGCGCGGGGGTATGGACAGGACTGGCTTTCCCTGCATTGCGACGCTCCCGCCA
>Ga0181612_125692_pt1 | contig 12118 bp, 12 predicted proteins | sample HoacroProtozoa21_FD_119630 | JGI IMG/M metagenome (GOLD analysis project Ga0181612, IMG submission 119630) | Hoatzin crop microbial communities from Cojedes, Venezuel. Combined Assembly of Gp0051906, Gp0051904, Gp0051908
ATTCAGGAGTCCCTTGTCTTGCAACCGTCCTAATATTCACAAAGAACCAAGACTTGTTTCTGACCACCTGAAGTGATAACATCCCCTACATGTTACATTTGTTACATTTACAGTTATCACTATACTTAAGTATAGGTACACTTCACGCATAGACCATACTGGTGTGGATTTTACTGAATTCTGCCACCAAGGAAGGCATATTCTGCAGTCATGCACAAAACGTCTTACCAAACTGTTGACGAAAAAATACAGTTCCAGGAGACACTACTTATGGAATTGCGTGTCCTGTGTCCTGTTGCACTTCAGGAGTCACCTCCGAGTATCTTTCCAGTCTGGTCCTGCTTAATTCATGAGGTCTAATGAGATCATAGCCCAAGGTGAAAGTACTATGGGCAAGCTGCCTGCACAAGTCAAATATACGCCAATCCTAACGGATTCAAGAGTCCTGTAAGACTGTAACTCTACCAAATCACAGGGCCAATAGCTCTATTTATCGGTAATGAAATGTGAGTCTCTGGGAAGGACAGGTGTTTGAGTCTCACCCCCTGTGACAACGGGTGTGTGTTGTGGGACATGATAGAATTAACAGTGAAGGTACGTGCCTGACATGAGCAACTGCCTCCCTTCGCATTGGTTTGGTTTGGAGGCCTTGTAGGTTAAGCTGAGTTATTAGGATGGAAGAGCAGTGAAGGATAAAGGTTCGAAGTCAGTGCAGCTCCATAGCTAGCAGCCATGTGTTTATGGATGATGAGAATATCCCCTGGATGGTCCTGAAGATTAATCCAGAGGTGGTTTGTGTCACTCAGTCCACATGTAAGGAATGGTCGGTCCCTTGGGATTTGTTCTGGTCATGATTAGTGCCACACTGCCTTTACAGTTGAAATGGTCTGTGTGCTATGACACGTATGGAAACGGCATCGTCTCTCCAGAAGGCAGAAGCAAGTAATGCCACCTCCTGTCTTCTGCTGTCTTGAAGCAAGCAGTAGGTTGCAAATTCTTCTAGTGCAGCTTTGTGAAGCTGGTACTTTCTTTCCCTCCCTTTAAGCAAGAACACTGGCAAGCTGCCTGCCGTCCCCTGAGAGCCTCATCCTCCAGGTTTGTTTGCACACTGCTTGCCAAACGCCTAAAAAAAGCAACCAGTCAGATTGCATTTGCTTAATGCATTAATGAATCTGCTTAGGTGTCATCAAGTCTAATTTCTTAGTGAGCTGTGACAGCTTAATGCCTTGGGACTGAATTGCTGAGGAGAAGTTGCAGGGTGATGAATGGCCAGAGGAGTGCTGAAACTGGAGGACTTGACCATGCCATGTCCCCCAGCCCTGAGTTAAACTTCTCTGGGTACTAATGGAAGCATGTAAACAAAAAACAAAGAGAAAGGTAGGTCGCCCTTCTTGTCATTCTTGCAGAAAACAAGTTATTTGCTTTGTGGTTAATGCCCTTTGCCAAAGCAACTTGGACTCCTTGGCTAGCTGCATGGAAGTAGTTTTTACTTATTAGTGTCTGAGTCATAGTCTCATAGTCTCAAAAATTAGTTTTAAAGGATGATTTGGGAATGCAGGATTATGATAACCTTTGTTATTCCTAGCAAAATGCATGTGAAAACCAAATTCAATGCGTGCTAGCTCCTTCCCTGTCTCCTGTGGTGATGCAGTGACAGCTCTGTGGCAGATATGTTTTATGTGTAAGGGCTGGTACACAACATTGTGACACTTCTGAAAAAGCAGCCTGTAGCCAGTGGCGCTGATCTTCAAAGAAACGGTGTGCTGCACATCTCTTCACACTGGTAAGGGCACTCAGATGCTGAAATGAGAGCATTTGGCCTTTTGGCCAGTGTGAGGAGGGTGCCTGGATCCATCCATGCAAGAGTCCACCAGTGCTTTTGGGATGAGCCTTGGCAGCTGCTCAGTCCAAACAGACAGCATTAGAGCTCAAAGGAGCAGGTCTGTGGTTTTCTTGCATCACATGAGTTAAGTTTGCCTTAAATGCCCAATGTAACAGGCTTCAGGGCTCTCTGCATGCAACCTCTGTGTGTGTCCGCTCCGTTGCTGGCTGAACTGGTGGCACATTTCGGTCTATCCCAGGCAAGGCTTCATTGCTGAATGCGGTGCCGATCTGCATTGCAGGAGCGTGTGCAAGACTTGTGTGCATCGCGTGCCTTCCACAGCTGCTCTGGGGCTCTCTTTAGGGCTTCTTTGGGTACCAGCGAGATCCCAGTGGGCCAGCCCTCTGCCTGGGAAAAAAATTGGCCGAGAACTTCCTCGTGGAAGCTGTAGTTTCTCTGGGAAATTTCTAAAACTTTAAACTTCCTACAAAAACACTAGGCATGTAAGCCAAAATAGAAAAAACTTTTTTTGAGGAGAAACTTAACAAGGCAAGCATTTGACACAAAAATGAGGGCTTTTTATGTTTCAAGTGTTTGCACGGCTTTGTCCAATGTTTCTGAACAAGTCAACTGCTGTTTAGCTGAAAATTGTTTTGATCCTTTTTACCTGTTCCTTGGAAAACAAAAGATCAAACTATGTGTTTGGAGAAAATTTGTATTTTTATTGAAGCATATATTTCCAGTGAAGGCTTTTACTGCATCTTTGAAAAAATGCACAGACAACAGGCTACACAAAGAAGCTTTATTCTGTCTTTTAGTCTGTGTGCTGAAGGTTTTTCCCTGACATTTAAAATTAATTACATGTTTGCTATTATCACTGATGGGAATCAGATAAGACCTAAACTGTCATCTCTTCTTATGGTTTTCTGTAGCTCCTATGGTAAAAAAAAACACCACAAAACAAAGTCAAAACCCAAAAACCTGAGCAGCCAGAATCAGTCAGTCCTGGGGTTTGTTATGATTTCATGGTCAATGTTTCCCCCACAGACCCAGAGCTTTTTGGCAGCTGTAGAGAGAAAAATGACCCTGCCTGAGCCTCCAGCAGAGCCTGTCACAGTATTAAGCTTGCCATTAGACCTGGATTTCAAGGACATTTCTTCGGTTGGGCGCTTATCTTGCTACTCCAAGGTACACACAATGCAAACCTCTGCTGTCTTTCAGTAACTGCTCAAAAATCATCAAACTCAGCATTAAGAAATGCCCACGTCGATACAGAGCAGCACTTGATGCCCCACAGCATAGCACAAAGCTATTCCCCGCGGGAATCTCACTATTTAGTACTCTTGAGAGGCAGCATGTCTTGTAATATGCCTCACTAAAGTCTCAGAAAATGTTGTTAACTAGATGATGGAGTTTTATGTTTGAGAAAGATGGTGTAGTCCTGGCTTTGCTTTACGATAATGGTGAAACCGCTGACATAATCACTCACTTGGATGAGGAACCAAATGACACAGCATGAGTAAGGTGTATGAAAAGAGATTTGTTTCCTTAGCAGCTGAAGCTATCACAGTGGTATCCAAAGTATCTCAGGACTGAGCGATGGGAAACCAGTGACTGTCAAGGCTGAAAACTTGTGTTTCCAAGTTCTGTGCCTCAGTTTCCCCATCTGCAAAGAAGGGATAATCCTACTGAGCAAGTTTACCAAAATGCTTTCTTATCTGTGGCTGAATGCGAGTTTCTTGTAGGAAAATGTGTGGTGGAGGCAAAGTGCGTGCAGCTGAACTTCCTTTGTTCCTGAGGAAAACACTGCAGAAAGGATCTCCAGCCTGAGCAAGCTTGCTGTGTAGCTGGCCAAGACAGTCAACAGGATGCGGGGAAGAACATAGTGCTGCAGCCGGAGTGCAGAGAGGGTACGAGAAGGTATATATACACTGCAAAACACAGCACCCCGTTGAGCTGCTGACCTTTGTTCTTGGTGAGGCTGTGTGGGATCTACTTTGCAGGGCCATGAGGAGCGTCTGGCTTGGGTTAGCAGTCACCTCTACCCTCTACCCAGACACTAGTTCTACATGGGTTTTTTCTCCCTGACCCATATTCTCCTTTTTTTGGTAGCCACATGATCTCTTCTAGATGTGCTGATGTTTCAGTTTAGCTGCCTGCCTCCAGGTGCAGTCATGAGGCCTAATTTTCATGGAGCCTCAAACCGCTTCGAGCTCTGCCAACATGGGATTTATGGTGTTTCAATACACTTGTTGTTTGCCTCTTTTCCTGAGCAAACTTGGCTTCATACAAAAGACTCAGCACAGAGCTACCAGGTTGATGAAAAAGAGCTGCCTGCTAAATGAGCTGTTCCCACTGTGCTGCCACTGCCTTGGAGTGGGCAGGGGCAATGCTGTTCCTGCCCGGTTCTCCCACCGATGCACTGTGCCCGCAGAATTCCCCCATGCATCATTTCTGGCATCGAGTTTAAATGATAGCTCAGCTATTTTTCGTCCATTATTATCGTCTGCTGTGGGCTAGTGTCTAGAAATCATTTTCTACCCAAGACTGACAGGGATAATGCGATTCAGAAGAGGAGCCATTTCTCGAAACGTCCACAGGCTGGGCACAGCGGCCACTTGATTTCAGTGGGGTCAGACTCGATCTTCCAGTTCTTACTTTTTCTCCCCCAGCAGGTTCAATGAAGGGAAAAGGAGGCAGAATTGCATCCTATACAATTTTATTTCAAGAGCATCTAGATAAAGGAAATAAATAAACGAAAAAACCCCAAACCCACCACCCCTTTCACAGAAGTTAAATTCAAGGTAGCCATACAAAAGTTTTTCTCTATCATAGGCACAGAGTTTTGTTGAAAATAGTGAAGGTAAAAAGGGGAATATATCCAACTACTGCTGTAGGCTTCTCCACGAATTTATTGCGCTCTGTAAATACTTGTTTTCTGTAGATTTTTTTTTAAAGAAAAATCCACCAGCCTGTGCCTATTTTTCCTTTAGGTAGAGCTCAGGCAGCTAATTTCTGGAGCCATAGAGGATTTGAATGGAAAGCCATTAACAAGGAAATGGGGTCCTTCCTCATCCTGTCTCTGTGTGTATTTTGTCATGCTGTCCTCCAGTACCGGAGAGGGAGGAAGAAGCTGTTACGTTGTCGTCTGTTTGAGACAGGCTGTTACCTGCCTGTGAGTCTGGACATCGTCCAGCTCGCTCGCGGTATGCTCTTTGCCAAGCACTTATCAGGGATTGATGGAAGCTGAAAGTGTTTTTCAGGACCTCTTCAAAGCTGATGGTGGGTAAAACCAGTTGCAGACCTAATTTTTTCTTGTCTCTGTCTCCAATTCAATTCTCAATCACCTTCATTACATGGATGTTCAACAACCTGAACAAATAGTTTACTTCTATTTTTCCATCCAAATTATGACACTTTTCCCTCTTTCTGAAATGAATGTGACAAGACCTTTTCCAGCTGTTTGTAAGACTTCAAGAAACAGCTCTGCTTCCCCGTATCACTTTTCCCCCAGTGCATTCAGGGCTGGCCACTGTCTGACCTGTGCTGTGCTATGGAGGGTACTGAGAGGGCTTGGCAGGTCCAGCATCCCAAACGTGTTTGGTGGCTGCCACCCGGTAAAATGGGTGGGAAAATGTGAACTTCTAGATATGCCTACCCTGCACCTTCATCCTTCATCTCCACGGTTGCCTGTCATTTTTACCATGAACGTACCTGTCATTTCACAGGTTTTGAGGTTGTGTGTTCTCTACTTGTAATCTTTCCGGGCCCTTCAAATCAGAAGTGCAGTCCTGAAGCCTCAGCCCCGCACTCCAAACTGTGCTGACAGATATTCCGCTCACCAGATGAATAGTATTGAGAGGAATCATGGGGGTCTTGGAACAAGAGCAATAATCTTTCTGTAGGGGCAGAGGGATTTTAAAGTCTGAGGACTGAACTCTGCATCACTGGGACTCAATTTGCAGTTCTTGCCTGGGCTTTAATATGGTGTTTTGGGAAAGTGTTTTATTTTTTGTGCAGCTTTGATGTTGCGCAGCTGCCTCACTGTGTACGGTAGCTCACTGAAGCACTTAAAAGCAAGTCATCAGGGCTTGTAACCTCTGCAGTTGCGCTTCAAGGCAGCAGAGTGGGTGTAGCAGGGCTGTAGTTAGCACTGTGTGTTGCTCTGTAATAGTGGCCCATGGTGCAGTGTTGGTGGAGCTAATGGACTTTGCCCACCCCATTCAAGGTGCACCAGCCCAGGTCTGCCTCCAACAGACAGGTACCCATGCTGATGTTGAGGAGACTGGGCATTTGGTAAAATCCATAGCAGGTGGGTTCAGTTTTCAGAATGATTTGGGCTCAAATCTGGTAAACGTGGGGAGAAAGCTTTGGACTTCTGAATCACGTCTAACCCTCAGCAATATGAGAGGTGTCTTTGCATACTCTGGGTTAGCAAAGTGGCTCGCTGACCCTGCTTTTGGCATGCCTGTGTAAGGACCAGGGTCTTTGTCTTCCCTCCCCCCCCTTGTGTCCCTCTGCCTCCAGACTTTTTGTTTGTGAAGGGTGTCCAGAGGTGGTTGGTTTTTACTTTTGTTTTGTTTTGATTTTTTTTTCCCTGTTATATGATAACAGTTCTATTATGGTAAAGTAAATGAAACGCAGACTTGCACTAGACAGCAGGCTCTAGCAGCTGGTTTCTCTGTGTCCCCAGATGAAGTGTGGCTTCGTGTGGCTGCTGACTGTTCAGGTAGCCAGAGCAAAGAGATGGTGAGATGCCACGCTTGGCAGAGACTTAAAGCCTGTGATTAGCCAATATGCAGTTAACTAGATTAACAACATGGGGAAGCAAGAGACCTTAGTTTAGAACCACATGATCCTGAATGAATTAGGTAGCAAAGCATGATGCGTGTACAGTGCCCTGGATCATCAGAGGGTGTTAGAGGGGCTCTGGGCAATCCTACACTGGGCTGGTTTTCTGCTGCCTCATGGAGGTCTCTGTTCCTGTTTGTGGGTCCTCTTTGGGGACTGGCACTGTGATGTGCTTGAGTATCGGGGATACCTCGTCCTGGTCCTCTAGGCAACATTTGCAGCTCGGAGCTTATTTGCCTGCATCCCTTTGTATCACGAGTGTCCAAGAAGCATCCCTAAGCCCTTGTTTCAGCCCTTACAGATGTTAAGATATTCTCTATGACTTCCCACACATACAGCAATATCTATTCCACCACTGTATCGAAGAAGCACTGGAAATAGACTTTTATCTCATCAAGGTCTGATCTTGAAATGTGTCTGAGATAGACAGATGGTAGGTGGGTTCTCACTGCATAGAATTAGGGTTACTCGCAATGGAGATAATTTTATAATTTCACGGAAGTATTTGAGAAAAAATATGAAGTGTTTAGGTCTAAAACTTACTTTTCTGCAGAAATAGTTGAAACAAACATATTTTCATAGATCAGATCAATTTTGTGCAATTACTGTGCTCTCCATCAGAAAAATTCGGCAAGATGTGCTCAAGATACTGTATCCATCAGTCTGAAAGCCCCTGATCCCTGTATGTAAGGCTCTGATACTGCTTAGCAGGCAGCTCTTAATATAGTACCTCTGTGAATGAGAATAGTGCCCTTAAAACCTATGTTGTTTTAGACTTCTTTTTGAAATGCCTTGGAATTTTCTCCTCCAGCTGACCCAACCTCAGTTGTTACCCTGCCACAGAGAGTTGTCGCTAGATCAAGAGAAGCTATGTTTGCTGATCTCACTGCAGTTTATTTACTCTGAAGTCCTAAGTGAGGTTGGGAGCACTTTTGCCTGCATCAGTGTCCCAGTGTATTTTAACAGTGCTTAAGACACTTCACGAAGTGGTTGTAAGTGCCACTTGTGGCAGTGCAAACTGCTCTGAACTCATCAGAGGGCATGTGTCTAATGAATAAGGAAAAGCCAGGGAGGTCTTGATTCTCCCCAGGGATGGGCAAAATAGAGGCAGATGGAGAAAGGCAGGTACAACAGTGTCTGTACTCTTCCTGTGTTCTGTCCAGATTTTTCCTCTCTTTTCCTATGACTGTGAATTCAGGATTGATGAAAATGAACATTTTAAAAATAAAAGGCCTTTATATCCACCTTTTCTGTATGTTGGTATTTCAGCTCACCTTAGTTTTTATCAGTGGAGGAGGCTTTGGAGCACAGTACTTGTACTTGTTACTGAAACTCAGGTCTTTCCTACCAGTCTGCAAAGCTTCGTTGGCACCTTCAGCAATAAATTAATAAGCTGCTTCTGCTGCTCTAGGTCACATAACCAGAAGGTCTATATAAGCTCTCCGGCTCCAGAAGTGTCTGCCGGGCTCTAATTAACATTTAGCCTGTGCTTGGACCGTTTCCCACGTGGGCTCAGATGCCACATGGTATCGATCGCCCTTGCCCAGTGCACAAACGAGGTTGCCATGGGGAAAGCCCAAGGGCTCCCAACTGCGCAGAGGTTCCTGCGAAAAAAAAGAAGCTGTCTGCACACCAGGAGGCTGCCACGAAGGACCATGCTGCTCAGCAAGCTTGGCATGTGAAAGAAAATGTGCTGAGAGGAATAGCTGATCAGGTTTCTGGATACAAGTGTGTAAGGTGGCATGATTTCCATCCCTGCTGCGGATGGGAGGGAAGCCCTGCTCAGCCCTGGGCTTCTGCCTGCGGTGCCCCGAGGCTTCAAAGTGGAGTGTGGAGGTTTAGCCAAATAAGTCCAAGATGCATTTGTTGAACTAGAGATGCCATGCTTCACATCTACAGAAAGGGGATTTCAAGACAATTTGTTTTGTTAACTTGTGAGGGATGGCTGGGCTGTTCTTTGTTGGGGGGGTGACAGGTGAGGGCGCTTGGAGTGCTATGGATGGATGAGAGAGAGGGTTTGACCTCGTAGCAGGGTTTATCCAATGGCTGTCTCAAGGAACCCCTTGATAGCCGTGACCAGGTCCATTTCCAGGATGCGTGTGGGCACACGGACACCACCCCTTCCCTGCGCCACGTAATGCGTCATTACAGGGTGTACAGGTGACATAAGAGCACAGCCATGTGGGTGACACTGCTGGAGGTGAAGTGGGTCTGACATCAGTTAGGCTCAGGAGGGAAGGTACTCTGTTCCCTGATTACGGCTGCGATATTCTTCTTCCTTTTAGAAAGGATGAAATAAAACTTTGGCTTACTGTTTTTAAGGCTAAGCATTGTAGGCTTTCAAGTTTCTCTTTGGTTGAATCTGTCCCATCAGCTTCATTGTTACTGAGCCAAATGAAAAGAGCATGTAGGCAAGTGCCCAGGGAGGGAGACTGAACATTAGATGCTCCTGGGTTGTCTTGGTCTGACCAGCTGACCATCTTTGCTCTACTTTAGTCATTTTTGGTGATTTAATACGGGTCACAGTTTTCAGTGCTGCTAATGCTGTTTCCCTGTAGAAGTGCTCATTTTGAGACATCCTGGAGCTGAACTTTTTCACCAGAGCTGAGCTGGTAGCTCATTGCTGGCCCCTTAATTAAAGGGAACAGACCAAACACTGTATCGGGGAAAGTCCTTTGAAGAGCTGCTGCCACTGCTATTTTGTGGAAACATCCCTAGTTGACGGCTGGACCAGCTCTGTTAGATGATGCACACACGTGTAGGAAGTGACAATTCCCTCCTTAAAGGGTTTACTACCTTAAAAGACAATACTGAGAAAGGTGAACAAGCAGCATTTCTGCTGTGCTTGATTTGCAGGCAGGAGCTGGAGCAGATTAAGTCTTCCCTGAAGCCCGCAACACAGCTGAGGCAAAATTTTCCTTGCGTCTCCCAAGGTCTAAAGCAGTGCTGGAGTCTGAGGGCAGTCCTCTGCCTCTTGTTTGTCGCAAAAGGGAGAAGCCCTCTGGGAGAATTTTCATGTTTCGTGCAGGACATGTCATGTTTGTAGAGCCATTTGCTGCAGTCAGCTCATTTTCTGCCATTCTACAATATATAGGGTTGTTATTTTCCCACATATCTGATTACTCAGCCTTGGAGAAGCTGAGAGAAATGCGTGGTTTAAGGTGACGCATTGTAAGGCTGAATCCTTTACTCCTACAGTGCCAGTACCAGCGGGGTGGCTCGGCAGTAACAGTAAGATGCTTCCCTTTGGCTTTGCTACTGCTTTTACCAAGTGAGGTGACAGTCGCCTCCTCAAACTGCAACAAGGTGCGTGTAATGGGGGTGGTGGAGAATTCCTGATTGGCAGCATTCAGTGGAGATTGCAGCCGCTGTGGCCATGCCATGCTGAAGAGGGCCAGGCTGAAGGAATTAGTTCTCCTCTTTTCCTAATCTTGCGTGAGTGTGGTGTTTTCCGTAGGGCTGGTATGGATTTCCACTGATCTAACGGAGAAGGGCTCCAAGCTCACACTGCCCAACTAAGCAATTTACCGTACAGAGATGTCATCAAATCCTGCAGCGAAGGGGGTGGAAACTTTCCCCTCCCGTTTATCAGTTTCCAGCAGATGCACACTTTGCTGTTTGCTTGCATGTTGTGCAGAGCTTTAGGGACCATTCTCACGCAGCAGTCGTGAGCAGGCAGGGAGGCACCGGGAGAGTGTGCAGTTCAGTGTGTCCCAGCCTGAAGGTCTGGGTGCTGCTGAGGTCGCTTGGGTGCTTGCATCTGGGGAGCATCTGGGGAGCTGCCTATGCCAGCCCTACAGGCAAAAGATATTTCTTGCATCTCACACTCAGGATTGCTTCAGAGAAGTGGTTGCTATGCAGTCTTGTTTATTCCTGGTGTGTGACACTGTTTGCTTGCTGAGCTTGTACACCTGGAAGGGTGAGCCTGCTGTCTTACTGGAGAAGGGGTCTAACCTGACAAATGGCCGTCCCTACTTCGAGTTTTGGAAACACAGGGTCTGGAGCAGAAGAAATCCTCATTCCCTTGCGGGAAGCAACCCGCAGCGGGGCTTTGCAGCTCCTGTGAGAATGACAAGCTTAGCAACGTGGAGCTAGATTTCTAAAGTGAAGGACACGCGTGTTTGTGAAGGAGGTTGGTGGATAGCCCTGTCTTGTGTGCTGTTGCTTTCTCAGCAAGGCGGTGCTCTGGCGGGGGCTGGCTGGAGCCAGGTGGAGGGGTTGCTTTTACTGTGCTCTGGTGGAGGTTGCTTGCTGCAAGCGACTCTCCCAGAAGGCAATAAAATCTGGGAGAAAGATTTGATGATTTTTTCCTTTTATCTTTTTCTTTTAAAAAAGTTGTTTCAAAAAGTCTTTTAAGCTGCACGAGGGAAGCTTCTGCTGGGTGATTCCAGATGTGTGCCAGAGAGTTTGGTTGTCATTTAAAAGAGGCACAGTGCTAGGAGGTATGGGAGAAGAGCGATGCTTGGGGTGGTGGATGGAAGGACGGGAGAGGAGGACAGGTGGGAGCAGCAGAGCAGACAGGGTGGTTTGTTGACAGGGAAGCTCCTCTTCACAAGAAGAATGACAGCCTGGCCTCTGCCACGCCATGGGAGGCAGAACGAGAGCTTCCACCTTGGCTCAGAAGCTGCCCTCGGGCTCCCGGGGCTCCTTTTGCCGCTGTGTGTGGCAAAAGGGCAAGTCCCCGCTCAGCTCCGGCTCAAACTCCCCTTGCTATGGCTGGGGCCAAAAATCAAAACCTGCTCTGCTGGTCCTTCCTGAGCTCACACTGTTATTTTCCAGGTAGAATCAAGGAAGGTCGAACTCAAATTAACTTTCTGAATAGGCCCCTGCTGAGGTTTGAGTCAGAGTTATATGGCTCCTGGGGGTGCCGGTTCACCCCTGCAGGATGGTAATCAAGTCTGCTCTCGTCAGTGGTTTAAATTGCTGTATTTTGGTAAGTTTAACAGTGGCACCTCACTCTGAAGGATGTGGGGGACCAGTGGAATCATTTTACTCCAAGCAAAGAGAGGAGAAATGAACTTTAGTGAGCTCACAGGCTCTCTGATACGTAAATGCCTAGTCCCAAAGCAATGTCACTCTGATGAACAAACTTGCCTCCAGGTTTGCCAAGTTTCAGCATCCATGCAGGGACAGGAACAACTCTCACACATTGATGCAATGCACAGTTGATTCCCTTTATTGCTCCGCTTGCGTGGTTGTATACATTTTTCATATCTGTACACGCGATCATGCTTATTCAGATAGGCTACAGACATAAATCACGTGCTGTTCACACGCCCCATATTCCCGTATGATTGGTAACTATGCACTAAGGCCAATAGCAACAGACCGCCTCCACGTCCTTGAAAACATCTTGTTTTTGCTAACCCACATCATGTGCACTATCAGAACTTTCTCAATTGCTGTTCTTATCTGCCCCTTCCAGCGGCCTGTTCAGTTATGCTA
>Ga0181612_144678_pt1 | contig 12118 bp, 10 predicted proteins | sample HoacroProtozoa21_FD_119630 | JGI IMG/M metagenome (GOLD analysis project Ga0181612, IMG submission 119630) | Hoatzin crop microbial communities from Cojedes, Venezuel. Combined Assembly of Gp0051906, Gp0051904, Gp0051908
ACGGCACCCCCGCCGCCTCTGCTCCCAGCCCCCTCTGGGGCAGGACTGCGACGGCGGGGAGCAGGTGCTCGCTGCCAGGGCAAGGCCTGCAGCCCGGCCGTGGCTCGCTCGTTCCGTCCAAGCCCACTCAGGCAACAGCCACCTGTTCCCAGTTAGCATTTCCTGGGGAGCCCGCTCACTGGGAGGCCACGTCGTGCGAGAGTTTGGGCAGGCCGTGCAGTGGGTTGCTGGGGAGGCAGCAGCGAAGCAGAGCCAGGTGCCACTGCTCGCTGTCTGCAGCTCAGCACATGTGCCGCAAGCAGCACGTGTGCGGTGGACATCTGTCCTAGCCGGCTGGGTGGAACAGCAGATGGCTTGAGCCTGTGCCCTGGCTGGGCTGGTGGACATCAGAAATTTATGGTCAAAGCCTTACGCCCTCTCCAGTCAAAACTTCTAAGCAGAAAATATATGAAGCCCAGAATGTTTTTGTTACTTCAGGCAAAATCAATAAAGTTCTGCTTACTGATGCAAACGCTCCCAACATTTTCAAACCGCTCAGATGTCATGCTTTGAAGTTATCACGTTGCAGATAGATAAACAGAGAAAGGATACCAAAGTGTACAGCTGTCTGAAGCTGGCAAAACAAAGCAGCAAGAAGTATAGCACGTGACCTTTTTTATTGACCTATTCAAGAATAAACAGTGGGATCTGGCCATGTTTTGATTTTGTTACATTATCCGCTTGTTGATTCCATAGATACTCCTTGCTCTGTGTTTTACAAGTTCGCACACAATTGAAAAGACTCCCAGCATTCCCGTAGTGTTTGTACAGGAGCACAGGACAAAGGTTGGTTCTGCACAGGCAGGCAGCACAAGATACGGAGTGCCATTTAAGTAATTTCAGGGTTAACATGCATATTTCTGTAAATTTCCAGCTCAATAATGAAGAAGGGGACTGCAGATTTTGCTTTCTCATTTTTTATCCCCAACAGAGGAAATGGATCCATAACACTGTGCTGTAATGTGACATGCAGAGCTGTCAAATTGTGACACTTGGGATGAGTGAGACTTTTAAATGTCAGAAATCCAATTTTTAATGACACACTGGCAACACAGACCTAACACTTCATCACAAGGATGACACCTTCTAAAAGCTATTTTAAAATAAATCAGAGAGGGGATGTGCTCCTTTGGAAGGGGACTGCATTTGAACAGGTTTCAGGAATGAGGAAACTGTAGAACAGTTTCATTATTAAATCAGGTCAATAAAGTTCAGGAGATCTTGGTGAGAAGGGATTCCAGTACATGTGGAGATGCTGTTCAAACCCACATAATCTGGAGCTGCTTAAGTAACCTCCATCAACTACTTGTACAAACCACATTCCTTGTTCGTCTAAACGCAATACAGTTTGCAAAAGCGCATGAAGCCGACCACCTTTAGACCAGTTGCTACCTACACCTCGCTGGCATTCCCCGAGTGGAGGATGGCACTGCACTCACCACACTGCAGGCTCCTGGTCTACAGCCAGCCTCAGAGGGCTCCCCAGAAGGACGCGGTGGCCGTGGGCTGTTGCTCTTCCCGACAGCGAGTGACCAACCGCAGTTGCTCTTCTGCCATCTGGAAAGACAGTGATGTAGGCCTTAGAGCCAAGACCACGAGTGGGTTCTTGTCAAGTTCAACAGTAGCTTTGCTGAACAGAATTAGGAGCAAGGTCTGTAACGCTGTGCTGGACACACTGATGAATCCAGCTTAGTGAGCTGCTTCCACGAATCAGCACTACCCTGGCCACTTTATGATAGAAAATTGAGTCATGACTTCAAGTCATGCAAGTGAATAGTTAATATTTAGCACAATTTCTTTGTAGAAGGGATTACTAACTAACCTTATTGCCTTGGACATTAGGACAATAACTTAGTAATAACAATGAATATAGAAGTGAACTAATTAATTTGTGAGAGAAAAAAAGTGAGTCCAACAATTGCCAAGAAGAGGAAGAACAGAAACAATACACCAGGTTCAGACTGAGTTCTGCAGTCCCAAAACACCTACATGTGGCAGAGAAACCACTGGTTCTTCTTGCAGTCCTGTAGTTTCTGAGGGTTTTTTTTGTGAATTGGCAATACTAAATCAACTGGCAATTAAGTCAGACTGGCTTATTTTCTCTCACGCGAAAGGTTTTTAATTAAACTCCTACTTAGACAGCAAATCAGGAAACAAATATGTTCTGTTTCAGACTGCAATGACAAAGATATTACTGTCTTCACACTTCATGAAGAAATGGCTGTCAAAAAAAACTAAGCACAACCAAGTGACTCTGTTTCTTACTTCAGTGTTAGATTTTAGGCTACTACATAGCCAAGATCAAAATCATTCCTGAAGAGTTTTATTTTTATATTTAGATCCATCTGAATTTATAATTTGAAGAAATACCTTTGTTTCATTTACAAGTCTCAATTTCTCCACCCACCCCAGGAACTAGTATTACTTATAGACAAGGACATAGCCATTGCTTAAGCAAACGCCATCTGATGGAAACAGGACCTTTGGTAGCTAGAGAGGGTGCCAAAGACAGAGCTGGGATGTTGAAGACAATACAGATGCAATTAAGGCATTCCTGGGTTGCTCCATCAGAGTACTGGTATTTTTCTGCTCTATACCGCTGTGTCCCCATTGCTCAAAGGAAGGCATAAAACTAGAGGATTGGGTGAAACTGTTTGTGTCTCAAATACCTCTTTTGAGCAGAGCAGCTGTATCATACACTGATACACCACTGAAATGGAGAGTGGCTACAGCAACTCCAACAACACAGAGCTCTTTGTTCTTGCTACTTCAAATCTGTGAATATTTCTTATGCTCCTCAGTGAGCTCCAGACTCTAAGCACCTTGTCACACACAAAGGAACTGAACCACGTCATTCTGTCAGACACTTCCAGTGATTCATTTCAAGATCCACTTCAAAACCTGCCCCCAAATGATTTAAATCTGACCCATAAATTCTTTTTTATATATATTTCTCTCAGCTGTCCCACTACCATCCATTTAGCAAGGATTTCCCTGGTTCCTGATACAAATTCAGTATTGATTGGGAGAGCCTACTCCTCTGTACCCTTTGCCTGCTGCCTCAGTACACGTCTCTTCCTATTTCTTGTGTGCTTTAGAAATTAATTTTGGAAGAGAAATAGGGACCAAAAAGAAACTTCCACCAAGTTATTTTTCAGCTCAGATTTCCATGAAATCTGAACTTCAATTTCGGATAAATACAGTAAAAGCTTCAGCCTCAGATGTCCTATTTTAATTGCCTGCTATTTTCATTATGGACCGTGACGGCAGCAAATGCTCTTCAGGAGATACTTGTATTTTAATTTATCTGCAAACATAAATCACACATTATAGCACTTTTTTCCTCTAGGTTAATTGAATCAATTCTCCAAATGTCTCTAAGACTGATCATTTGAAAGAGGCTCAGTGTCTGAAATGTCTTAAGAATTATGGCCCTTGATTGTGTGCAGGGTGGTATCAGTCCTTACTCCAGACAAAGATATTTTATACATAGAAGTTAAAAATACTGTTATACATACAAGCAATATTATCTATAAAGCAACACCCACAATACTGTTATGATCCTGCAAAATACTATTTCTGAAGTTTTTCAAATATCTCAGTGAATTCACTGTCTTAATATTATAAATCTTATTAACAATTGTTTAAGAATTAATCTGTATGTATTTCAAGTTCTAAAGAAACAGAAGAAAATCTGCTTTTATCTTCCTGATTTCTACATTATCTTTAAAATAAAATATTAAATAAATGCTGATATCAAGAACAACCATTTTTATTACTGAATATCCAGGAATGGCTAATGAAGTAAACTTAGTTTAACATGATTTTTACTAAAAATGAGTCAAACAGCTCAGTTTTCTTATCTGTTGTATTGGCCATTTTATGCCCAGTAGAACTGTCAATTGCTGCTATGGTAAATTCCATCCTAAACTGAAACTCACATTTAAGGATTTAAGCAAGCCACAAATAATTCAGTGACAGTGATAAAGCAGAAGATGCTTGGAAAGACTGTCAGTGTTTGACTTGCTTTACAATTGGGCCAGTTTCAAAAAACAGTATTACAAAGTCATAATATGTCCCTCACCAGACTGTTGTGCGGAAGGCTGGGTTTGCCAGTTATGGAGTGAGCCCGAGGTGCCACTCCTGTAGCTTGAAGACTTCCTGAGACTGTCCAGCTCACAGCTGCTCCTCAGCTGGTCACCACCCTGTGCACAGCGACTCCCAGCAACACACAGTCACAGGGTGGTTTAGCCCAGTCTCTGCAAAATAGCACCCGTCTTCTCCGGCAGAGTATACGCAGAGGTGAGTGGCAGGGCCTTGGCAGAGTGCTGTAAAGAACGCCTGCCGTTAACTGTGAAGTTATAGGCAATGCGCTCTTGGCTGTAGGAATTCTGTTCTGAATTTAAATATATAAAAAACCCTTTCTATTGTGAATTTCTCTTCATTTTACCTGTTTGAATTTATTATTTGTAAAACACACTAAACCTCAAATGGGTTGACCTTCTGCTAATGTATATCACCTAATGAATGGATGCAATTAACTAATTCATATTGGAATATTGAACTTTCCAGATCACATTTATCATCGCTAAATGTGTGAACTCTTTTGCAAGTTTAAATTTTTTATTACTACCCTTTAAACTAAAGAAATAAGTCTTACATTTAATTACCTGAATGTACATATTCAATTAATAGCTTAATTACCTTAATGAATATAGATACCACACAGAAGTAACTAAAAATTGCTGCCTGGGTCTGCTCCTAAGTACACGCTATAAAGGGTCTGCTGTGAAAGCTCCTGGGCCTTTGGACTCACCAGTACACCCCTTCAAGCCCAGAGATTCAGTAGATCTATGGATGTGGAAAGATAACCACTCACAGAAAAGTGGAAAGGACCTTACCAGGTGTTGCTGACTAAAAACACAGCAGTGAAACTTCAAGGGAATGAATCTTGGATCCATTACACTGGGATAAAGAAAATGCCTTCCCCGCTGCAGATCTCCACACCAAGGGGACATTGTAAATATTATCTGAGAAATAAAAAATGAAGTGGTTCAATGATTCAGTGTATCTCCTCTTTGTATCCCAGGGAGATGTAAAAGAATGAGTTGAGACTTACAGGTGTTAGAACACATTAAGCCTCAAAAAAGGGGGAGATTGTAATAGAACAGGTTCTTCCCTTGGAAAGAAGGGGTATGGTTTGTCTTAAATAGTGTCTCTTTGATCAAGTAGTGCATGGCCAGAGTTATGTTAACGTTTAACCTAAGCTTAGAGACAGAATAGCTTGGCCATCTACACTATCCGTTTAATCAAAGACAAATTCTCCTTCTTGAAGGAACAAAGGAAAATTGGCAAAAGAAAGTAGCCTTAAGTTGTCCTTAGGTGACATGTGACCATACATGGATAAAAGGAGTTACGGTACTTCATGTGGGAAGACCACCAAGGACCACCAGAGACCCCCGAAAAGGAGGAAGACATGCACAGAGGGGTCTGAAAAGGAGCCAAGAAGAATGACGCCATGCAGTTGCACAACGTATACAGATTAGAATGAATATGTTGTATGATAGATAGAATACGCATGAATTTGTTATATAAATGTAACGAAGAAGCTGGCGTTGGGTGTGCCTGGTTTGTGGAAAATCCACTGAGCACTCAGGCCTAAAAAAACATTATCTCTCCAGAGTGCATGAGAATTGGCTTATTGCACACCGGGTAAAGAGTTCGCTTTTTGGACAACAGTTTCGGCGCCCCAGCCGGGACAGCCATGATGCCTTGCCTGGTTCGACCTGCCTGCCACTGGCAGGGAGACGCTGCTCTCCAGTCTCCAGTGCGCACCAGCCTTTTGATCGGGGACTCCACGAGTGTTCTTCCTGGCCGCAGTGGGTATGTGACATAACAGTGCAACGCTTGTTAAAGAGATATTGTCTGGGTGTTTTTTTGGTTGGCTAATAATCGTATGTGCTTGACAGTGATGACTGGAGCATATGATATAAAGGTATATGCATGCATTAGTGTACATTGGAAAATGGGTATATTGGAAATAGGTCATATATGTTTTACAGCAGTGACTGGAGTATATGAAGTTTGGTTGGTTGAAAAAGTTCTTTTGGGGTGAAAAATATGGGTGCCCAGGGACCTAAAATACCTCCTTATTCCCCCTTGGGTTGTGTTTTAAAATATTGGGACAAGTTTGGATGGGATCCCCTGACAAAAGGAAAAATGGGTGAATACTGCAATACTTGGTGGTCAAAGTATAAACTGGATAATGAGGAAAAGTGGTCAGAGGGTGGAACTTTGAGTTATAATATTACTTTATAGTTTATGTTGTTTTGCAGAAGGTTAGATAAATGAGATGAGGTGCCTTATGTGGATATATTTTTTGCTTTGAGAAATGATTGAGACTCAGAAAAAGTGTAAACTGTTAACTTCAGATTCTAATGTAATGATGATGATGGATGATATGAAAAAGCCCTTGTGGTGTTGTTCTGCTTGTAGTACAGGAAAGATGTTTAAAGCTAGAGGATCAAGAGGAGGATATTCAAGTATTAGTAGCTCCAGATAGGGAAAGTGTTACGAGTGGGACTGAAAGTAGAGACAAGGGTAACAAAACTTCTAGTCCGGTAGCAGGAAGAACCCGAGCACAGCAGCACCCTGTAATCCAAGCCCCTCTTCGTCAAGCTGTAGGTCCAGACATCACATACTGGTGTATGTAAAAGTACCGTTTACAACATCAGATCTAATGAATTGGAAGGAATCTGCAGGATCCTACCAGGATAATCCTGAAAAAATGTATCAATCTTTTAGGATGATTATTGAGACTCATAACCCAGATTGGCAAGATACTAAGAGCTAGGAAACAGAATCCGGCAATACTGGCAGCTGCCTTTGCAAGGGCTCAGGCTCCATCTAGGGGCCGGGGCAAGGGAGAGGGTCAGGAGTTCAGATTTCATTAGAGAGAGCTCAGTGTGCCCTGTGTAAGGAAAACGGACACTGGAAAAATGAGTGCCCAAAAAGACAGTCTAATTGGGGTCCCATCCCAGCTACAACCATGATACCTAGAGAATTGATTCGGATTGTAGAAGAGGACTCAGACTGACGGGGACTGGGGACTGAGGGAATAATATCCCCAGCTGAACCCCTGGGTGATGTTGAGCTAGGGAAAAATGTAGTTAAATTGCTAGTTGATGCAGGGGCAACATACTCTGTATTGAATAGTTGTAAGGGACCTGTGAGTAAATATTCCACAGCCATAATGGGTGCAATGGGAAAGCAGGAGGTTAGACCCTTTTTCCAACCAATTAAATATAAAATTGGTAACAAAATGTTTGTACATGTATTTTTATATATGCCAGAGTACCTGATATATCTAATGGGGAGGAAGTTATTGAAAAAACTAGGGGCACAAATAACTTTTGATGCAAATAAAATAGGAGTTCATATTCCGCAAAGCAATGCCTGGGAAGCACAAATGTATGTGTTACAGGAATTATTTGAGACAACAGAAGACAAAAAAGAAGAAGCACCAAGCAACCTTCTCCCCGAGATAGAGGATGCTGTATCCCCTTTTGTATGGGCAACCGAGAAACCTGGAAGAGCCATACTGACTGAATCAGTAAAAATTGAATTAAAGCCAGGAGTTCAACCAGTAAGATGAAAACAGTATCCTATGAAATTAGAGGCCTGTATTGTATTGGAACCTATTATAAATAATTTTCTCAATAATAGATTATTACAGGAATGCCAGTTGGAACACAACACTCCAGTTTTGCCTGTTAAGAAACCACATTCACAGGAATACAGATTAGTACCAGATTTGAGAGCTGTCAACCAAATAATAATGGACATTCATCCAATGGTACCTAACCCTTACACCTTCTTAACTACCATAATTGATTCCAATGTTTATTTTACAGTATTAGACCTGAAAGATGCTTTCTTCTGCATCCCCATAGAAGAACAAAGCCAGAACCTGTATGCCTTTGAAGGTGAAAGCCCCATGACAGGATGGAAAAAGCAGTTGTGCTGGATGGTACTTCCCCAGGGATTCAAGAACAGCCCTACAATTTTTGGTAATGTATTTGCAAAAGACCTGGAACAATGGCAAGGTAAAGAAGCTAACATTACCTTATCGCAGTACAAACCCTTTCGTACTCTATGTACTCTGTGGGTGAACACCAAGCTTTGGGAATACTTGTGCAGCCCCTGGGAAGCTGGAAAAGACCTGTGGCTTACTTCTCAAAACAACTGGACAAAGTAAGACCAGATGGCCAGGGTGCCTGAGGGCAGTGGCCGAGGACCACTAGAGACCCCCGAAAAGGAGGAAGACATGCACAGAGGGGTCTGAAAAGGAGCCAAGAAGAATGACGACACATAGTTGCACAACGCATACAGATTAGAATGAATGTGTTGTATGATAGATAGAATAGGCATGAATTTAATGTATAAATTAATGAAGAAGCTGGCATTGGATGTGCCTGGTTTGTGGAAAATCCACCGAGCACCCAGGCCTGAATAAAACAATATCTCTCCAGAGTGCGTGAGGATTGGCTTATAGCACACCGGGTAAAGAACCTGCTTTTCGGACAACACCAGGAACAGCAGCTCTTACAGAAAATGCTTCTCCAACAGAAAGTCAAAACATGGCTGGATGGCATCCCTGGAGGGCCACGTCAAGTGGGAGACAGCTGAAGGTAGGTGGGTTGGCGAGTCAGATGCAGGAAACACTGTCACTTTCCTGACGGCAATTAGGTTTCAGAATCACGAATTGGCTCTCTCCTATTTAGCTACATCTGTTTGTTTGCCAAACATGCTGCTTGGCCTTCGTGTGTCAGTGGAATAAAACCTCTCATTATCTTTGGCTTTCATGTTACATCTCTTTTATTAATTAGGTAGGCTCAGCTCTCCTGCTCTTCACAACCCTACAGGTAGCCATAATAAGTCTCAGGGTGTCTGTTTCTATAGGGAATCTGCCCTGTAGCAAGGTGAAAGATTTTGACAATGTATACCATTCTGGTATAAGAAAACATAGGGCTTAGATCACTGCAAAGCCCTTTGGATATACTTTGAAGTTTTCTTCACTCTGCATGGATATATTTACCAAGACATCTTTTGTTTTTAATAGCAAAGCTGAATTTAAAACTTCGATCTCCATTTTGAGGGCTTTTTTTATAAAGAATTTGGAAAAGCAATGAGTTATTTTAAAATGAACATGCTGTCAATAATCTTCCCTTACATTTACTTTCAGGTACATTAACTGTTGGAGAAAAGGGAATATGCACAACAAAAGAGCAGGGAGCTGGCTGCAAAAAAGCATTTGTCTGTACTAAATTCATCTATTCCTTAAAAGCAAAATTCTTCTTGTACTGAAACAGTCTTTTTCCAGATGCATTTGGAAAGTCAGACCTGCCCATGCTGTAACCTACCGGACAAGCTTATACCCGAACTGCATCTAGCATGTTCAGAAGGAAGCACAGCCTAGTGCAGCAGATAACACTGGTGCTCATAGCCATCTGTACAGCATTTCCCTCGCACTTTCACTTTATACCAGCACTGACAATCCTGTCACGGAGCCCTTCGGTGTGGAATGTTATCTGTACCCTACTATGCCAGCGCGGCTATCACAGAGATTAAACCAGCTTGGAAACTGTCAGGGCCTACGTTATACACAGGCACGTCTGTACAACAAATTTTAAAATTTACTATCATCAATTAAAAAACTATATATAATATAGCTATATACGTGTAGTAATATCAGTTATGTACTAAGGCCTGATGGTGTGCCCAGTCAATGAAAAACAATGAAAACTTTTTGGTCCTGCTTTAGAGAAAGTCCAATTTCGTTCTCCCTGAAATCAGTGTCAGCAACAGTGGACTTAAACAAACTTTGAACTGGGCCTTAAAGATTACTGGCAAAAAGCTTGAAACACACATATGTGGTGTGGTTTTGATCTCATATTCGTGATCTGGGCTGGAATGTTTTATCTGGACACAGAGGTCACAGAAACGGAGAAGAAGGAATTAAGAAATTCTCAAGGGATCACCTCATGTGCCCTGCCCCTCCTCCAAGGTGGGCTCAGCTAGACGTGAGCTGCACATTGCAGATATTTGCCCCTGTGAGCACTTTTTCACCAGGGACTACAGCAGAGACAGAGGGATGATCAGAAAACACAAGAACTAAAGAAATAAGGGTTTTATGTATTCAAAAAGCTTAGAATGCTGAAGTAAAGTGTGTTCAAATCTTCCTCATCCAAACTTTTTTCTTTGAGTTCCCCAGGAGCAGGATCAATCCATAAAACAGAGAATGTCCTTTAAAGACCATGCAACGGTTTCTGTATGAAACATAAATATAAATTAGGCAATGGCATTTGACCAGGGACACAAATTGTAGTAGATAGACACACTCAGACTTTGTCTAATTCAACTAAAATCAGCAGATTTAGACTTAAACATAATTTGGCCCATATTATTACAATACAAAAAAATATATGGTGTATTTATAGCCTTGGTCTCTCCAGCTGTGTTGGTTTAGGTTTTATTACATCAGTAATAACAATTTATGTGATACGCTGAATAATGTGCTATTAAAAATTCAGTACAGTACATACTGTTACCCATGGGATTTAAACTGTGGGAGCTATGTGTATTATTCTCTACTTTGCTGTTTCTATAGGAGTAAAGACTACTATAAAAATGGTTAGGTTAATACACTGTGTGAATTCCTGCTCTGCTTGAATCCAGGTGAAGAGAAGAAATAGTTCAGTCCAGACTGCCTTGGGGTAAGCGTCCCGAGGGTCTTAGTCTTGCAATCTAAGGTTACACTGATCACACGTTCAAGAATGAACAACATCAATGTGCTTTTTGATGTCTTTAAAGAATGCCAATAGATTTGTGAGGCATAACCTCCCTTAACAATCAATCTGATGCTTCTACAGAATGTCAGCTTTATCTGTGTGTCTATTGATTTTATTCTTTACAACAGTTCATCTAATTTTCCTGGCATAGAAGTCACATTGACAGTTTTGTAATTCCCATGATCACCCTTGAAGGACTCTTTTGAAAGGCCAGTGAATCAGAGGTACATTTTCCTATATCCTATTTTGCTGGCGTTAGGATCGGGTTCAGTGAAGAACAACCCACTGGCACTAGCGCTTCAGTAATTGAACATTTGAATCCATTAGTGGAAACACTGCACAGCTCCAGCAGTTAGTTACTGTTACTCGTTATCAACTTGTCTTGAAGTCTTTCCTTCTGACAATTCATTTTACAGAATGACAGAATCACAGCATGGTGGGGGTTGGAAGGGACCTCTGTGGATCAAACTCAGTTAAGGTCAACCTTCGCTACGTCTTCTCCCTCCCTGGGCAGTGCTGAAACGGCACCAAAGCCAAGCTCCTCACCTTCGCTCCTGGAGGAGGCCATATGATTAGATTTACTTGACAAATTAAGCTTGTTAACACAATCTGCCATGTGCTAATTTAAATAATGGGTGTATTGAAAAGAGGATGTTTGTTAAATGTGATAAATTTGCTAGGACTGGAGGGGTCTAATCTCTGTTTGGGGGGTGGGGGGTGGTGCTTGCCTCTGTCTGCTGAGCTTGAGCTCGAGGCAGCGAGCCTCCCCTGCAACCCCACCAGCACCACTTCAAAGGGAGCCGTCCCTCCTTGGCTCCGCTGACTTGTAAGTAAAGCATAAAGAAGGCAATAAAATGTTTGACTTTCCTGCCAGACCTGAGCCGGGAGGAGGATCCCAATTGGTTTCCATCAGATTCCAGTTAGCATGAATTTATGGTTTCCACTTAGCCTGATGAATGGCTTTGGCTGCCTTGGCGCGTTTGGATTTATTTCTGTGTGCGATGGAAAGTGGTCAGCGTAAAAAGGCAAAGGCTTTCCAGGGGTGCTGTGAATACAAGTGAAACTTCTGTCTGAGGTAAGAACACAGCAGGCAAAAAAACAAAGCCCCGGCGCATCGTGAAATATGGGTGGAATTGAAGAGAAATCAGAAGCAGTTTGGGTCTCCCGTGCTTGCTGTGGCAATGGGCTGTGATAGGCAGAAAAGTTCCACTGGAAACTGGAAAAATTCT
>Ga0181612_120572_pt1 | contig 12117 bp, 4 predicted proteins | sample HoacroProtozoa21_FD_119630 | JGI IMG/M metagenome (GOLD analysis project Ga0181612, IMG submission 119630) | Hoatzin crop microbial communities from Cojedes, Venezuel. Combined Assembly of Gp0051906, Gp0051904, Gp0051908
GCGGGAGCTGCCCGGAGCCCCGCGGAGCCGGTGTGCCGCGCCGCGGCTGGCAGGGGAGCGGGCGGATCCGAGCCTGCTCCCCCCGAGCCGCGCAGCCGAGGAGCCGGCTGCGGCGGGGGGGGCCGGGCTTCACGCAGAGTATCGCTGTAGGAAATCTTGGTCAGCCGGGAGCGGGAGAGCCGCGAGAGGGAGGGTGCGAGGGTGCTCTGCCGAGCGCCGGGCAGGCTGAGCTGGTCCCGGGCTGGAGCATCGCAGTGGGACGAGGCAGAAGTTGCTGCACACGCTGAAAACAAGGAGCGAGAGTACTTGCTACCCTTGCCTGTGAAAGTCACGGGCGCTGTCACTCTGGGCCGAGACACGCAGAGCCAGAACCGAAAGCTGGCACTTTGCAACTCCACAGAAAGCCAGTGCATTCAGTTTCTCAGCTCTTTATCTCCTTATCTAAATATCTCTAGGCTCTTGGAGGTATTTTCCAGACAAACAATCGAGGCTAGTTCCAGTCCCACAGAGATTAGGTTAGGAAAGCTGTCTGCTTTTCGTCAAATTTCGTTGCGAGGACGTAGTCACTACTGTGCTTCAGTCTTTGGACTGTGGTTGAGCTGCACGTGCATGGATACCTTTGGGGCATCATCACTTCTGCACCTCACAGATAACAAGAAACTAATCCTTGTCTTTTGTGCTTGTTCTGCCAGGTGTCTGCAATGCTCTTTCACTGGAAATTAAAGCCAGTCCTAAAGTGAGAGCTTATATTGGTGAACAAGTAACGCTGAAATGCTCATTCAAATCCAGTTCTCCCATCACCGAGAGCCTGACGGTAGACTGGACATACCGGCCCCTCACAGGTGGTCAGATGGAGACGGTAGGTGGAATAGGGAGACTTTCTCTAGTGGAGACTGGCCAGGCCTTGGTGCATGCTGAATATGTGATGATATTTTTTCTGTTTGCCTTGTTATGGTGCTTCATCACTTTGGGGCTCTCATTGACACCTTCTGTCCCATGTGAAATTGCTGTAGTGTTCTTTGGGCAAAAATATTCTGTGTAAATACATAATAGAATAGTGATGTTAAAGTAGATAAACTTTTGGGTTTGACACAAGTGCTGCACTGTGTGCTGTAGCAATGTGTAGAGCGACTGTAAAGCACTGGACTGGTAGCTTTCTTGAAGGCGGCTGTACCCTAGCAGTTCTGTCGTGCGGTCCATGGCTGATGTATCTTGGAGTGGCAAGAATGTGTGCAATGACAGTCTGAAGACAGTGATGATGACAGCCCCTAAGGTTTATGCGCTGCTACTTGCTGGTTTGTGGGCAGCATTTTGAAATATAAGCATAAATACATAAGTCTGAAAACCCACTGAAAATCTCTCATTCAAGGTGGAAGCAGAAAATGCACATCTTTACCAATGATCAGTGACTTCTGCTGCCTGAGGAGTTTGAAATCTTAGGTGTGTCCTTGTAGCTGGAACAAAAGGGTGCTGCTTGTATGAAGTGAGGTCTGCTAAGTCTCTGCTTGCAGGACAGCAAGAGCAAAAGTGTAAGAAGCAGAAGCTGAAGAACAACAATGTTCTGTCTGGCACGAGAGAAGCAGCCTGCGCTGCTTCTCAACTAAAGAACTGCAGAAGGGAACATGTTGGTCAGAATGGTGATAGTGACATCTGAGAGCTGAGGCAGGTAGATGAAAGCACTGGAGATCTAATGAAGTGGGGCTGACTCAGAATTATTAAATAGGAACTTGAAAAGGTCTCCTATATAAGAAGTATTCTTTCTGACTTCTCAATGTGTATTCCTTTCTGTTTACAATCCAAAAAGGAGTTTACTTTGCTTTCTCAGACGTGTGTTTTATTGGCACAGTTGTTGTCTTTGCCTCCTTTTAGATTTTTCACTATCAGTCTGTTCCGTACCCAACAATGGTGGGAAAGTTCAAAGACAGGATATCCTGGATTGGGAATGTGGCCAAGGGTGATGCTTCCATTGCTATCCAAAGCCCAGTGATGAGCGATAATGGGACGTTCATCTGCAGCGTGAAGAATCCTCCCGACATGTACCATAACATTCCCCAGACACTGCTGATAGTTACGGAGAGGGGTAAGCCTCCGTTTCAATAGCATGTCCTCATCTATGTGATGTGGCTGCACTGCAGCTTTGTCGGGGTCTTGGAAGTCTGAGCGTCACATGTAAAGTGGGTTCCCTCTGGAGTTCTGCGCCAGAATTTCAGCAAGAGTTACCTCACCCGTCTCTCTGAGCTAAATGCATTGAGAACCATTGAGTTTTTGGGGGGCAGGAGGGAACAGAGGTACCTGTGGTGATAACAGAAATCAAAAGTGTGCGTTTGTTCAGGAGTTCTGGTCTCCACCTATTGCAGCAGTAGAACAAGATAAGCATTTAGGAAATACTGGTCTAAAAATAACTGTCACATCGTGAACAGTGATTCTCAGTAATACTCAATTTCCTCATCTGCCCTGCGTGCAAGACCTGCCCCAAATCTGCAGCTTAGACATGCTGAGAGAACTATGTCGTGACCTGCCTTCCTTTGTAGTTTTTTGCAAAGAAAGCACCCTAATGTGTTGGATATGTGCTGGGAGTCCTGCAGAGTCAGTGACAAGCTGTTTCAAATCTGCCAGCTCTGTGCTTTGTATGAAAAGGCTAGCAACCTGTGTCCTGGATGAACATTTGTCAGCCAGAATTAAGAAAGCTGTGTTTTACTGCTGGTGCAACTGGGCTGCTCTGTCTTTCTTGCAGGCCTTTCCTTCCAGCTGACTTCAGCGGTGCTCCTGTCCATTTTAGTATTTCTGCCTTCCATCATTGTGGTCATTCTGCTGTTGATAAGGATGGGAAGGAAATTCGGAGTGCTAAAGGAGAAAAAAAAATCTGGCTGCAAGAAATCCTCCATCGAAGTGTCTGATGAGTAAGTTCTGGCTGGAATCTAAAGCCTATATTTCTACTTTGGCCTGTTGACACAGGCCAAAAGACGGTTTCTCCTCTGTCCTTCATTATGTAGCTCTTGGCGCCTGCAGTTCTGTCACTGAAGTCTGCTTCTCCATGGGCACAATTTAGCCAGCGGTGAGAAAGCTTTTAAAAGTCCCCATGTTGGAGCATAAACTAAGTGCTATACATCCTTTTTTTTCTGTCATTCGTGCGAGGCTCTGCAACTGAAGAAGTTTAGGGTTAGCCTGTCTTTCACTTCTGTAATCGGGTTTATTTCAGCCTAAATCAGCAAGATATTTTGCTTGTGTGGGCTTTATGTGTTGCATTTTGGTATGAAGAAGCTGTAACAACAAACCAAACTGAATAGTGCTAACTGATTCCCCTGTGATGGCCTGAGCAGAGATGCCAGGTACTGAATGAGCCTCGGAGACTGAATTCCCTTCTGAACTGGAGAGGATTCTGTTCTGGAAAGGTTCAGTAGTGCGAACAACAAGGTAACACTGCTACTGCTGAAGCTGCACCTGTTTTTGCAATGAATTCCATACTACAATTTCTTGCAGAGTGGGTTTTTAATGCAAAGTTCTGATTAGTGTTGTAAGATTTGCCAGCCATATATCAACTCGTGTCATACTCTTTGTGGCACTTAAGTGAAACGTCTGCCTTCAAAGTAAGGGACCTGACATCCTTTATTCTTTTTGCTGTGCAGAGTTAAAGGCTTTTCATCATGATGACAGGCCTTCAATTTGGTGTGGTGGAACTAGAATTCACAGTTCATAGGAGATACTAGCATGTGTGTTGAGGTAGAAGTCCAACCTAATCCTGTGCTTCTTCTACAGGCCTGAACATACAGAGAGAGGCAACTGCTTGGGGAAACTCAAAGACTGGTGTCTGAACTGTGTGGTAAGCGAGAACTGGTGTTTTCATAAGTGGTTTTGTCAACTTTGGTGCTCAGAGGAGGTGCTAAGAGCAGCAGGTAGAGCTTGTCATGACGCCTCTGGATGTCAGAGAAGCATCCCAAATGGCTAGGCTTATGCTTCTTGGCGTTTTCCACGTCGGGCTATAGGGAGCGAGAACTGCTGCTCATACTGCATTACTGGTAGGGGAAGTTGTCTGGAGATCCACCAAGTTGATTTTTCATTTGACTATTGAAATCTAAGTTTTAAGGTGAAAATTCAGAATTTTAAGTGCTAGCTACTGTGCTGTGTAGTTTCTTCAAAGGCTCTGCCAAACCAGTGTGGGGTTTGACAGTGCTATGGCAGGGAATGGAGGCAGTGATACCTCAGTCCACTATGTCTCTTGCAAAGGCAGTAGTGTGCAGCCTTGAGTCTTTTTTGAAGCTCTTCCTACTTACGCTGTTTTTGTCACAACGTAATCCTGCTAAACTCTTGTGGTTTGTTTGTTTCTGGCTTTTTGTTTGTTTTGTTTTGTGAAGTGGTGGTTGTCTTCTAATTCTGCTTGTTCACCTGCTGCCCTGTCGGCAAGCTCCTGTTAATCAGATGTGTTGTGCTGAAACTACTGAATGTTTTTGCCACTTGCTGTGTTTGTTTTGTTAAATGTGCCTCTGAGTTCTGTGTGCTGGCATGAGCAGCCACAGCCATAAGTGTGGCACATTTCAGAGTTAGCTCACTAATATGCCTAATTTGAGAGTGTTTTCAATTTTTCCTGATGTTCTACAGAGCAAGCTTACCTCAGACGCACCTTTACATCTTCTATATGCTGTCAGGAAGTACGTTAAGGAGGATTTCAATATGTGTTGCTTGATTCACTGTTCTAATGCCAGTGATTTAAAATGTACTAAATGCATGCCCCTTCAGACAAGTGTGTGCTGGTGGTTGCTGTGCTTTGTTAGATACAGAATGAAAAATGAGCAATTATGCCAGTTTCATAGGAAATATTTACAGTTCTGCATAAGACCCAGCACAGCATTATTGGGAACAAGAGTTCTGAGAGGTGCAGAAAGCAGAAGATGCTTTATGCAAAAGGGAGACTTGCCCTGGGAGATGTAGAGGCCGTTGCAAGTGGCTTGCTGGGGAGGAGGAAGGCACCGTTGCTGTACTGCAGGTGGGGAGATGGGAAAGGATGGGAGCCCGAGCTCGGTGAGGCAAACACTGTCAGACAGGTGGAAGCTTGAAAAATTGAAAAACGTCTTCTCATCCTTTCAGAGAAGGCAAATTTGAATGCTATAATCCTGCTGCTTTCATGTCAAGTATTTTGTCATCTGTTTAATACCTTGCTCTCTGATACCGAAATACGTAGCTCACCAAGTCTCTGAACATCCTGTCTCACTCATGCTAATGATTCTACATTTTTGAGGCTTCTGTAATGTACTTTTTCAAGCTTAATGTGTTACCAAATGATTAAAACTGCAAAGCCAGTGAAAATCTGTTTGGACTTAAAATGGCTGGAAAGTTAATGAGATTTCCCTTATAGAGCTAGTATGTTGGAGTTTCTTTCAAGTTGAGAGCTGCAAAGCTGGATTGTGGGGACACCATCAAATGTTTACTGTGGTTGAAACAATAGACGATGGGGATCTGAAAGTATGTGGTTGTAGCTGAAAAACAACAGCTCATGCTGCTCCGGACCTGCTCTGTAGGGACTGGTGGTGCTTTTTATGAAAGTGGCTGTCTGCACTTTATTGTTCGTATTTTGCTTGAGCTTTAGCTGCTGCTTCTCTTAAAATATGCTTCACGTCTTGGTTCTACAGTGGCAATTCATCTTACCAATTATCTGTGAGAAGTCAAACAGCTTTAGCTGCAAGTGCTTATACGACTACAGGTCCTATGTCTTACTCAAGCACAGCAGCATTTTGGGAAGCATTTAAGCTCTTGTCAGAAGCCTAGCAGACTCCAAATGTTGTTGAACTCGTAACTTGGTTCATGCCTGCATACATAGCCTCAGTTTCTCTCTCCATACTCCCTGTTTAGGACACGGATGAAGAGGAGCCATACTGATGAAAGGCTAAAGCTACGGATAAAGAACAAAAGTACAGCTCTGAAAATCACGGCTAGATAGGTGCGAAGGCTGCTGGACAACCAGTGCAAGATTGAAGGACTGCTCTGATCTTGGTACATTCGAAGAATAATGCCAATGGGATAATTCACTTTTTTTGAAGCACAGAGTAATGATTTTTGAAATCTTTCTAATTTATTGGAAAAAAAATCTCTTAACCGCATTTGTCCAGTGCCTACAGAAACCTCAGTGCCTACAGCTTTACAGCCTGTGTCCTACCAGCGGTCTGACAATGCGTGCTTCTTAGTTTACCTGCAAATTTGTTTCCTTTGTTATTGGGGACATCCCTCCTTTCCTGTGCCCTTGAATCTGAATTCCCTGAAGCACAGGCTACTCCAGAGTGAAGTCAGCTCTCTAAGGTGATCATCACTGGGCATTGACAACGTTTTCTTCTCAATTTTTTTGGAACGTACATGCCAAGGACTTAAAACAGTTTGATTAAGTTGGTATATGGCATCCTTTGTCTTGGAGTGAAGAGAATCTACTGCTTTTTAACTTTTTTCTTGGTTTGATCTGCCACTTAATTACAGCGTCACCATTCAGTGCCTACCGTTTTCCGATTCTGTTTTGAAGTTACCAACTGCACAGTAGTGTTACCTTACATTGTTGAGTTCTGTCTTTCCTTTTTTTTTATTATTTGTCCAACAGCTGCATTACTAGGTACATCTCCTTCTATGTGTAGAAGTGAAGCACAATTCATATAAAACAACTTTTTTTAAAATCAGAAATGCAAATGGAGACTCTGAATCTGGGGAAACATAACCCCATCTACCTCAACTAATGACTCCAGCAGTGTCCAAAGGAATGTTTCGTGTTCAGAAGAACAGTCATGTTCCTCCTCTCTTCTTCTAGGCACCACTTTAGGGCAAGAGCTGAACATGCATCATGAATGCCTGGTAAGAAAGAGTACTTTCACCAACCTTGTCCAGTAATGGATGGCGGAGAGCAGCGGAATTCACGCCTGCTCGATACCTAAACAGCTGCTGTTTTCCACTTCCTTTCTGTATGCGGCATTGGTCGAATAGTCTCCTTTTACATGTGTGTTAGAAGTTTGCTGCTGACTCTGATGTGCCGTTACCAATAAATTGCTTTGTTTCATTCTGGGCTCTGGGTTTCTTTATTTGGCTAAATATGGCTAAATATAGGTGAACTCACAAAACTACTGTCCCGAGTTGTTGCTTAGCTATGGAAATTGTCATGCAATGATGGGCAAAGGTGTTCAGGGAACAGATTTAACTCAGAAGGCAACACGTACCGAGACCCCCTTTAGCAGCTCTGTGGCGGCTGCCAGTTACAGGTATGTTGAAGTTCCTGACTGCAAAGCAGGTTAGCTGCAGATCTGTGTCTCCAAATAAAGAAGTATGTTTTTCTCCTGGCTACTATAAAGTGATACATAAAAGGCTTGTGCTTCTTGATAACACAATGTCTCTCCCAACCAAAACTTTCCTGAGAAAGGATGTTGGGGGGATGTGCAGCCTAGAGGAAGTGGCTTTGTTGTTCCACTTTCAGCACTAATACATCACTCAAGTTCTTTGTGGAAATAAATTACTCTTCTGCAAAGCGTTTGCCTTTGACTGCAACTCCTTTGCAAACAGTGGGCTAGACGCCGGGCAAATCTCCCTCTGATGCAAAGCTAAATTGCTACCTTGAAGCTAATAGCTTTCTGGATTGTGAATAGCGTTGAACTTAACTTTCTCTTCCTTTGCTAGCTGTATGGAAGTTGCTCCATGTAGCATTAAAATCACTGGTACTGGGGTAGAGAACAGTGATTGCTGTGGTACTGAAGAGGAAGAGGAAGGGTGAAAATACACTTTCAAAGTGACGGTGGGTGGTGGGGCGAGCTGAAAGCAGTCCATGCTGTGTATCTGGTATGTGTTTTGAAAGGGAGAAGCTGACTACGCTGTGAAAAGTGTGCTGACAGCGGCCCTTTTGCCCATAAAGGGGCCCTGTGCCCCTGGTAGCGCCAGCAGTAAGGCTCAGCAAAGTTGCTCAGTGTCACATGCTGCTGCTACCTCATCACGACAAGATCCGCTCCGCAGGAGTGGTGGTTCTTTACCCAGCTCTGATCCCCGAAATAAACCGGGAGGGAGCACAGGCGCGAAAGGCCTGCTCGCCAGGCACCTCTCTCTTCTTGACTTCTCCCAGCATGACCGATCGGATCAGTCTGCCATGACGGAAGAGCTGGGACTGAGCCACGTCTGGCGCCTGTGAAGTGTCTTCTTGTGGAGCTGCATGCCCATCATCTGCTCTCGGGCATACGCACCTGTAGTTCTTCTCGCCTCTCCGTAAGAGTCCCAGCTGCGTGCTGATTTGTCAGTACCTCAGTCTAGCTCTGAACTTCCTCTTGCAAGTTGAAAGCGACCACCGAACTGAACCTGAAATAAGAGACTCGAAACCACAGACTGGTAAGGAAGACAAGTGTCTTGCACATGCAACCTCAAGACAATTTAGCAACTGATTCTTTCTGATGCTCTGAATCGGTCAGTGAAGAACCCTTTGTGCAAGAGACAAGTTGACTGCCCCAAGCCACACTAGGTGAGTATGTTTTGCCATAATACTTTTGTTTGTTCGTTTTTTCTGAAAAGAGAACTAGGGACATACAGAAGTCTTGAGGATTCAAATACCATGTGCAAAAGTAGGAAACTGTGAAGGCAGTTTGGTATCTATGGAGGTTTTTTTCCTCCAATCTGTTTCGTAAAGGCAATTATCCTGCTGAATGAATTGGATGTGTCAGCACTGTAATATACATAACAGCCTGGGTGGGTGGGTGCTGTTTTCAGCTGATGCATGCACCGTGCCCACTTGCTGGTGCGTGTTGCAGAGGGAGACCCTGCAAAAACGTCTTCCCAGACAGGACCAGAATTTATTCTGAGCAACCGGGTAGTAAATCCAGGAAGGATCTGATGGCAAATAAGGACCAGAGCCTCAGTAGCTCGGCTGCAGACAACTTCTGAAGTCTGAGTGTAGATATCCCAGTACGCAGGCTTCTCTGTGCTGAGGACTTTTTTTTAAGCTGGCTTCTATTTTGGGTCCTGCGTGCGGGTGGTCCTGGGAGAGTGTAGCTCTGCTTGAGCTCTGTGGCTTTTGGCAGTATAGCTGGGAAGTAGGATGCTTTGGCCCGCTGCACCGAGATATGCTGCACCAGCTGAGAGCTTTGGAGCTGGGCATGCGTTTGTAGGTCGCGCATGCACAAGCGCGGGCTGTGCAGCAAACTGTGTCATGGCAGAGCTGCAGACAGTGCAGGCAAACCACACAGCTCTCCCCTCCACCTCCAAAAAACCCAGCCCCCAAACTGGTCCTGTTGGTTGAAAGGCAGATTTGAGAGAATTCCAGAAGGCTTGCTGCCACTTTTCAGGATTTTGTTTGTGGAAAGGGGAGGGTGATGAAGGGCAGAGGTGGGTTTACATCATGGACTGCAGGCAAGAACACCAGGCACTGACGGGAAAGCCATAGTGACTGTTTCTCAGCCTGGAACAGACCCATGGGGCCCGCAGCAGCCAATTCTGGGTCTGTAATCCCTGTCTGAGCCTGTCTCAGGGTTTCTGAGCTTCCTTTGCTGAGAAGAACGCATTTGGAAAGAAAAAGGAGTTAGCAAGCATGTCTGGTTGTGTAAAGAGACGGCAGCTTTCTCAGGGCATGGAGGAAAAATGAGAGAAGCTAGCAAGATTTCAGAGATGATTTGGCTCTTGTTGCCTGTCAATTTCTGCAGCAAAAAATGCATGTATTGGAAAACATTTGCTGGTAACGGCAGCCTCAAATTCAGCTCTAATGTGAAGGTTTTCCAAGCAGGAGGGCTTCTCTCTATAACGTTTTGCCCTTCAAGACGTTTATCACTTTTGAATGGGCACAGCTTTGAGTCATGGAGCAGAGACACAGCAAGCAGGGTGCTGACTACTGCCTTCCTGTGATCCACGCGTGAACGCTGGCTGGCATGCTCCCGATGATGATGGCCAGTCCTTCCTCGGGCTGGAGGATATATCTACTATGTGTTGAAAGGAGGCGTCGGTTTGATTTTGAGAGATGTGCAGCAGGTCAAACTGAATACTGTGACCAAACGTGGCACTGTCTGAATGGACACTGAAGGGTTCCAGCAGAAGTTCTCACCGTATGCAGCACCCTGGAGCAAGGGGTTATTTCTAGAGTAAGGGGTCTGTGTTTTCAGGACCAAGCTTCTCTGAGCATGTAGCAGAAAAAACGTCCCATTGCTTCTGAGCAGAGTCAACATCTGTGAATGTCTCGGTTCAGATGCTGGAAACTCGACCCCCAAACCACCAGAAAGATTCATTACTTAGGGGAAAATGCAAAGGTTTTTCAGGCTGAGCCCTCCCCCTGCTTGCCCTCTCTTCCTTTCCAGGGCTCAGAGCAGCGTCAAACCGGAGTCGTGCCTGATATCTGCGCTTGACTGAGTTGCAGGCTGCCAGTTGGGATAGTGGCTAGCCTGAGAGGCTGAACATCCAGGCAGCAAAGACTGTGTCCCTCTCCGAAGAAGTGAAGGAAGTCGTCTTCTGACCGTGGAGTTCAATTCGGTTGCAAGTTGGTGTCCTGCCCCGGGGAAACTGATGCATGCGTCACCTCTGCTGTTCTTGCTAGAATAAGATGAAGGTGTTGCTGAGCCTGACTCTGCTGCTGACACTTCTGGGTAAGCTGTAAGTCATTCTGGTGGTTTTACTTACCTTGCCTGCTTTCCCCTTTGCCTTTGAAAGACTGTTCGGTTTCTCTCTTCCTGCGGTGAGAACCCCTTGGGGTTTCGCAGGCGCGTGGAGCTGGCAGCAGTAACTGGGCTCCTGGGTACCAGTAACTCCTCTGGGCTCTGGGCGCTGCACATTCCCATCCTGCAGAGCTCCCATATACATAGGCTTCAAATTGTGATGGCATCCCTAGATGGAGTCCTGTACTTGTTCTGCCAGGCTCTGAGGCTTTGAAAGAAGCAGAACTGCTTTGCCAAGTCTAAATACAGGGAAAGGCTTCCCAGGTATTGAATTTGGCTCTGCTCAAGGCAGCTGGCTCCCTTGGTCTTCTCCACTGGCAAATATTTGTCATTTTCAACTCCACAGCTGGTCAAGACCAAAAGAAACCGGTTTGGGAAGGTGTAGCACTTTGCATTTATTATTTACAGGGCATCAGACAAGTATCTAGTGCTTCGCCAGGGCCCAGCCCTCAGTGTTGTGGACAGACTGAGCAGAGAGGCAAAGACACCAGGAAAAGTCTACCTGTCTGAGCAGCTTCCCACTGAATCAACTCACCTAGCTCTTGACAAACAAGTGCCAGAGCCTCAGCCGCTCTGCTTGCTAGGTGTTGCCAGTGCAGACCCTGGGGCACACAGGGTTTCTCATGACGAGCCCCAGCGGCATTTTCTGCCCCACTTGTTTCCCCTTCCTGCCACACGCTTTGCAGCCTGCTGTGTCGGCAGCTGCTCCGTGCTGGTTATGTCAGCTCTGGGCTCTTTGATGTCCCTGTTTTTTTCCCCCCCCTCCACTGTCCAGCTTCTCTAGAAACCCTAAGCAGTAGTTATGTGACCAGACAAGACCAAGCCCAGGTCGGGAGCCTGTGAGCAAGGGGTAAGGAAGCCAAATGGGCAGGTTGTGAAAGAGGAACTGAAATCCATGTGAAGTGGTTGAATTGCCCCTGGCCTGGTGCAGATGAGAGCGGCGCTGGTTCTCCCAGCCAGTGACTCACAGGAACAGCCCTGCAGGAGCTGCAGCCTTCGGCTTGGAGACGCAGAGGGCTGGGGTTGTGCTTCCCCACTTACCTTCTGCGTGGCTTGCTCCGCGAGCGCGGCAGCCCTTGGTCTGGCGGCTGGGAGGATGTGCTGCCCCGCATCCTGGGCACGCCAAAAGCAGGGGGCAGGGAGAGGCTTTGCACTGGTCAGTGCTGTTAGCCCCAGGCTTATCTGCAGAGGAGATACCTATGCGGACAGGCAGGCTGCATCTGGCCGTCCTCCCTGGACTCATCCTGCTGTCCTTGTCCCTGGCAGAGCGATGCGACGGGTCAGCTGGCTGGGTGTTCACAGAGTCCCAGCTTCGGGCCAGCGCTGGGGACTCCGTCCTGCTGCAGTGCCTCTTCCTAGACCCAGTGGCCAAGGGCTGGACAGTGGACAAGGTGGACTGGCTGCGCATGGCAGGAGCCGGCAAACAGAAGGTGGGTCGGGACCCAGGGGCGGGCGGCGGAGCAGGGCGAGCGCCCCCCCC
>Ga0181612_152924_pt1 | contig 12117 bp, 12 predicted proteins | sample HoacroProtozoa21_FD_119630 | JGI IMG/M metagenome (GOLD analysis project Ga0181612, IMG submission 119630) | Hoatzin crop microbial communities from Cojedes, Venezuel. Combined Assembly of Gp0051906, Gp0051904, Gp0051908
CACTACACCCCCTTGTGAAAAGCCCCTCTCCATCCTTCCTGCAGGCCCCCTCAGGTACTGGAAGACTCCTCTAAGGTCACCCCGGAGCCTTCTCTTCTCTAGAGTGAACAGCCCCAACTCCCCCAGCCTGTCCTCATAGGAGAGGTGCTCCAGCCCTCTAATCATCTGTGTGGCCCTCCTCTGGACCTGCTCCAACACACACATGTCCTTCTTACGTTGGGGGCTCTGCTTCCAAAGCCTGTCTCTCCCTGCACTCCTGAGCAGAGTTGGTGCAGCTGGTCTGGAGATGCAGACCAGGAGGCGGCTGCTGCTGCTGGAGGTCCCAGGGGTGGGAAGAAAGGCACAGATGCCCTGCGCAGAGGGGTTTGCAGGCTCCACCGAGGCAGGAATTCAGTCTGCATGGGAGGGCACAGCCGTGGTTCCCTGTCACATGTCCTGCTGTCTTCCCTCTGGGCCATGCTCAGGTCTGGTTGCGTGGCCAGAGGATGGAGAGATCTGGGAGCAGAGCGTGCGTGCACACAAGCCGCTCCGGTTTGCGTGAACCCTGTGGTCAGCAGCCCAGGGCAGCGTGGGGCAGTGGGGCAGGATGGAGACTGCAGCTTCACTGAGGTCCAGCTCAGCGTCCTGCTCTGGGTGGGAGAACTAAAGGCCAACCTGCTCTGGTCCGCTTTCAGTCTCCAGTGGCTCCCTTCCTTTTCTCAGTCTCAGGTAAGACGTTATTTTTCCTCTATGCTGCTTCCCGTTCCCGTGGGCAGCCTGGCAACAAGTGTGCTGGGAACTGGTAAGCGGAGCAGAGAGTGAAAGGCTGACGTTAGCCATCCCACGCCTGCCGAGCCTCGCAGTGCTTCCCAAATGCCGGGAGTCCTGGCCTGTGCTGTTGCCCTGGAAGTCTTGGGGGAGCAGCCAGCCCACATGAGAGGGTTGAATTTGATGCCAATCCTAGCATTGCCCATTTTTGGAGCAGGTAGTCCCAACTCCAGAGCATCCTGTAACACCGGCACCAGGACGGTCTGCTCAGGGAAGGGGGCTTCGTGCTGGAGGATGCTGGTTTGGGTAGCGGTCCTCCTGGAGAGGATGAAGGGGAACCCGGTGGGATGTTGTGTCCCTCCACGGTTTGCTGGAGCCAGGCGTATGGAGGACGTGCTCTGCAGGGTCAGCTTTGCTTGATTTGTTCAAGGGAAGTAAAAGGAACCGGATCTGTTCCTCCACCATGTCTGTCTGGGGAAGGACAGACACGGGGCTAGATGGAGAACAAGGTGGACGTGCTTTCTGACGCTGCTGGTCCTGAATTTGCACTGGTTGCAACTTCCCTCCGTGGAGTACGGGGATACTCTATGTGCAGGGATGATGCTCCAAAAGAGGGAAGCTCTACTGCTGTCGTGTTCCCAGCGCTTACCCTTTATCCTTGCAGGTTGGGGATGCCATGGGCGTGTGGGTGCCTTCACCATGTCCCCCTGGCCCTGGAGGTCCCTTGTGGGCTCCGTCAGCACCTTTTAAGCCGTAATCTCTTTTGTGCATTAGCACTGGTGGTCAGCTGGGGAGTTGGAGGAGTGCAGGTGCTGATAGCTGATAGTGTCTGCGTTAGTCACCCTCAAATGCTCTGGGACGCCTGGCCGAAACTCTGCCGCAACTGGTCATGCAAAGAAGTAAAACTGGACAAGTCTGGAGTATTTCTAAACCCTCTGCAGCCTGTCTCAGCAGTGAGTCAGCGTCTGATGGGAGGCCGGCAGCTGCCCATCTCAGCTGAACCTCGCGTGTGGTTTCGGCTCTCGGTGCAAAGCTGCAGCTCTCAAGGCACTTCCCGGCCACGCTTACCATGCTGCTGGATTCACAGCAGGGGCATCTAAGGTGGCTGCTGTTCACAGGCAGCTTTCCCACGTGGCAGTACATCGAGAAGCAGAAGCTTCTCAACCCAAGAGGACCTGTTAGTAAATCTGGCAGTGCAAAGCTGGACGGAGGTGTCGACCAGACCGTAATTTCCTGCCTGATCTGACTTCTGGGCCTGGTAACCTGAAAGGCAAAACAAAGCCACCGCAATGAGGATGCTGTTAGCCGTTCACTGCTAAAGCTGGGCGAGGTGAATACCGTGGAGACTGGATGCCCATCTGTGTTACCGCTGAGCGTGGTCCGTGGGCCACAGGCGTGTGATTAAACCGAGCACTGCTGTGTCTGACGGAGCTCACTGTTATTCAGGGAACTTTATTTCAAGCCGGGACGCAGCAGGCAGCACCAGTTCAGTACAAGGTGATGCTGTGTGCTCTTGGTTACTCTCCCAGCAGCCTCGGGAGGCACCGTGATTCACGGAAAAGATCCTGTTAAGCCACAAGGAGCTAGGGTGTTTGCACAAATATAAGGAAATTATTGGAACATCTGTGCAGCTCAATCTTGCTGTAAAAAGGGACTTTTGAGGCCTCCAGCTTCACCCCTTTCTCTCCACCCAGTCCTAGCACGGCCAGAAGGACTGAGTGTCTGCCCCATGGGCTGCGGTCCTCCAAGGGGTCAGAGCTATCCGAGAACTCAACCAAAAAGGATCATGTTGAAATGGAACTGGAGTAAAGTCACCCAGAGCAGCAAATCGTAATGTGCTTGTGCTGGCTGATGCTTGTTTCCCTGAGCCTTGCTGGTGACACTGGCTCCTCCTCGCCCTCAGCAGGCACAGCCTTCTCCAGCAGATCCAGATTTGCATGACAGACCCAGAGGCACTGACCTATGAAGTTCTGTTACCCTGCAAATGACATTTCCTCCTATTTGCTCACTCTCATGGAAGCGAAGCCGCGCTCTGACCTGTCCCAAGCCGCTGGTCTGGGCAATGCCATTGGCTCTAGGGTGGCCTTGGAGTAGCTGGGGTTGCTAGAGGTGTTGGTTTGTGCTGCTTTTCATTTTCTGTGCCTGCAGCTCTGCCTTTCTCCTCTACCTTGTCCGTGCATGGCCACCTGTGTTCTGCATGGTCCCTTTGCTGGGACGATAGCTGCCCCCCGCATTGTTTGCTGCAGCTTTTGCTGCTGTAAATGCTGATTGCCATGTAGGCAAAGTCAGATTTCTCTGCCTTCTTTCCCCTTCTCTTCCTCACCCCCCTTACTACAGGTCCTTTTCTGGCAGCAGCAGCCACCCCAGCTTTCCACATCTCTGATGTAACCCTGGCAGCGAGCTGAGGTTGTTTTGCTTCCTCCAGCAGACTGCTGCCTGCCGTGCCTGTGCCTACACCCGGCTCTTGGCTCTTCTGCCTTGGTGTGGCACGTAGTGGCCTTTGTTCTTGCCCGTTGCACGGCGAGCAGATGAAAGCCGACCATGAAGCATAATTTATAGCTAGCTTGAAACACAGTCTTGGCAGAGCAAAGCACGCCAAAAGATGTAGCAATGCCTGAGGAGCTGCGCTCATACTGCTTATCAAATGATGCTTGAAAGGCTTGGTAATGCAAGAGGAGGGTTGAGTTGCTCAATTCTAGCAGAGGATAAACTGCCTCTGTTACAGGGACACGTGTTTGGGAGCAAGGAGCTGATAGCTGGCTTTTCAAAACTTGTCCAGCAAGGAAAATCACACCTTCAGGAACCTTGGTCCAAAGGGCAGCGAGGCTGCAGGAGAGTGCCTGTGCACATGTTTAAACAGGGCTGCACCACCTCTCCTTTCCACCCTCCTACAAAACTGAACCAGAAAGGAGCTCATTGCCTTTAATACAATCAAATATGTGAGTAAGCTTCAAGCTGATGACCCCAAAATCCCTGGGCAGCAGGAATTCGGCGGCGGCACACCCCGCAGGGATGCGTGCTGACTGCGCAGTTACCTCCAGCCACCAGGAAAGCCTGGCCTTGAGTCGGGCCATGAGCTGCTGCGGGTGCTGTGCAGAGCCCTGGGCAGCGTGCGAGGAGCGTGTGCCGGCGTGGACCATGCTCCCCGGGAGCTCGGCTTTCCTCTTCCAAACTGATCATAAGGCAGATACCTGGAGCATCCCTGTCACTGCTTGTGCCTGCTGTGTCTGCTGTGAGATGCCACTGTCCTGGCTGCCGGCCCTCTGCGGTGGATGGAGCCCTGTGGCACTTGCAGGGCAGGACTGCTACGTTGCAGGGTGGGAAGGAAGCTCAAACAGTTGCCTGGTCCTTCCCCTGCTCCAGTGCAGGACCCAGTGCAACAAATCCTTGCTCAGAAGGGCTGTCTGTCTTCTCCTTAAAGATTTGCTGTGCTGCAGGGTCCGTGTGTTACTGGGGTACAAGGCATTTACCCCAAATCCCCAGCCCCTTCTTTTTTTTTTTTTTCCTCTCTGCAAGACGCCTTTTTCATTCTGCTGGTAGGAAGAGTCCAGGAGCTATCCTCCCCGTTAACAGTCCCCAGCAGCCAGGACAGGTCAGAGTTTGGGTGCAGCCTCCTGTTCCCTGTGGTAACATCAGCTGTGAAACCCTGGGACAATGCTGAGCCCTTAGGACACTGATGTTTCCAGTTTGGGAAAGACCGGGCGCTGCGGGAAGATGCTGTGACGCTGCGGAGGTCGTTCGAACAGCTGTGTTGGGGCTACTGAGCTTTTTGGGTTGCTGGGATAGCTGTTGGGGGGCTGTGGAGAAATCTGGGCCACAGATGGATCATCTGCTGGTGTCTCCTTTATGTTTTTGTCCTGACATGGAAACACAGCGCCCTGCCTGTCTAGGTACACATGTGCTGCCGAGGACGGGGGTCCAGGGAGCAGCTCCAGTCCTGACCCAGGCTCTTCCATCATTGGCTCACTCTTCGGTTTAGTTTTGAGCTAGTCTACCCAGCTCTTTCCAGGACAAAGACTGGGTTTCATGCTATAAAAACCCCACCCCACCACTGCCCTCAAATTATTTCTAACATCTGAGCCAGGCAGAAAACCCCAAAACCTTCTGAGAATAGTAATTATGTTGTAGGCCACCACGTGGGTCTGAAGAGCGTGATCTGTAGATGCAGCCTGCTCTGAAGAGGGCACCTGAAAGCAGGGTGGCCAGGACGTCATCCGTGCTCCCTGCCTTGGGACCAGAGATTATTTTCTGTCCCTCTTGCACAAGCTGTGATGACACTGCCAATGTCACCGAGCGGGAAAGACCCTTGGGCCATCCCTGGGCTGGGTGGGAGTCCCCTGGGCCGACACTTCTGTGTCCTGGCTGTTGGGACAGAACTTTTTGTACTTCCCAAAGCTGAAAAAGTGTCCTAGTTGCAAATTTGTCCTCTTTTCCTGCCCACAGCTGGTGTAAATGCTTTGAATGCCACGTGCTGTGCCAAGGACAAATAGTTTCCCTTCCCAAGGAGGTCCCTCTCCTTCCAGAGCTCACGCTGGCTGCAGAAATGTGCCCTTTCTGCTCCCGTTCAGTTGCCCATGAGGGCAGAAAACTTCCAGATGAGGCCTCAGGTAGATCACGGGAGTAGAGTTGTCTAGAAAATTTGTGTTAAAACCCATTTCTGCACAGAAGGCTCTTCATTTTATTATATTTTGCCAGATCGACTTACATCAGAGGTTAAAAATTATTCAGGACAGCTACTACTTAATAACTACTGAAACATCCTTTCTGGTTTTCTAGATCAAACATTTGTATAAAATGTCAGACTGTTTTTATTACAAGAGGAAGACGAGGCACTTTGATGTACAGAAACAAGGTAAATTTTTTTCAGTCATTCTTAAGCAGTAGAGCAGTCCTTAATGATTGAATTTTAATGAAATTATATGTGTATTTCAACCTCAGCAGTTATGGTGTCTTTAAAGAAAAGAGAAATTGCTTTCTGGTGTCACAGAAGTGGTGAACATACGCTGCAACCTTGGTATCTTCACACTGCAGATCATTAGCCTTGAGTTTCGCAGAAATGGAAAACAAACACTGTAGACCCAAGTGTTAGCCACGTTTTAGCTGCCGGATTACTCATTCCTATACTTTGATAGGGATGTTTGCCATCCCCCAGATGTTATGAAAGACTTCGTAGTTAAAAATGACTACGTTTGGCCAGTCTGGTTGTACAGTGATCATCCTTAATCTGTGCAATGAATCTCTCTGTAAGCCCATGAGATTGGTGGTCACCTTGCTCAAAACCCCATTTTTCCCTTGGCAGAGAAGATGGCTGGGGCCAGAGCATGCCATGTGTGGGGAGGCTGAAGGAGGTGGTGCCCTCAGCCTGGAGAAGCAGAAGCTGAAGTGGCCCTACCCAAGAGCTTTTCTCCACCGTGGGAGGAAGGGCCAGGTCCTTCTCCAAGGTGCACCAAGAAAGGACTAGTGACACTGTGCAGAAGCTGACTTTTCCTGTGAGACACACGCGGCACTGGGAAGGGAGCATTTTTTTGAGGGTATTCAGAATTCAACTGGGCAAGAACTGGAGCAACCTGAGCTGGCTTTGCAGTGAGCATGTCCTTTGAACATGACGTTCGACTCGGGACCTCTCAAAGTCCCTTCCAACTTAAATCTTTCTGTGATTTTCCCCCAGTGAAGGGCTGCGACACGTACACACATGCGGTTGCTTATTGTATCCTACAGAAGACTTGACAAAGGGAGGTGGCCCTTGACAAAGACATATCTCACTTGGGCTTTGCCAGCCTCAAAAATGGTAGGAGGAGCTGGGCGCAAAAACCACAGCCTGCTTTCTCTGCACCAGGGCATGTCGTCTGAAGGACATTCCTGCACGGATGACTTGGTTAGGTGTTTCCATTATAAAACAGGGATGGGTGTGTGCTGTACTCCAGCAGCATGGCAGGAGGTGAGGGATGCTCTCTGGAGTATGAGCCTCCTGCTGCCCTCCTTGATTTTGTGCCGTGGTCAAGACATCAGGCCCCAGCTGAAAGCCAAGGGCTGTTTCTGCCCCCGACTCCACTTTGGACTTGCCAACCAGTGTCACCGAGTCCCTCCATGGTGCCTGGGGCCACCGGGATGTGGAGCAGGAGCCCAGCCAACTAGCTGGGAGGTAGAATAAATTGCATCCTTAAACCAAGGCCGAGGGGAGGTGTGTACCTCCTCTGCCCCGAGCTCTCTGAGCTGGGTGTCGGAGACAGGTCAGGCTGTCCCGGCGGTGGGGCAGCTGTGCTCACATGGTGCTGCAGGGAGAGGAGCTGGACTAGCAATGCCTTGCTTCCCGGAGCAGCCCAGCTTCCCCTCAGCGCATATAGACAGGAGTGCAAAAATCTAGCCTGGCACTTCAACATATTTCCAATACAGAGGGGGTTTCCCGAGAAGAGACCTGGCAAAAGGGTCTTGGAGGCCATGCAAGCATCAGCGCTGAGCGTGCAGGTATGAGTTGCATGGTTGAGCAGTCCCTCGGGCATCAAGGAAGCCCTTTGCCTCATCTCTTGCACTGCTACATGAAGATTGTTCATGTGCCTGGTCATAAATTTGGTTTTTTTCCTGTGTAGTCTGAAGGTATACATGCAAATACTTGTCCATCTTGAAAATCCATCTCAGCATGGATTCTTCCTGGAAAGCAGACACAAGTGAAACAGATAACCAGTGTGTGACTTACAGATTAGCCTCAAATATTATCTCTAAAAGCTGGTATTAGATTTCACTATTAAAATCAACAATATTCTTAAGAAATAATGTTAGTAGTGCTATTCACGTACATCGATTGATAGTAGTTTTTATTTAACAGAGTTTCATTATTTATTTAGAAAAGAAAATGAACTTCTAGGTTGTCTGGTTCATCCTTTAGGTCTATGACTCTTATTGTCATCAAAGTCTCTCCCTGCACCCTGCAGTGGATCCCAGGTGAGTAAATAATGTCCTGTGAGGACTGCCTCTGCCCCACACTTGATGTCCATGTGCCCTTTTCATCCCTCACCTCACTTTGTCTCCTTGTGCTTGACCCTCAAGCCACAGGACCTCTGGGCTCTTGGGGTGGGGTGGGATGGAGGAAGAGTCCCTGCTCCACAGGTCTCCCACCCGGTGAGCAACCCCAGTGTGGAGAACAAATGCGCTACCACAGTCCATGGCACCCCAGAGCCTTCCCCAGTGGGAGCCTGGTGCCACTAACTTGGTTTTGGGAGTAACTTAGGATTCTGTGTCCTGCTCTCAATCATTTTCTCTTCTACTCCTTGGCCAGGACTTCTCGTAGCAGCTGAGGCTCCTCCAAGGGCTGCAGAGAGGATGCCACAGCCCCGCGTGTAGATGGAGGAGGATCACCATCAGCATGGCCTGGTGAATCTCACACCAGGAAGGAATTAGGTGCTGTGCAAGCATCAGAGCCTTCCCAAATGAGAACAGCAAGGAGGATGGGGAGGCAAAGTCCTCCAGCAGTTGCTTTTCCAAAGGAGCGGGTGAGTGTGGCTTCAATGTGACTGACAAAAGACACTGTCATCCACCATGGGTCCCAGTGGGCAGCAGTGCCGAGTGGTGCTGGTGTCAGATACCAATGGGATTAACACTGCAGAACACTGTCCACACAGGGTCAGCCCAATGTTTTCATCTGGAGAGGACTGACTTCTGTCAGCAGTTGCAGACAAACCCTCCTGGATTTTGGGTAGGCAAGAGGCCAGGCCTGGAGGACAAGGTAGTGAGATGGCATCATCGCAAACAGGTGATCCCCATGCTCAGACTGCTCTGATCCTGCTGGTGAGAGGGCAACCACGCCAATGTCAAATAGTATCTTTGTGCTTAAGCTAGGGTGAAACTCTGATGGGACTCCCTACCACAGGATGAGGGGAGAAATAAAACCCTGTCCCAAAGCCCTGCACTGAAATGGTGCTCTGGAGGGAAGGGAAAAGGCTCCGCTGATACCAGGAGCATCCGCACCGCCCTGCAGAGCATGTGGTGATGGAGCAATGGCACTGCCAGATGTGGTGTGGGCACGTGGCCACGCGTACCTGATGGAGCAGCTGGCATTTGCCATGGCGTGGGTTGCAGGCCAGGCGGTTCTCGCAGCCCTTCCCTACTCCCAGTCGCACCCCGTGTTCCCCATCTGTCCCAGGGGACTATGGCATGATCGCCTCCCTCTCCCCGCTCCCCCTGCCAAAGGCTGCTTTAACGAGTCGGGTCACACTGGGATATGTTGCTAAATCATTACATAAGCTGGTCTGCGAGGTTACCTCCCCACCAGCCGTGAGGGGGATTTCACAATGCCGTGGAATCGAGGGCATCCTCGTGGCATTTACACACTCGCCCCCTTTCTAAATTTGTCCCTGTTGTCTCTGCACCTTCCATGGAGAGAACAAGCTCTCCCCTCCCTGCAGTGTTTTTCAGCTGGTCCAGGTTGCGACAGGCATGGGAAGGCAAGGAATCCATGTTGAGATGTCTGTCTACCTACCCTTCTCCACCTGGGTCCCCAGTGGTAGGAGACCATTCACGCCTATTTGATTGTAGTCACCTTTCTGAGCTATGTCTTGACTTATGGTGGGCATGGGCTCAAGTCCTCTCCTTGACTTTCCCCACAATGTTCATATGCTCCTGGGACTGGCAGCATCACCTGTGGAGATGGTGCCTCACACCCCTGCCCTCCCTCCAACTGCTCCTGGAAGCAGCAGATGCACCTGGCAGGACCTGACTTGACTGCATTTACAGGGCACCACCCAGGTAATGCTCATGTACCCCTTGGGGCCTCTAAAACATGCTTAAGTTATCTCTGGGGGTTTTCACAGAGGTGTGGGCTCTTCTCACACATCTGAGTGTGGTTCTTCCAAACACAGCCATCCTCAAGCACTGCCTTCATTGACAGCCAGCTCCCTCTGAATTTGCCGGAAATAGGATGGCATGGAGAGGAGTGACCCTTCAGCCCATTAAACATCTAGAAGCAAGAGAGGCACTGGCCAGGTCTTTGCGTGGTTTTCAAGATGTAGAGGAACAGAGCAGGTAGATGAACTAGGGAGAAGATGTCTACCGCAGAGGCCTGTCAGGTCTTCTGGGCATGGTCAAGCAGGATTCACCATCACTTGTCAGTCTATAGTGGGAACACAGCCTCCCTGAGGGGCTGGCACAGCCTTACAGGCAGCCACGAGACCTCAGCCCTGTGTTCACATGGCTGGACACGCTGGCCAGTAGCATGACATAGACATGTAGACCAGCTTCCCATGCTTATCTCAGCAGCATTGCCCACTTTCAAGGGAAGCCTCCTGCAGCAACCCCAGGTAATTTGTCCCTGAGAACAGACTGCAACATCACCAAAGGTGAGTGACATGAGCACAAGGAGTCCCTCCTGGCACCCATCCCCTCCCACATGTCCTCTTCTGCAGACATAATAACCTGACACCGAGGTGCCCCAGCACCAGAAAAGTCCTTGGGAGAAGGCCAGCCCCAGACATCCCGAGCTGGGATCTTCATGCAGTCTCCTGGGACCTGGTCTGCAAAGGAGTTTATTATCCCACACTCATCCAAACACTGTCGCAAGCTTTGCCCTTGGGCTGCTGGGCAAGGACTGTAGCAAGGAGGGGCTTTGCCAGCAGGGTCTCAGATGGTAAATCTTGGTATGAAGCTTCTTCCCCACAGTGCATCTCCTTCACAGAGATGGGTGAAGAGACAACTACAGGCTGAGCTCACCCTGACCTGGACGTTGCCCTGGAAGCGAGTACTGGGTAGAGGTGGGAGGAGATAAGCAGCTCCTTGACTGATTTTGTAGAGGCTCCTCAGGTGAGATGGGGACACAAGGAGATGAAAACTGGGTGGACTGGCTAACTTGATGGCCATCTCCTGGAGGGGAAGCAGAGCTCCTTCTTGCTCCATCACCATCCTCCCCTCCCAGGGCACCTCCCTGGTGCCTACCCTTCCCTGGCAGCTGCATGGCCACTCCTGGTGCTTGTTGCCAGAGTGACCTGCTGACCAAAGCATGTCCATTTTTAGCTGCTGACAAGCCTACACAGCCCTGTGACCAGCAAGCAGTTCAGAGTTGCGATGTGTTGCTCATCAAAGGTGGGACCTGGAATGTGTCTGTTTGGCCAGGGACGTCCGAGTGTAGGGAAGGGCAGCAGGGACAACCAGTATCGTCAGGCTTGATAATGCTGAGTCTGGACTTGCTGTGAGGCACCTGCAGGTTCCTGCACTGAGATTTAAGGGTGGTCTCCAGCCCGCAGATATCCTGCCTTGCTTTGTGTCCTCTTGTGTGCTGGAGGTCCAGCTGACAAGGGCAAGGGCTTGGCCTGCTCTCTAGCCCCAAGATGGTCAGGAGTGGAGCACAGGACACACAAGGAGAGGCTGGGAGAGCTGGGTTGGTTCAGAATGAAGAAGGGAAAGTTTGGAGGGATCTTACGGCTCTCTGCAGCTAATTAACTGGAGGACACAGAGAAGATGGAACCAGACCTTCTGAGGTGCGTGGGGACAGGAAGAGAGGCAACCAGAACTAGCTGGGACTTGGGAAATTCCTCTTAGATACCTGGAAAAAAATTCACCATGAGGTTAGTCACATACTGGGAGACAGGCCAGAGAGGCTGTGGAATCTCTGTCAAACCTCAACTGGACAAGGTCTGGAGCAACAGGGTCCTGACCCAGCTCAGCAAAGCTGGCCCTGCTTTGGGCAGAGGGTCAGTCCCTTTCGATCTAAATTATTCCATGCTTTTGTTAAGGCACACCTTAATTATGCAAGGCTTTCATCTTGCTGCATGTAGCCTTGGAGCTGCTCTGCGTGAGCCATCCTTCCTTTTTGTGGAGAAATGAGGGATTTCCTTTTCCTCAAACGAGATCCCATCCACAATGGGAGATCACTGGGGCTTGGTGAAGTCTACCTGCTTTGCCAAAGGCCAGCCCATGATCTGCCCAGTGCTGTCACCTTCTCGTCCTCCCACAGCACCACCCCAAAAACATCTCAGTGCCACACATGTGTGAGGAGTGGAGCAAAGGTTTTGCTCAAGAACAACCCATTTGCATGTCTCAGCAGGCTTCTGCATGGCTTTCCTCAACTCAACAGCTCCATGCTCACTTTCAGCTGGATCCTGGTTACCTTGTTGGATCTGAGCTCTCCATCTGCCCTGTTCATGTGGTGCTTTCTGGTCCTGCGTAAGAAAGAGGGCCATTCATGAAAGGCAAAGTGAAACTAAGGCTTTGCAAATCTCAAGACCAGGTTTCCTCCTGAAGAAACTTTGCCAGGCTCTGGGAAGTCTCAGCTGTGCTGGGGCGAGGCTGATTCACTGCTCAGAAAATGGCGTTATCCTGTGAAAGGCAAGAAATCCCCAGTACCCTTACCACTGCTCCTCCTGGTGACCACCTGCCCTGTAGAAG
>Ga0181612_172896_pt1 | contig 12117 bp, 5 predicted proteins | sample HoacroProtozoa21_FD_119630 | JGI IMG/M metagenome (GOLD analysis project Ga0181612, IMG submission 119630) | Hoatzin crop microbial communities from Cojedes, Venezuel. Combined Assembly of Gp0051906, Gp0051904, Gp0051908
CTACAGCCTACTGTAGGTGACCCTGCTTTGGCAGGAGGGTTGGACTAGATGACCCACAGAGGTCCCTTCCAACCCCTACCATTCTGTGATTCTGTGGTTTGTTTAATATAAATTTGCTTAAATAAAAACAGTGCATAAGCTTTAATCATTTAATGGTTTATCTCAGTTAAAATAGAATGGCATAACAAGAAACAACATAAAAACCAGAGACAATATATACATTGTTAAGTGGATAATAAACTATTTTGAGTGTTCTTTCAGCACTTGCAACAGCTGTTTTGGCCTTAGCTTTTCCCTAGAGAAGTGACAGAGTATGTGTAGTAATTGTTGGGTTGAATCTTTATTTTTGTGTTACACAACTGCTATTTTTAGGGCTGAGCTCCCTCATTGTGCCTTCAAAACTCAGTCCACTCGTCCAAGGTTCATCAGGTTTCTGCTTTTTTTCTTACTGTGGCTACTTATTTCATATAAGCAATGAATTCCCCAAGCACATTTTCACTGTCAAACAAATGTAGGCCTCAGTCCAGCAAAGCACCTACATGTTAATAGTTAAATACATAGTTAACTCTTGCATTTGACTGCAGTAGGACTGCTTACATATTTTAAGCTGTGGACATATTGAAGTGCTTTATTCTGTTGGTGCCCATGTGCACAGCCAAGGAAGAGCAATAAATTTGCATTATGTTACTGAGCTGGGCCCTCTGATACAGATCTGCGATGTCTTCGATTGAAAAAAAAACCACCTAAAATCCTTTTTTATAATGCAAATATTTCAGCTGTTTAAACATATGTACTCTATAAATATCATAGAGTTAATTTAAAAAAAAAAGTTGTTCACTTTCACTTGCTGTTATGGTGAGTGTTATGATGATTGAAAGTTGCTTTAAAAACGTGTAAGGACTGGTGTATCAGACTGGGACCTAGGGAGCTCTCTAGATCTAGGGCCACTTGCCCACAAAATAGTGTGTGGAGGGAGAGCTGGAAGAAGTGAATAATTCTGTAGTATGAAGTGAGAAAATAGTGTTTGAACAGAGCAGCTGTGTGAAGAGGTCTGTGCTGAGAGGAACTCCCTTAGTTTAAATGTTATAACCCTTAATAGAATAACTGTGTTAGGGAATTTGTTATGATTTGTGCTGGGAAAGATAACAAAATATGCAAATTAGGTTATTTTTGAAAGGTGTTTTATTTAAAAAAAGATGTTTAAAAACCAAACCATTGACAGTTGTTATGCTAAAGATAGTGAGGTGGCTACAAGGGGCACATAAGCACTGCGTGTGTGTAATACATCTGCATACATCTTCAGGCAACTTGATCTTAGGTCTTACTAGAGCTGTTTCGTCAATGCACATAAAGCTTCAGGTAGTATTTCAGAATATGAAAAATACATTCTTTTGAAACAGCATGTGTAATCAGCCTAAATCTGCTTTACAGAGTTTGGTATTCAAAGTAAAAGGGTACTGCAGGAGTCTGACACTGATATATTACCTAATGTTGGTAACATGCTGGGAGCTACCTGTGTGCTGTAACACTGGAAGGCAGTCCATTAGTGCCTGAATTAATGCACTCAGGGACTTTTAATTCTTCACAGAATCTATTTCCATATTTAATTACGGGAAAGTCATAGAAAAAGTTACAAAGCACCTTCTTCATCCATTTCATTGTCAACGGGAGTGGCGATTAGTAATTCTTCTTCAAGTTATATTGCAATGTTCACTTAAAATAATGCAGCTCCTTGCTGAGTTTGCTGCAATTAAGCCATATTTTATTTGCTAATGACTTACCAAGTTGACAATGACCTTGAAGTTGGTATTGTCAACACTTCTTGGCATAAAAAGCTAATGATTTAGAGTTACTGAGAGTGCATCAATTTATTCTTCAGTCTTTGTCATTAGTTTTAAAAAGCTTTTTAATTCCATTACAGATAGTATACTTTACCTGAATAACTTATAGGTTAGTAAGTTAAGTAACAGTCCATTTATATTATTTTTACTGCAGGTTTTAAAGATGTGTATAGTATGAGACAACACTTTTACTTTTTTGAGTTTGAGAAACTGTATTAAACTGGACCATCTTTACAAATGAGTGGCTTTAATCAGTACAAATGCAATTTATTACTGTCACATTTCTGTTGGTCGTAAGTCACTTTTATGTAAATACACTGATAAATATTTAGATATTGCATGTCACTGTTTCAGAAGTTATACTTTATCATGGCCTAATTTATTTCACTGTATGTCAAAAAAGGGTGCTAGTATATTTGAACAGAGTAAGATGTTAATTCTTTATGACTGCTTCCTGGTAATTTAAAATGAAGATGAATGTAATTTTATTATTAATATAGCCTAAAAATATTTGGAAACTCGTAGTTACCATTTAGTAACAACACAGAACACCCATGCCTTTAGATATAACTTACAGTGGGCTACTTTGAACATTATAGTATAAACATAATACTTAGCTCAATTGAGTGCAGTAATGATCTCTTTCTTTGTCACCAAAAATATTCCTGAACATTTCAATTTGTTGTTTTTATCATATTTCTCCTTTTGGAAGCTGATGTTGCACGTTGTCTTAATCCAGATGCATACATAATTACACTGCTAATTCATGTCTATTATCATGTCTAATTCATAGACATGAATATAGGAATATATAGGAATATAATATAGTATATTCCTATATACTCACATTATCATATTTGATCATACCTGTCTTCAAGAGGAAGAACCCTGCTGAGTTTAGAAAGAAGTAGATATCACTACTTTCTAAAAAATATTCTGTGTTAAATTTCATGTTCTGATTTGATGCATTTAAATTATATTTTGCTTGTTAAGAATATCATTTGATATGCTGAAAATACTACTTACTGCATGCCATTTTTAAAAAAGTGATCAAACTACCATCTTTGCTCAAGTAGATCTTTTGGGAATATATTCCTTTTGTTTTGCCTTCAAGAATTGAGTTACTACGCCATAAAAATTGACTTTAATGGAGTCATCGTTATGTGCATATACTGTAACTGAAAAACCATATGATCTAATTACAGTAGCCCGTTTCTTTCTTAACTCTAAATCTCTGTTCTCAGTTTCTGCAATGTGCCTAATAAAATATCATACAGGCTTCGGGGTGTTCAATCGAGATATGGTGAAGTGCTTAGGATCTTTTGAATATTGAAACGCTGAATAATAGCATTTTTGTGTGTATATATATAGCTTCCTACAGAGTAGCAAGCACAGATTTCAGTTCAAGATACTCAATCATGTACATAAATTTAAGTATACAAATTATTATTATCTCTTTATGATAAAAATGCCTTTTAAAATCACTTTTCAGTTTTACAGTAGAGTAAAATGTGCTGAGCATTCTTCTGTAGATGTTGGAATATGACTAGAAATGCCAGTGGTCTGATTGGATGATGTATTTCTATAGCATAATTTTCTTTCATATTATTTTTATTTGGAAACGTATGCTCATTTGAATTAGCAAGGGATAGGAAAGAATGATTTTCCGTAAGGCTACGTAATGCAACTAGTGTTTTAAAAGCAGAGATCACTTCTAATATTTTGTTCAGGATTTCAGTTTTTCATCAGAAAACTCTCATTCTTCAGTGCAGTTAGCTGTGGTACTTGATATTTTTTTCAGTCATGTAAGGCTCACTACGCTGTGAGTAGGGTACATCTACAAAAAAGCAGCATCTGCATAAAATATGAGAATGACTGTGACTTTTTTTGTTTTGGTTTTTGGGTTTAATTTGGATTTGCAGAACATGGAAGACTTTATACCTTGTGGAAATACATACTTTTCATTATTACAGAAACTAACAGTATGATATTAAAAATGTTTAATGTATATTTCTAAATGTACTACTCCTGTGCTATGTAAAGTTCATTTACTTGTCAAGTGTTGCCCCCAGAAAAAAAAGCAAGAATGTACAGATTAAATAATCTCTTTGTAAATTGATAATCTGCACATTCTGTTCTCCTTAACAGGCCTTTATATTTTTATAGTTTATTGTTAGTAATTTAATGTCCTTGCTCTAGACACACAAACTGACTTCTCTTTTTTGCAGCTGACTTTCCTCTGGACGGGATTCAGTTTGGAGTTCATGTTTTTAGCCATCAGAGACGTTAAGTCTAACTGTTGTGAGGCTGCTATCTGCTCAACACTTTCCCAGGTCATACAGGATATGCTGGAGATCAGGGCCATCCAACTAATGAAGACCCCCTTCAGTGTGGATAGAATGTACAAGGCTTTTCCTGTTGTGAGAAGGTTCTGTTCCATTAATAATAATATCATGCTATTCCTTTATTAGTATCATAATAAAATGTAGGTAATTCCACAAAACTAGCTATATAAAAAAAATCAATATGCTTATCCTTATTATAGACTTCAAAATGAACTAAATTTCTACAAGATCTAATTGGTCACAATCTAAACTAATTAAGAAGTCCATTCTGTACATATTTGGACAATAATAATTTTTTATATCATGCATTAAAACTTTAGTAGATGGTGCCTTACAGAGCCACTTGATGGTGCTGTCACCCTTTTACTCTGAAAATTTGGTTTAGCTCTCATACTTTCTTTATAATAAAGAACTTATTAAACTGCTTTAAATAGTGAAAGAGGAGGACTTTTACAAGCAAGGGAAAGATTTTTGTTTTCCTTTCTCTTTCTTTTCTTTTTTTTTTTCTTTCTTGCCAGGAAAAGGTAAAGTGTAAATAAAGAGATCTGCAAGCCTGTGAATTCGTATTGTGAGAACGTATACACTGGGTATATCGAAAAGGGTATATATTCTGAGGAAACCCCTAAATGACTGTGCATGATGAAGGAAGAATATGACTGAGTTGTTTTTCTGAGATGGAACTGACCTCAATGCTAGAATTATCGAGTTATAAAAACACACATGCTTGGCCTGGATCCACATTCTGTTAATGATATGAAAGTGTTTTTTTTCAGAATACTAGAAAGATGACGTTCCTTGAACAGAAGCTGAGCATAGATAACCAGTCTTATTCCCAGTTTGTGTCTCTGAGAGTGTTCTCTCTGTGGTCAATGTATCAGATTTGTTAGGAGTCATTTAAAAATTGCTGCAAATTATGTTGATGGATTTAGAATTAGTGAGTGAAATCTTAGATATATGATGTATTTGCTGAAACGGTGGTTTTCTGGTCTCTGAGACACATTCAGTCTACAGGCCATATTCATTTTTTGTGTGATGTGTATTTAGCATGGTTCTGATTCTTTAAGCAAGTAATAATTCAATTGAGAGAGTAATTTTGGGTAGGTGAAATAATATTATATCTGTGAGGTACTTATCTTTGATATTTCTCTGTACCATCCGAGAAAACGCAGGTTGTGCTGGGGCACATGGATATCCTGGTTACTGCTTCATCAGGAGTCTCTGATTTTCACTTTTTTTTATCATAAGAATATTTTTCTTTTTGAGTTGAGGGTTTGCACTGAACTTAAGTACTCTACCTATTGATCTTCGTACTAATCCCTACAAGCTCTGCTACGAATTCCAATGGTTTATTGTTTGTGGGTTTTGTGTGATTTTTAACCACATGCAGGGTGACCTTTAATAGTCTAGATTGATTTTTCACATATATGCATAGAGTTGAACATGAAGCTGAAAAGATAGTAATGAAGTGAAAGCAAATATCTGTACAGACCTCTGTGAGTCAAAGCAGATGTGTTCTATCCAGCTTAGTATGTTTCCTTCAGCCATTTACGACTTGTGACAACCATATATATGCATTCACGTTGGAAACCGGCAATTTAGGCCCCAACTTGGGGAGGTGGGGAAAAGTATGACATAAGCAAGTAGTAGAACAAAATGATGCTATGTGAGCACAAAAATTGAAAATTTTTTGATATAACTCACATCAAACGGAACTGTTGCTTCTGGTCTAACTCGCATAAAATCTGTTGAATAGAACATCCATGGAACTGTTGCTTCTGGTCTCACTTTCATGAAATTTGTTGAATAGAACATAACTGGATGGAAGTTTGACAGCTTCAAAGATGAACACGTAGGTGAGTGCAGAAAGTGTAACTGGGTAGATGAGTGGCCCTTTAAGCAGGGCTGTAGTGCTGAGGTCTGTAACTTTTTGATGTGGATAATGATAACCTGAATTTTGTTACATTTGCCACTTTTATGCATTCTGGTCTACATAGTTTTAAGATAAATTGTTAATCAGTACTTACTTTTCTATGGCAATCGTCAGTGCATCTCTGGGAGAGGTACCTGCGCTCTGCTTGATGTGTTCTATATGACGTAAAAAGCAGCTCTATATAGGAATTAAAAAGAAAAATCTAATTGAATAAGTGAGAGAACATTTTTAAAAACCAGTGAAATATGCTGTCTAGCATCGCAAGCTGCCTACACTAGAGTTGTAAACCCTCAAAGCTCTCTTAGCTGATAACTAAAATTGTTTTTCTCTGTAGTTTCAGCATTACCCATCACAATGTCGTTAGTGAAACAAACTGATGTTATTAGGGAACTGTTCGTTTCACAGCTGCTATTTGTAGAGAACAGGGAGACTGAGAAGGTTGAGGGTGGAGACTGCATGAGTGAGGAAGCGATGTGAAAACTCCCTTGGAGGTCTTTGCAGTGTAATAAAATTAAACCACTGTGTGGTTTATATTGTAATCATGGTATGTCTCGCAAAAAACGCCCCTATGTATAAGATTTGCTACAAGTATGTAAGTAATATTTATACTTTATTTTTAGGTGGTAGCTATTGCATATTTTAGCTGTGCTTAGTAGATAAGGCAAAAATGTGGCCAAGCAATTGGAAAATTCTTTGACTTAAATTTTTTTTTCTTCCCTTTAATTAGAAAGTTACTTCTTCTGCCCTGAAATTTAAATGAATATATTTCAGTAATTTAACTGGAAAATGCTGTGAGTTTAAACCTCAAGAAGGGCTAGGATGGGCAATATGATGTAACTCAGTCAACAGCAATATGCCAGAACATTTTATTTTAGTTTTTAATCTGTTTATTCCAAAATCATCATGTTTATTCTTTAGAATTTGTTATATTTTTCAGTTCTATCTGCAATGTGCTAACTTATTTTGATTGTCGTATATTTTTAGCCTTTCTGTTTGCAGTACTCGGGCTCACTTGCTGTTCCTGAGCTCTTTTACTTCATGAGGACTTTCCTTTCACATATGCAGACATTTCTGCTTATTTCACTGGAAACATATTCCTTACAGTTATTAATTTTGCTGTGGTTTCAGAGGAGTGAACACATTTTTAAAGGTTTATTTTACTGAAAGCAAATTTACTTTATACTTGACAGCTTGTAAAAAATATTATCTACTTTCAGTAATGCCATTGAGATTTTGACTCATCCAGGCTGGTCTTCTGCCACACTTGATAGCCTTTTTGCACATTAGAATGTGCTTTGAGGAAAGTGTTCTTGAATATCAATCAGCTCAGCTTTCCTGAGCCCCGTGGCCATTCAGAGCCATGCGCTATGGGATACAGTCGAACAGATCCCTGAGCAAGTCCAGGCTACGAGCGGTGTTCTGCTGGGCTTGTTACTGATGGAAAAGAATGAATTCTTTGGGGATGTGAAGGTCGAAGTGGCAGTGGAATTTAAGATCCAGAGAAGTGTGTAAGGCAAATAGTAATACTAATCCTTATTTACCTAATCCTTAATTTAGCCCCTTCTCTTGACTTCCAGATGGTTCATTGGCAAAGTAGGATGCAGGGAAGTATTTTTCCTAGTTGGTCTTGTAGCCTTGTGTTAAGAGGGAGCTATCCCACTTGTGTCTATCTTCCCATAGAGGTGCTCATTAAGATACTGTAGACTGTATATTTCTAGTACTGTGCAAGTTCTCATTAAGAAACTAGAAAATGTGGGTTTGACCATTACTTCCTCCTCTGTGTGTCTTACGAGTATAAATGACTGGCTCTAATTTCTTTTAAAAGTAACAACAACAAAAAAAAAGACTTTAGGTTTTGAATTGTGCATCCTATTCTCAAACTTCAAGTGAAATAGGAAGTTAGTATGAAAAGTTTAGGAAAGGCAAGGTTTGAGAATCTCTTTCAGTGACTCTGCTGATTGGGTTCAGAAGAAATATGATTGATATGCTGCCTGAAGTTAGCTGTGTTTGTAGGCAAGTAACACTGTTATAAAAGGCACTTAAGCATGTAACTCTGGCCTGTAAATTCAAAGACTATGACTGCAGTGCAGTTGCCGGTTTGTGTCTTTGATTCTGACCTTAAATGCCTGAATCGCCTGGTCCTGGTATAAGCTCTTCAACCTTGTAGGTGCTTTTGTTTTATGTGATGTTAGTTAAGTATTGATGTTTGTGCCTGAACAGATGTGTTTCTACACATATTTCAGAGGCCTGGGTCTATGGAACTTTTGAATAAAGCTAAAATGAAGATTACTTATGTCTGGATACTTAAGTAACCAACTGGTGAGGGCCTAAGTTTTCAGACTACAGCTACAAATTCCTTAGAAGTAGGAGAGAGAAATTTTAAAAATAAACTTCAACTTGTGTTATCTGTAGGGTGGTTGGTCTTCATTTGCTGTGCAAGCATCAGTCATGGTTTAAATCCTTTCCAGTGTCTTGGCCAGACCTTGGAACGTCATTTGAAGTGATCATAAAAACTCTTTGTGTATTCAGAGTGATTTCTTTTGAAGAAATTTTCCTAAAATTAATCATAAAAGGATTCTCTAGAGAGTTGCTGTTACCAAGACAGTTTTAAAAATTTGTGATATAGGTAGGTCTATTTTGGCTAATTTCAGTGTTAAATCTCGTAGAGTTAGAGCATCATAACTCACTTGAAGATTTATTTTACTTGTGTTAGGCTAACATGTCTCAAAAATTTTGTGTTGTCTTTTCTGTATGCTTTTTATTTTTTCCGTTAAGTGGTTGTTAGAGTCATCCTGTGATAACTACACAATTTTGCCGTTAGTGAAACATGATTTGTGTAGCTTCTTTGGGTTTACAGTGTAATTGTGCAATACTGTGGGACCCTTCCCATCGGTGAGTAATCTAAGCTTTCATTAGTTGTTGCAAACAGCAGCTGTTTGGAATAGGAGAATAGGCTTTCACTAAACGTATTTAGATAAGCATTTAAAAATGAAGACTCATTAATCTTTCCTTTAAGTTTCTAAAGGGAAACTACACTGCATTATGAAAATGTTGACAACAAAAGAGAAGGCAAGAAAAAATATGACCTCTTCATCCCACAGTACCATGAAGTAATACAATTACAGGGAAGAAAAGGAGGTAATGACACTTCAGCTTTTTCCTACTATTTGAAAACTAATTTATACCCAGATTTCAGGTGTAAGGCTTTTATATGCAGTATGAAAAGAACACTGCAATTTATATCAGAAATGAAATAAACTAGTGGAGAATGAAAATTCATGAGCTTTTTCTCTTTGCTCTTCTGCTTCACTGTAAATTCTATGAAATAATTTAAGAGCATAAGCTTTTCATAGTTTATAGAAATTGTGAGGCTGAGTATTTTTGTGTTCTTTTGGAATGGTATGTCAAAATTGAAATCAAATGGCTCATAATCATAAGTCGTCTCAGAATTCATGACGATTCAATAAAGACACATGAATTATATTTAAAACGAATTACCTGTGTGCTTTTTTATTTAAAGAATGTTTTAAGCTGAATAAATGGAATATTTCAGATGTTTTATATAACACGGCAGAATTTTGGAGCCTTTAGGCATCTGTGCAGAGAGAAGGCTTAAGCTACAGGCAATTCTTCAAACCTCTCTATATTTTTTTTTCTTATGTAAAAATGCTTTCTTTTTACATTTGCTTCATATATTTATATTTTTAGAGATTGTGGTTAAAAAAAAAAGTAAAAAAAAAAAAATCAGTGCTTCCAATCACATTTTCTCTTTTGACTGAGTTTTCCATGTCTGCAACAAGATGTTTCAGGTGTGAACCCCTTGTCATTGTACATACTAAGTTATTCTATTTTTATTCAGTGTCACTATAAAGTATTGTAAAGTAAATGGGATAGCTACTACCAGTTCAAGGTGATAAATGATAGAAGAACATCAAGCATTATTTTTCAAAGTTGTAAGCACTACAAGTAGTTGGATTTTCATTAAATAAGTAACTGCCATTACTGGATCAGAGCGTAGAAACATTTATAGCTTGGAGAGAAAGCCATAAATAGTTAATTTTGTGCATGTGAAAAGTTTTTTGTTAAAACTCAAGGAAGTTAATTTTAAGTATAATTATGGGACTTCTGAATTTTGAAAAGCTTTGTATGTAGATGCAAATTGAGGAAAAAAAAAAGTATTTTTAGCACATAACCTTTCAACTGAAGGCTATTATAACTAAGACTGTTGTACCACTATACAGAGAATCCTGAAACTGTTTCTATTAATATAGCATAAGCTTGCAAGATCTGTCTGAGATCTCTTGAAATAATGAGGTAGCCTTGCAAATACTTACTCTGAACCACGGTTTCTTATTTGGAATCTTCTCAGGTGATAATTAATGAGCTAGTTAATACCTTATCTCATGCAAAGGCCAAAGGACCAGGTAGTGACATGAATGGGTGGAACTGTGTTAGTGGGAGGCAGCTGTTCTCTTGGTTTATGATCAGAGGTGTGCCATGCTAAGAGGTCTAAATGTGAGGCTTCACATTTATGCTTCATCTCTTAACTCCTAATAAACTAGTTCAGTCTTCCTTGGGTGTGTAAACTGACATGAGGAACACAGAAAAAGTGACATGAAGGGATACACAGAAGAGTGTATGAAAGAGAAGAGTTGAGAGGCCTTAGCACTCCTTTTACTGAGCAAGAAGCAATGCAGAAAACTAGGTAGATTCAGGAAGGAGGGGAAAACTGGTGTTGGTGGGCAGGAATTCATAAAAAAGGAAAAGATGAGTATGTTTTTTCTTGTTGGTAGACACAGAGAATGTGATGTTCCCCCCTACCTGGCTTGAAAGTTCAGTAAAGAATTGATGAATGAATGTTGCTTCATATTTTCAAATTACATTAAATATCTGATGACAGTATTCTCTTCAGGTTTGTTTCATGCTAATGCACAAAAATGTATTGTAAAAATCAAATTATGGATAAAAGTGAGAGAGTTAAGTGAGAATTAAAGTTGAGAGTACATCCTTGTAATTTAAGTGAATGAACAGTGTGTTGTAATTACCTTGGAGATCTCAGTTCTCTAAGGTATGGAGAGCACAAATGACCAGGTAAAAAACATCTTTTTGTGCTTAGCTAGGATGATACATGCAGTTAAAGGGGTCGTGTGGGACATAGTCATATGAACAGTTAGCTGAACTCAACACTGTGCTTCTGGGTTGAATGCAGCAACTGGAAATCTTGGTCTTGCAACCAAACTTAACCCTGAGCTTTGGGACTGCATTTGCTGGTGTCCAGGAAAGATTACATGCTAATTTATGCTTTTTCTATTGTAAAGGCATTCACAACACTTGCTTTCCTGTGGATCCACAGATATCTGAGAAGACTTGAGCTTACAATGCAGCCTGTTAATCAGGGCAATATCTTTCCACAGGACTCTTTCTCACAAAGCTGGTAAGAATTTCATGTATGCAAGTTCTTAGTCAGTCAAATTTGGCTGAGTGACTAATAGGTTCAAAATTATCATGAAAGGATGAATTGACTTGCATAATTAAAGTATTACCATGTCCATTTTTCCCTCTAAAGGCCAGGCTGCGAATAGCAATGTTCAGTCATCAGTTCATTCTAAGTTCGATTCACAAGTGTTTAGATCCACAAATGTTTAGCTGTAACTGTGTATTTGTCATAGTGTCCCTTCTGCACTTTAATTAGGATTTCCAGAGGTTAGAATGTTTGGGTTTGGTGTAATGTCCGTGTATGCATTTTAATTGATTTTTTTTTTTATGGTCAGGAGTTATTATCCCCCTCCTCCTTTTTTTGATGTAGAAATTCATGTAAATATTTTTATTAGTAAGAAATAAAAGGAGGCAGTGAATTTTGTGGGATTGGTCCCTGATTTTAGAATGTGATTACTGCTAACTAGAAGTTTGTATGATAATTTTGTTTCATCATGAACCGGTCCTCTCTCCCAATCCCACCCCCCTTTTTTAAGGGTAAAAAAAAAAAAAAAAAACAAACTAA
>Ga0181612_183474_pt1 | contig 12117 bp, 4 predicted proteins | sample HoacroProtozoa21_FD_119630 | JGI IMG/M metagenome (GOLD analysis project Ga0181612, IMG submission 119630) | Hoatzin crop microbial communities from Cojedes, Venezuel. Combined Assembly of Gp0051906, Gp0051904, Gp0051908
CTATAAAAAAAAAAAATTTACGACATGAAGCTTAAATTCCCAAAACCCAACTCCAAACTTAGAAAAAAATCCCCCCCCCCCCAAGTTCACACACAAATAGTACCCAGTGCCAGCCTTGCTAACAAACTACAAGATTGCAGGTCATCAAAATTAAAGATAACTTCCCTTCCACTGCATGTAAATGCATATTCACACTCATGAAACAGCTTTACAGTAAAGGGAAGTAAAACGCTTCATCTGCAATTATACATAAAGTCTAAACCAGGAAAAAAAAATTTTAGTCTACTTTGTAAAAGCTTCCTTGGAAATAGGCGTATTATAAAAACTACTCATTCCTTAGTAATGTTACATTCATACTTCAGAACTCCAAATCAATAAACATACTCATCATTAATATACTATTTTTAAACTGACAGAAAAAGTTTTAAAATCATTACTACAATATCACGACTGCAACATTACTTAATTTGCTAAAAATACAGAATTTTAACTTTGGAACAGATTAAGTTATTTACAGTAACATGTAACAGAAAGCATGCAGTAAGGGTAATAAAACTCATGTCTTCCTCACAAACGACAGTTTCTGATTAAAACTGTGTATCCACTATTATTAATACTGCCAAACTCAAAGTTTTCAAATAAAAAAAATTCTACTTACACAAACTATTTTTGTTACATTAAGTCTGAGATAGCCATACATCAAAAAACCTACACTACTTACTTATTACGCATTGATAAAGACCTCGATGCAGTTCTAAAATGTCAGTAGTAGAGTAAAAAAAGCTGCAGATTCCTTTGTCGCCTTAAAGAATAACACAGATTTTTAATGCCTTTTTTGACACAGCCAAATGTCAGCTGAGACTTACTCCATGCTGCACTATAGGTATGTTGAGAGATTTCTTGGAAGCACCCAAATACACCGCATTAGTCATTAACTTCCTTGTCCATGACTGGAAACACTGAAGAAAAACTAAGGCAGACTGAACAGAAACAGAAGATTCTGGAGGGCGGGGGAGGACTCTGACAGTATTCAATAATAATTCAATAGTGACAGTATTCCTAAATACACATGCATACAATCTTGAAGTCAGTTTGCTAAACAGAACCACTACCAGCAGGCAAAGGGACCCCATGCCTGTAAATACACTTACTGGTTTTAGTCCAGAAAATTCAAGCACATGATCCAAAGCACAAGAGACAGATTAACAAAAGACAAATAAGGTAAAATTGGGGATGGAAGGATGGTATAAAAAGAATGAAATTTTATAGATATTTTTAAGACCTCAATAAGCATTTTTTATGAATGGCTAACTGGAAATCAGCATAGTGAGTCAACTACACTGTCAAAAACTGTCACGTTATGTCCCTATTCTTCTAACCATCTTGTGATTTGAAATAGGCAAATCAAATTTTTCTTTACCTCAGGTTTCAATGTACTACGTGGAAACGATACCCATGGTTCGCAGGACAGCACCATAACATACCTGAAATACATACCTGCAATACTTTGATAGTGTTGTGTATTTCCTCAATCACTTGTTTTTCTGCTAATACTAAAGGATAACCTGTGATTGTTATGGCATCTCATCCCAAATAGTCCAAAAACCAACCAACCAACCAAAAAATCCTAGCTTTCTAAATTCGAACTGCTTCAATACTACCAGAAAAAGACATTTACAACAGAGAGAAACATTTTCCACAAAGTGCAAAGGTGTATCTGACCAAGACAACAGTCATGCAACTGGATACAAACTTGCAGCCAATGAGTCTTTAAATCTATTTTATAGTGACCTAAGAATGAGGAAATATTTTTTATTGACATTCAAATTTCAGTAATTTAAAACAACTTCCAAGCCTTGTATTTTCACCACACTATTTCATTTCAACATTCTCACTTCTCTACACAACAAAAATCTTACATTTGCAATTCTACTGACTGAACTAATGAATGTTCAGCAGTTACTTCTCCTTAGGAAATACATCAGAACAAATAAAACTGAAGAGAGACATACTGTACAATCACGTCTGAAGACTCGAGTCCTTCCCATGAACAAATCTTTCAAAATTTTACAGAAATTCAGATATTTAAGAACAATTTCATACTGATAGCATCAGCTTCAAGGAAAACTACAAAAGATTTAATTCATTATTCTGTCTGAGTTTCTAAATTTACCTGAAGACATTTAAACTTTTTTTCTGGAATAACTCAGAATCTAATTATCTTCCTCAGAAGCAGGAGAATTTGAATTACCAAGTAGGCAAAAGTATATTAATTTTTTTTAAAACAAAATATCTGTAGGTATCCTAAAGTTAACAGAAAAGTGACTCTTATTAGTCCAACAATGATGAACTGGCTTGCTGAGTTCTAGAGGTAACTGTTCCAGCCACAGAATTAGCCTTTTTTCTTATTTCTCACACAATAATTAATTATCACAGAATCAGGACGCAGCGATAGGACAATGCTAAAAGGAAGAACAGTCTTCAGTGCATTCTACACATGTTGGTTTCTACAAGTAAGCAAACAATCACAGATGCTGAAGACACAATGAAAATAGAAGGCTGCATCTAAGTTTGTAGGTAGGCAGACAGGTAGGTTGGTGGGGGGGGGATGCCTGAGGGGTGTGTGTGGCAAATACAGAGTCCAGCACAAGAACACAGAGGCTCCTTCCCTATGTCAACAAGTTCGGCCATCCTTCATAGCAAAGGTGCCCTTCTGCTCCTCAAAATCTACGTAATATTTTCTGAAGTAAGTCCATTCTCAGCATAGTCCATCCTATAAGTCCTCTATTTGTTAAAACCCTGTCCATTTCAAAGTCTTACACAGGTGTGGTGGGCTGACCTTGGCTGCTGCCAGATGCTCACCTGGCCACAATCTCACTCCTCCTCCTCAACAGGACAGTGGAAGAAAATAACATGGAAAAGCCTGTGGGTCAAGATAGTTTAATAAGAAAAATCAAAAGCTGCATATTGAAGCAAAGCAAAAAGTGGAATTCCTTCACTACTTCTCACTGGCAAGTCAGCAACTTCTGGAAAGCAGAACACTATGTGTAGTGGTTGTTTGGGAGAACAAACTCTATAACTACAAATGTCCCTGCAGTCCCCCGCTGACCCTCAGTTTTTATTGCTGAGCATGACACCATATGGTTTGGAAAAATCCTTTTGGTCAGTTTTGTCACTTGTCCCAGCCATGTCCTCTCCCGATCTCTTACCCACCTCCAGCTTACTGACCTTTGGGAGGGACAGGGTTGGACATAAAGCCTTGATGCTGTGCAAGCACCTGTTCAGCAACAGCCAGAATGTTGGCACGTTACCAATACTGCTCAACCACAAATGCAAAGCTCAGCACCACATGGGCTGCAACAAAGAAAGTTAACTCCATCCTAGCCAGATTCGGGGAGCAGGGTGCAGCAGCAACCCACTGTGGGTCAGCCATAAATCTCACCCTTGCCACCAAGTGTATCCAAACATCAGACCTGGTTACCACACAGAGTACTTACAAGAGTAAGAGATGAAAATGGCCTGCTGACCATTTAGTTTCCATGCTTTACTCTAGATCTTAAAATTTAACTCACGTTTCCATTACAATCTTTGAAAACATTCAAACTAACACTCCTAAGATATGAAGTGTTATTTAGCATTGATGATTTCTATAAAAAGCATTGTTGCAACATTCTGTCTAGCCCTGAAGAAACTTTACCTCAATATCTATTATTCTTAAATCACTGACATTTTTGCAGTATTTGTAATGATTAATTTCAGGGTTTTTCCTGATTTTTACCTGCTTAGCAGATTTTAAGGCAATGAACTACAATTGATCTGGAACCTTTGACAGCTTGTCACTCAGCTGTCACAGTTTTCTGATTTGTGTCAAAATTTGTTCACTCAAACCCTGACAGATGACAAGAGGGTTTGAAGAGTTATGTCTATGGCAAAATGAAATAGGGAAAACACATTGTTTTGAATCATTGCAGTAAAAATTTGTGAGCATGTTCATACTGAACATTATACCTGTTGCCATAGGTAACTCAAAGCATGTGGTTCAGTAGCACCTATCACACACTTTTACCTTATCATCAAACAAGATCATCAACTTATCTTCAACTACATGTCTTGTCAAAGAAACATCCTGCATTTCTGAAAGTCCCTACAAAATTTGAGCATTTGTTCTGAACTATGTCATCCTCTCTTTATTATGCATATGAAGTTAAGAGTCATTTTCTATCTAATGCATTGTTTTGGAACCATAAACATCAAATCCATTTAAGCTGATGTGGAACCTCACTGCCAAAAACAGTTGCGGAGAACAACCTGTCATTCAGGTATCCACATATGCACTCTCTGAAGTCCACTGACTGTGATACTTCTGAAGAGAAAACAGCTCGTTCTTACCATAGCTGTTCTTGTAAAACTTAATGTTTAAAACAGTTTTATTCAAGGAAAAAATAACCTATCCAAAATAATGCCACTCCATTTCTGGGACATCTTTCCTGCCTCCAGAAAATTAAGCGTTCTTCCTCAAGAAAACAGGAAGAAAAGAAAGCAACATGCACCAAATTATTTGTTTCTAAGGATTCTGAGAAAAACCAGTATCTCAAAATTTGAGTTACACATCAAAGAGGATTTATCCCAGTTACAGATTTTCTATTGTTTGTTTGCAATAAAAAACCTTAAGGGAACACAAAAAGGTAAGGACAACCAACCCATTGTCCTAGGGCACCTATCAGTTTCCTAAAAAACCCAAATTTATATACCTGTGTCATAGAATAACATAATTTGTTATTCTCGCAATAACTTAGATTGTATTACTATTTTAAACATCTTGCAACATTCACTCAAAACATGCTACAACATTGAATCAACGTTTAAGCTATTTCCCCTACACTGACACAGACAGAAACCAGTTATTTTCCCTTACAACAGCAATTACCACCTCTTCATGAACCATTCGATCTCACAAAACACTCCTGGCATAAGTATGAAGAAAAAAACTGAATGAAACTCTTGATTCATTCCCGGACCTATTTATGAACCACAGAACCCCAGCCTAGAGCATGTTAACAATATGCAACTGCTGGCTCTTGAAGCTTTTACAATGGTAAAGTTTCTAATCCTACTGAAGTTCATCTGAAAGACAGATTATCCTGAAATATTCCTAAATTAGGACACAATTAGCTTTGTCAGCTTTTCATTATCCTCCCCTCAGAATAGTAAATCATTAAAATCAGAAAAAAAAACCCGACTCATAGGACAAAATAGGTTCAAAAATTCTCTACTTAAAAAACTTTATTCCTATTCTTCCCACTAACATAAGCAACATTCATTTTGTGTTTGAATAAAATGAAGTCTGAAGTAAGAAATGGAAAACATGTTTTTAAATTAAAAATTGTACCATAGTATGCACATCAAGAAGGCTAAGAAAGGTTACATACACAACCTTAAATCAGGTTTTCCTACTTTTTGACCAGTCAACTTTGCCACTAAAGACAGGATTCAATCATAAACACATTACACATCTAACGTATGCAGTAATTTTAAGCATTGATGCAAATCTGTAACAAATCCTACTTTGTTATCTGTCAGCTTTACATGGAGTAAGTATATTGTAGAGCAGTAAAATCACTAGTATCACTTACCATTCTTACTTCATACAAATAAAAGCTTGGCTTAACAGGTGCATAATTTTCCCTACACTATTTTAAATGCCTTCCTAGCTAGGCCTGTCTGATCTTTCTAACAGTGAAGTGAAATGTGAAAGGATTCTTCACAGATGTTCATTCATATTGCCAACTTAATCACTGACAGCTGAAGTTTTCACTCCCAATGTTATAAATTTAAAAACTGTCATTTTCAAAGCACAGGTTAAAAAGTTAAATGCACTTGTGAGTTTGAAAAACAGAGTCTGCTAAAGAAATTATCTTCTAAGAGTTTACACTAGTAATTTTTCCACTTCCAGTATTTTTCATATCTGTCTCATGTTTATACTGTGGTAGCCTGACAAGTTATTACACTTTCGTTAATCTCTGCTTTAAATACTGCCTTGTTATACGCATTATATTTAATTAAAAACATGTTCACAGCTTAATGCAAATTTTCCCATGACAACTTCTGCTGCAAAGCAGAAGCAAGACATGAGACAGTCAATTATTTTCAATACAGAAAGAATTTACGTAAGTTTTATTTTAAGCAAAACAAAAACAACAAAAAGATATATTGACACAGAAAATGTTTAGAAACCTCACCAAAAATGCTCTTTCTGAAACATTCCTTCATTCTAAGATTTTCCACTGTGAATGTTTGTCCTGGTTTCAGCTGGAATAGAGTTAATTTTCCTGCCATTACCTGCAGGTGTTCTGGATTTATGAGAAGTAAAATAGTACCAGAAGAATGTTGGTAACATTCACGTTTTCATTTGTTGCTAAGAAATCAAGGACATTTTTCAGTCTCCTATGTTCAGCTAATGAGCAGGAGTGCACGTGCTCAGGAGCTGGGAGGCAACATGGCCAGGCAATGAGCCCAAGCTGGCCATTGGAAATACTCCACACCACGGACATCATGCTAAGTTTATAAATACGGGTCGAGGAGGGGGAGCAGGAATCTTCTCTTGTCTCAGCTCAGACACTCTCTTTTCTGGGAGCTCAAACTTCTTCCAGCCTTGGGAAGGTTGGGAATAAGAGGGGAAGGAAACATGTTTTATTTAGTCAGGTATAATACTGTATCTACACTTCTTCCCTCCTGTAACAGATTAATTTATTCCCTGGTTTCTACACCACACTGCACTTGAGGTTGGGAAATTGGGAGGTTGATGTGGAGGAGAAGCACCACCTCAGCAATCTTATACTTTAGGAGACAGTCCAGAATGCAAACACTTACGTAATGAAATAACTACAAGAAGGCACTGGAATTTGATTCAGGATAAAGAAAAATACATACTATTCCTTCATTCATTTGGTGAAATGACAGAGTAACACTTTTGAACGAAAAAAGAAAGGAATGCAATGTTGACACAAGGTGGACAAAGGCAGGAACATGAAACTTGTGGAGACAGATTATGATGTCAAATTTTCAGATGACCTAAAGTAATCTGGAAACAAAATTATACAATAGCAGAATGATTCAGAATTGATATGATCAAAATAAACAACTCCATATTTCATTACAGGAAGAAATGATTTGAATCGTATTTCTAGTCTAGTATTCCTAACTAGTTAAGAAGATATACTGACTGTAAACTTCTTTTTGTAAGCATTTAATACCAGTATCATTAACTGTGGTTCTTCAGCTATGAGTGTTCAACTGAAATCCTGGGTTTATCTCCTCAAGTATACTGTAGGCTACAATGAGAACTTTGAAAGGTGGGACAAACAGGTAATCACTGTTCCATCACTTTGATCCTGAATCAGCTATATACCATGCTACACCAGCTCTCCAAAGTTGGAGAGAGCAGGCTTGCGCCTGATTCTAGCTACATTATTTCATAGTTTCTGTAAGGGCCAGACAGCATTCAGTGACAGCTAACCTTATGAACTATAAACCAGCATCCATCTCTCTTGCTTAGCAACCACGACTCAAAGGCCACCAGAATTTCAGCACTAGAAGGCTAGCAGATCTCCATGTATTAGTGATCTTCTCACAGATCACTTAACAGAACAAAATCTGTTACATGATTTTAATCTGAACCAATATTTTAGCAGGCATTACTCAAGTCTCTGCCATTATTCTGTTACAGTTAGTTCTATGGTTACAGGAACAGGAAGCACATATGAACAATATGTGAAAGGCCTGAGTGGAGGTAAATAAATACTTAGAATATAAACGTGTTCACAATATTCTGAAAAAGATCACATTAATTACAGACATTCACCATCAAAATATGATTACAAAAACATCAAGCTTTAATTCTTGTGGGCCTGATGATCTGAGGCATCAGGAAAAGTCTGGGTTTCATGACGCTTTTCATTGTTTTATATTGATACACTCCAAGAGGATTAACTGCTCCATATTTATGAAGTACTTTCAAAATGCACATAACTGTATAAGAGTGAGGTATTATCATTCAAACCATTCTTACCAATAAGCTAAAGACAAGATACTGTCCTTTTCCAAAAAATCAGATGCATTAAAAAGACGATTTTCAAAATTACTGCAGTTCCTGGAAGGAAGATCTTATTTTTTTTAATTCCTGGAGAGGTTTTTTATTACTTTTTTTCTTGCATAAAACACTTCTCCAGAATATCTAAAGAGAAACACATTATATGCTTTGGCCTAATCGCAATAAGCTAAACCTTATAAAAAAATTTTTTTAGAACCACCTGTCAAAGCACATCGGGTGAACGACATCAAATAAATCACTTGACCGGAGGTACTGAGGGTTACTCACAATATGACAGTTTTATTTACATAAAAAAGAAAAGAGTAATGACAATGTAACAGTTTTCCTTTAAGGTCAGAATATCAACCATTAGAGAAGGGGAGATTAAAAATTCCTGTATCTATCCCACCAGCATAAAAAAAGTTATCTCCCATTACAATCTTATAATTACAAACACTCCATCCAAAGAACTGAGCTTAACAACTACTCTTAGCAGAAGCACCTGCTCTCAAAATTTTCCTTTGTCACATATGTAGAAATACAATAAAATAATTAATCACACTCTAATTCCCAATTCCAGCAAGCTATAATTGAGGGTCCTGTTTTTATATTAAGCAACTACTATTATTTAAGAGCATCTGAGTCCTCCACCATTTCTTTTCAGGTCAATGTCCAGTTCGTCAACCACAAACACAATGACAAATTCTCCAGCACACATCCCGTTTAATGTTCAGCTGGTTTAAGTTACTACTTCTGTTTCCTGTATTGCATATTAAAAATGTCAAAGAGTACAGTGATTCATTCAGTAAAATAATCGGGGGGGAGGGGAATTGTTCAAGAGTATCGTTATCTTCACTAAACATACGATCTGTACCTAGATCAACTCCTGCTGCCCACATTTCCTCAAAAACTTCCTAAGACTTTCCTAAGAGGCTTCCTTATTGCACAGAATAATACCTCACTTCATCTGCAAATTGTGCTTGCTACAGAAGTACTTCCAGGATTTTGCGGCGTTTTTTGTTGTTTGTTTTCTTAAATTGCCATTTCTACCCAAAAAGGCTATACTTTCTTTTCTGGCATCTGCACATATACAGGGATAGCACAAAAACAGCATCAACCTTTTCCTTTGTCAAAAATACCATTCTTCCCACTGTAAAGTCATACAGCAAATTAGCAATACAATACAACAAATTTATGGATAGAAAACCAGCTACTGCCCCTACAAAAAGAATCATTTACTAAAAAACTATGATCACTACCAGACCTGATGACAGAACTTCCAGAGTTCCTCATCTTTTCAGTTGTTTCATGCTCTTTGCAACCACGTTTCTCTAACAAAGTCTTCCAAATAGAGCAGTACCACTAAAAGTTCTCTAAAATGTTTAAATTTGTATATCTTAGTGATCCATTCAAAAGGTCAATATCCTTTGCTGACTAGGCTTAAAAATGCACCAGAAATTTCTCACCCATTTGTCTTTATTGCAACCACCCCTCCCCAAAGCTGCTAGACAAACTATTCAGACACAATTCCTTGACTACAATACACCACAGTACACAAACTGACAATGATATTCTTGTGACTTCCAACTACTTTTTTCCATTCGATTTATCATTACATCATCTTTCATGCTCCTTCCTTAAAATATTTCTCAGTATGCTTATGTTACATATAAATAAAGCTTAACATTTGAAAATATAAAAATCTTAGTCCAGTTTCTTATTCTCTCTAATAACTTTTTAATTTACAGCTCTTGTCCACTCACACACAAAGTCTGGAAGAAATAAAACCCACACTTTTGATTTTCAAAATTATTTCCTATTTTTTGAAAAATGACTCCATTTATCAAGCACTACAAGTCTGCCTGTAGTTTCTCCATCTCCACCAGTGAAAGAAACTATTACTACACAGCAGATGAATACATATTTCAAGTATTTGCCTCACTGGAATGGGTAACAGTCTGTGCTAGCAAGAGTACAACAGCAGGAGGGTGGTCAGACCCTGGAACAGGTTGCCCAGAGGAGAGCACCTGTGGCATCTGCATCCTTGAAGATATTCAAAACCCATCTGGACAAGACACGAACAACTTGCTCTAGCTTTGACCAAGAGGCTGGGCTAGATAACTTCCGTAGGTCCATTCCAATCTACGTAATTTTATGACAGACAATTTTAGGACTTGTATTAGTACATTCTGCTTCCTTAGTGTTAATTATTCCCAAACATTTTAGCATATAGTTTAACAGCTATTCGGACTCCCAGCTAGATTAATATTATTTCAAGAGTCAAACTTGAGCAGTTCATGTAATACCTTCCATGAGGCTTAAGTCTCAATCTTCAAGCAGACTCAAAATACCAACTGTTCTTCAAACAGTTCAAGAGGGTAGCTCTCATTAGCAATGTTGTGGCAACTGTGAAATTGATGCAAAAAGGAGTTAAGTGATTTACCCAAGACATCAGGGAAAACTTGTCCTATTTGGAAAACTCCGGTGTTACAGTACCTAGAAAAGCTTATCACAGAGAAGTAACAGACATTTCCCCTGCCTTGACATTCTGAAGGCTTTTAGCCAGCTCCTGCTAGCAGTGAAAAAAAGTCACTTTGACTTTCAAGTCAAATATATACACTGCCTATATACTGCTCACTTCTCTTCAGCCCTAAAATTTTCTTAGCCACAAGATCACCTGATCAAATTCTAAGATAATACTTGGATATCTTAGGTAACACCTGAAAATATGAATGCTACTCTGAAATATTTTTATGTCTTTCAAGTGATACATACACAAAGGCAGCAAGGAAAGGCAGGAAAAAATTAATTATAATCAAATATTAAACCGTTAGCACATGAGTTGGGGTGCAACAACAAGCATTCTTAATTAATGATTGCAAAAAGCTAAAATGAGCTACATTTTTCCAGCTAGGTGCTGTTTTTATCAGGAGTCGCATACTTTCACAAATCAAGGGAACAGAATAAGCTCATTTCAAGGTCAAAAATGATGCATGTTTAAATTTTGTTAGTTGTAAATATAATATTACTATCAAAAGCTGACAAAGTCATACATCATTGTGTACACTCTGACAAGGTTCTCCAATATCAATTCAGCATGACAGATAGATTAATCACATTCTGGTTTGACAAACTGCGTTGAAAAATGTGACTCATAAGTACAAAATTTGAGAGCTCAGCCATCTACATCAGATAATAAAGATTCAAAGGCCTCTTTTCATCAGTGTCAGTTGATTAGTCCCTCTTCAAAAAGAAGCTCTTTTCTTGTGATGAGGTGCTTTCTTTTATGCACCTTTTTTTCATTTTCTCCAGATTTATTATTATCCCTACACTGAGACAAAAATAGTGAATAGTAAGGTGGCAATCTGTTTTGTTTTATTTGAGCTATAAACAGGGCAAAATGAACTACTCCCTTTCAGCCCTACATGGATCATACAGTGTAACACTGGTCAAGAACGAAGAAAAAAAAAAAAAGGGACTTGCTCAAACAAAACACCTACTACGCAAAAAACCTACTATGAAATCACATGAAAATAAATTTTATATCGTACAGCCTGATCTTTAGTATTAACTAGTTCTTTTCAACTACACTCAGTCCCTTTCACCTACACAAAAATAAACATCTATTTTAAATAATGTTCACAAAATAGTGAACCTAAAGCAAGACTCTACACTAGAGCACAAAAGAGAAAGGAAGACCTAAAAAAAAAGCTACACACACAAAAAAAGCGATTTTAGTGTTTACAGCAGCAAGAGGACAGTCTTATATATCTTATCACAGGAACAAAACAATTAACCATTATACATAAAGGAAAAAGAAATGCTGTAAATAACAGCCTTTTATTGCTAATGATCTCAGGATACATGAAACCACCCAAGGTATCATGCTACCGCTTCCCTCATTAACACACCTTAACCATTCTTCACAACAATTACATTGCTATCTAATGAGCACACTAAATGTTTTACAGCTATAACAATTTTACATTAGACACTTCAGCACAAACAGCCGACTTCTAATACAAAGC
>Ga0181612_140198_pt1 | contig 12116 bp, 3 predicted proteins | sample HoacroProtozoa21_FD_119630 | JGI IMG/M metagenome (GOLD analysis project Ga0181612, IMG submission 119630) | Hoatzin crop microbial communities from Cojedes, Venezuel. Combined Assembly of Gp0051906, Gp0051904, Gp0051908
GGCCCGGCGCCCCCCCCTGCCCCGAGGGATATTCCATACCGTAGGGCTCATGCTCAGTAAAAAAAGGTGGGGGAAGAAGGGGGAAGGGGGGGGGGGATCTTTGGCGTGATGGTGTTCATCTTCCCAAGTAACCTTATGTGCGATGGAGCCCCACTTTCCTGGAGATGGCTGAACACCTGCCTGCCGATGGGCAGCAGGGAATGAATTCCTTGTTTTGCTTTGCTTGTGCACAGCTTTTGCTTTACCTATTCAACTGTCTTTATCTCAACTCATGAGTTCTCACTTTTACCCTCCTGATTCTCTCCCCTGTCCCACCCACGAGGGAGTGAGCGAGCGGCTGTCTGGTGCTTAGTTGACAGCTGAGGTTAAACCACAACACTGGGCCTGCCATTAAAACATTTTCCAGAACCTTCAAGAGGAAAGTAAATACCACTTTAAGAAACTTTCATTGTGCTTAACTTTAAAGGAATTGCCACAAATGGGAGGAAGGAGCCAAACCCAAAAAATCCAAAACAAATCAACATCCCCCAATATAATTAAAAAAAAAATCTAAATGTAAAAATCTGCATAGGCAAATTCTGTCTCTAGATGAAATCTCCTTCGCATAACTGAAAACTGAAGTGCAAAAACCACAAAAGACTGTTCATAGGAGCTTTCTGCAATACCATACAAGAAACCCACCCAGAAACACCACATCTCAAACCAACAAAGATGAAAGGAGTATAAAGAATATTACATCCTATTTTGTCTTTAAAAAGCCATAGCATACTACAAAGCTAATTTAAAAAACAAAATAATTAAAGTTAAAAAATAGATCAAGTTGTAACTTTTGACAGAGACAACGAGGACCTCAGACTTCAAAGTTTGTTTTTCCAAACAAATTAATTTTGTTCATAAGATTTCTGTATTTCAGAATCACTGTAATTATAGCAAGAATAGTTATGCATGTATCTTATTTCCATTTACATACAGCTGAACAATTCAGAAAAAGTATCAATAAGAGCTTTAAGAAATATTCAGAAAGGAGTACAAAAGTTTTATTTCTCCCTTTCACATTCAAGGGATCAAAATTCTTAAAAAAAATCAGCAAGTGATCTGTAACTAGTGGTGCACTAACATCCCTCACATGGACTAAATAACACTCAACAAGCATAATATCATTTAAACAATTTCTGCGTTTCTGTAATTAAAGACTGCTAGCTGCTTACCCAAAACAACTCAGGAAAACGAGGTGAATAAGTTCCAAAACTAATAAAACTGCATATCTCTAGCAAAAAAAAAAAAAAATCAACAGTGAAAAAAAAAAAATTAGTATATTACAAACTAGAATGACTCATCACATGAACTGGAACTACTTTCACTTCAACATAATGCAAGCCAACATACAGAGAAGTCACTACTTATCAAAAGCACTAAGTACTCCACATTCTTAGATATTCTGAATGCTTGCAAACATTTTAGCTATCAAGTTAAATTTGCTTTCTCCACCATTACACGTCACCATTTAGGGCAGGGTGGCAATAAACCAGGACTTTACAATAATTTGTACTTCTACTATTAAAAGTTTTCTGTGACTAATTTGAAAGTATCAGCCCTGGACCACAAAACAAACACACACACACACACAGAAAAAAAAAAACACCCACCAACAAAACCAAGGGGTACGTTACAGAAAACTTGAAACAACTCTTGTACTTTTCAAGAATCTTAACAACTACAAAAATTTAGAACAGCCTGAAACTTCCAACTCAGGCTACCTCTCAACAGGCCAAAGCCAAAAGTGGAGGTTTTGGTAAAGATATCAGGGGGATTCCTGACACAGTGCCAGGAAGAAAAGACCCCACTATACTATGTCTACACAGTTTAAATGTAAATACCAGCTCAGAGGAACTTTATGTCAACTCAACACAGCTGAGACAGCATGAGGATTATGAATACTACATTTCAATTTCTATGTAGCAAGATTATTTCAATCGAAAGTATACATTGTTTTTCAAAACATGCAAGTTTCCCAAAAAGAATAACTTTTTAAAGTATTTTTAACCATATTATTTTATACCCACAAGACATCATTACCCATGCTTATCTTACGAGTAAGCCTTAAGAAAACTTATTGCCCTTTAAATCAGTCATGTGTAATTCAAATCACAGCTGCATACTAGAAGTGCAATTCAGAATTTAATCCATTAGTAAAATTCAGCTATGCTCTACTTGAACAAAACTTATTTCTAAATGCTATTCAAGTACAGTCAGATTCAAGCTAAAAGGGATGGTTTTAAAATGCTACAAAAGGCAATACTGAAAAGGTCGACTTTTGAGACAAGAAAGAAAATATCTAACTGACCAGAAACACTCCTGATTTAATGTTAAACAAAAGCTGTAAGCAAGACAATGATTGCTAGCCTAAAATTATAATCTAAACTACAAAGAGTATACATCCAGAACCTACACCACAACACTACCTTGATATACTAATTTTTAAAACAGCAAGTGAAAAAATAAGTAACTATCAAGCATAAAGACCCATATTCAACGCAGACATTTTTCAAGTAGAATGCCACATTCTTATTCAGAAACCCACACTGGCCAGGCATTTTGTTCCCTTTATTTTGTCTGAATAGAGAATTGTACAGGTAGCACAGCTTTCAACTTGATTACTTGCTTGTCCACAGCAGGAAAATGCAGCAGTCAGTAAAACCACTATACACTTTCCTTCTCATGCTCTTGTTTTAGAGTTCCAGGTAGGCAAATGAGCATTAAAAACAAACCACCCCTTTCATTCATCAGCCCTAAACTTCAATCCAACAGCCAGAACTGCAAGAACTGAAAAAAACAGTTCTACCCAAGAACTCATAAAGCATTTGTTTTGTTTTAAACAAAAAAGAACCCGTGGACCAAATTCTGCTTTCACTTACTCATATGGAAGCGAGACTGCACATATACATACAGAGGTGAAAAGAACTGAAAATTACTGAACAGCTGATTAGGTAGACAAACCATCATATTCCCTCAGATTTGCTAGTTCTGAGCAAGTTAAATAGAAACTTGGACAAAAATCAAACAATGCTGTATCAAAATTTTAAAGCACCTGTTTCAAAACAGGGTGCAACTCTTGCATGTTTTGACTCATCTCTTCTTACAATGCACCAGAGCTGCAAATAAAATTTCAATCAACTGACTTACCTTCTTATCTTCTTTTGTTTTTTGGGTTTTCTTTTTCATCTTTTTATCATCCAGTTCTTGATCCGATGTAATTGCAGGGTTATCTATGCCACCCTTCCACGTTTCGACAGGTGAAAGAAGTGGGTCTTCTTCACTTCCACGATGTCTTCCTTTTCTTTTAGTCTTAGAGGTGGTGAAAGCCTCATCATCACTTGCATCGGAATGTGTTCTCCTATAGTAAGACTTAGCTTTGCTGAACAGAGTCTTAGACTTATATTTGTACTTTGAAGGCCTTCTTTCCCCATGACTTTTGGATATTCTATCAGAAAACCCATTTTCTTCCTCACCTTGGGTATTTATAACAATTGAGTTTCGAACTTTAATAATACGATTCTGACTATCATCTGGAACCGCGTAGATATCATCTGCAAAGCCTTTATGTTTGAAAATAGTGTCAATAGGTTCAGCATAGTTGTCAGATTGGTCTGTATCTTCTGGTGGTGCCATAGGCACTCGAGAAGGTTGTTTCCTGGGGTTTTTGCCTATACCTGCCTCAATTGTTTTCAGGAGGTTAGGATCCAGTTTTTTCACATTTGTTCTTGGAACAAGTGGTTTCGGTTTTATTGGAGGAGGCACTTTATGGTTGCGTTCATGGTCATGACAATTGAGTGGTGTACTGTGAACAGGATACTCATTTCCTTCCAAATCCAGTCGGTACTTCGAACGGTCACTAGGCGCGGGGAGTAACCTTACATCATCACCAATTGGACTGTAAGGTGGTGGTCCCTCAGTATCATCCTCTGAATCTGGATAATTATAGTCCAGTGAACTTCCTCTGGGAGATCTCGGAAAAACATCTTCACTTGTATGCGTTATTTCCCTTGTGCTGTCTGACATATAAGAGCTTTCAATCATGTTTTTCTTCTCTAATACATCACTGAAGAACAACGTGAAAACCTCAGTTTGACGATGATATTGCGATAATGAATATAAAGCTGTAAACTTAGCAGTAATCTCCGTTGCTATGTGTTCTCCTTCAGTCATGAGTTCCTTAATTGCTTCATTCTCAAAGAAGTCTGCCTGGCTATCAGTAACAGCCACTAACTGGACAGGAATCGTATCCTGAACTTCAGAAAGAAATGCCCGAAGCATTCCCATGGATGCCTTCCGCTTCGCAGAATAGACCAGTATATATCCATGAACAAGTTCATCTTTCCTTACACCAATTGAAGAATGATAAGATAATATAGTTATCTGTATTCTACGCCTCTTTTCTCCTATTATTTTATCAAGCATCAAAGAATTATTCTGGCCAGCCTGAGCAGCACTACAGGAGTGAGAGTCAAGGAAGGGTGAAAGAATAAGATCGACGCTAAACGGATCACCACACATGGCACACATGACGATTCTTAAGTCAGCTTCTGACACATCTTTAATGGTGGGAACTGGACTTACAACATCAAAATTGTGTTTAACTGCTTCCAGTACTCCCCTCAGAGCTTGTTTTATTTGGGTCTCATTAAATTTGCGTGGATATGTACCAGCAGGCACATCTACAAAAGGACACTGTAGTTTGTTGGCCAACTGCTGCCCCTGATGTCTCAGGATAGGCAGATTCTTGCTAACACTGTCCCGCTGGTTAGCCAGTATTAATGTAAATGGAAGATTAGCCATATACTTGTCTCTCCTTATCTGAGATGCTTCAGCCCTTATTTTCGCAATGCACTCCCCAATAAAATTCAGTGACTCAATAGAGTTAAACACACAGAAACAACCGTGTGGTTTGAAGGCTGAGGTCCACAACTGAGTCGACAGGTATGGGGATTTTGCATCAACTGGCCTAAGATCTAGTTCATATATTTTTCCATCTAATGCATATTCATCATCAGTGGATTGTGTCCGAATTTCATTTGCCAATTCTTGTGCAAGGCCATCTTTGCCCAAAATGAAAAGATTGACTTTATCAATGTTGGCACTATCGTGGTATAAATTGGAGCGGCCATGATCCAGTTGCAGAAGACTGTTGGCAAGTAACTGCTCTACTTTAATGTCTGTACAATTTTGGCCACTGAGACAAGTTTCTTTAGTTGGGTGATAAACAAATCCTATGTGTTTAAGCAGAAGAGATTCTCTATCAGGTGCAAGTTTCTGTAAAGCTTTGTATCTAGGTTCTTCACTCAGAACCGCATGAATTTCACTCATTTTATCTGAACTTGGTGTTGCATTAAGATCCAGGTCATAAAACAGTTCTGAATGTTCAAAAAGCATTTCCTGAAACTCCTCTTTGGCTTTTTCAACAATCTCCCTCTGATGCCTACCATACACTTCCTTACTGTCTGCATCTGTGATGTATTTGAATGCTTCATCCTCCACCACAAAACATATAACTTCTTCCCATGGCTGACCAGGTGAAATGAACTGGATTTTCTCAAGAGTTTTTTTGAATTTCTCCTTCATTTCAACCCTCCTCTTTTCAGATATAAGATGCTGCACATGGTTTTGATAAACTTTTTCTGCCTCTAGTGTAGTGAGAAGGTCAAATGGAATCCTCCTGTCATTCACTTTATCTATATGGTCAGTTTCATCCCAGGGTGTTTTTTCCAGTACTACAAAACAGGACTGGACGTCAGGCCTTTTCTCCATTAACTTCAAGGCTTCCGACCAGCTCAAGTGTTCAATCTCATCAAGATTTGACAGAAGAGTATTAAGAGCTCTTGGCAATGCGTTAATGTATTCTTCTTTTCTTTTTCTAATATGTTCCTGTTTAAGCTGCTCTATGTGTTTTGAAAATGTATTTTTGGCCTTTTTTGTTCCTTCCAAATTTATGTACTCTTCATAATCAGGGTGGTTTTTCAGTTTATTACTGACCGTTTTCCAAGTTGCATGATAGTCTCTCACAGTTTGGACAAGTTTTTCAAACTTGTCTGTTGCTGTAACAACTAGCTGTCTTTGAGTTTTATAGGCATCCAGATAGGGGATTATTTTAGGTTTACCACGCGTTTTATCCATCATTTGTACCAGTGCGGTAAAACATGTTTCAACATTGACATTGAATCTTGCCGATGTTTCCACTACCACCAGGTTCTTCTTATTTGAAGCAAAGGCCTGAACCTCTCGCAGATAATGATCCACACATTCATCACATTTCGTTGCTGCTATTATTATGGGTTTTTTAGATTTTGAGAGCTGGATGTAGAGATTATTCACAAATTTAAGTTGATCATCAAACTTCCTATTGCATCCTTGGCTTACATCAATGCACAATAAAAACCCATCTATGCTTAATTTCCCTTCAGGCATTTGTTTTTGCTCAAAGTCTTGCTCCAAGCCTAGCTGATCTGTGCAAATGTACATTAGTTTTTCTGCTGACTGCAGTTTGGAGGCAGCTGCACGTTTTATATATGGTTGTAAATTCGTACTCCGATGAGGCAAGAAAGTCTGATCATCAATGAACTCAGTCTGTTCAATTACATGAATTCTGCACTCAATTCCATCCTCACCACTTTGTGTTACGTCACCCCAGTACAAAAAGTGATCATTGTTAACAACTCTTCCTCCAAAGTCAATTGTGCTAAGCACAGAGGTATGCTCAGGGTAATATTCATCTGCTTTTGAACGAACGAATCTATTGCACAAACACGACTTTCCAACTCCACAATTACCTTTATCCTTTTCAGTTCCAGACAGACCAACAACACTAACAGCATAAGATGGGGGACGTGGCTCTCTGTTTTTTGCCATCATAACTTTCCTCTCACCCTTTTGCAATTATCAAGGTAACTGTATATGGTTTTCATTCTGGAAAGGTTCCTACAAATTTAAGTTATATATCCAAGGCTCCAGAAATAGCTTTCAGTTGTTCCTGCTTCAGCTTGTCATTGAGGGAACCTCAGATAACCAGGATGAGAAGGATCATCTTCCTAAAGAAAACAAAGAGGGGAAAAAAAACCTTAAAAGATTGCAGGTATTTCTTTCTAATATTCATGAGAGAAAAGAGATTTTAAAAGCGCTTTTGCTTGCTCCCCTGAAATTGTTTTCTACATATATAAAAGTTTTACAATGACTTTAAGTGAGATCCTGAACTCTTATTCATGTTCATGCCATTTATGTCATAAATTTAAAAATAAACATGGTTTTGAGGCACAGTTTAATAATAGTTCATCATCTATTTTGATAGGTGATCAGCATACTTCTAAAAAAAAAAATAATCCACCCAAAACCCCAAATTAACGTTTTCCTTCATAGCTTATGGGCACTAGAAAGCATTTTCCACTACGATAAATACAACACAAAAACTCTAAACCCAATCCAGTATTCACATAGACCATACTTCTATTCACGCTCATACTTCCATCAGATAGCACACTTACTTGCGTGAGTAACACTACTTTTGTGGGCATTTGTAGTTTTGGTTTTAGGTTTCTGTAAAGAAACTTTCAAAATAAGAAGCTGTAAAACCAGAAAGCTGGCAGTGTGGCTCAGCCACTACCTATCTGCAGAAGTAAACTACTTTATTTGTATACTAACAGTAAACTGCTTTGAAGGAGAAGTTTCTAACCTGAGTTATACAGAAAAATACAACTACTGTCAAACGGATATTAAGTACGGAAAAAAAAGACTTATGTCTGAGATTTTAAGACTACAATGCAGTATCATTCCTTCTGTCTCTCTAGGAAAAACAAAAAACTTTCACTAACTGTAAACAAAAACTACTATATCTACACTCAAGACTTCTACAGAATTATTACAAGGTTCCAGTGCCTTTATTGAAGCTGTCTTCAAGTACAACAATTACCACAAACTCGCAGTTATTAACCAGAAGACTTTGCTTACATGTCTACCACAAACAGGAAGATTTTTAGAAACAGTTACATCATGGAGGAAAATATAAAACAATTGAATGGCTGAATGACTGGGCCCAGCAGGTTATGATCAGTGCGGGGGCCAGTAACTAGCAGTGTACTCCAGGGGCCAATACTGTTCAACATCTTCATTAATGACTTGGATGATAGAGCAGAGTGCACCCTCAGCAAGTTTACTGATGACAAAAACTGGGAAGAGTGGCTAATACACCAGACAGTTGTGCTGCCATTCAGGGAGACCTCAACAGGCTGAAGACATGGGCTGACAGGAACCTTCTGCACTGCAAAGTCCTGCATCCAGGGAGGAATAACCCCATGTACCAGTATATGCTGGGAGCCAACTGTCTGAAGGGCAGCTTTACAGAAAAGGACCCGAGGATCCCAGTGGACAGCACGCTGAACATGAGCCAGCAATGTGCACTGGCAGCAAACAAGGCTAATGGTACCCTGGGTGGCATTAGACAAAGTATTGCCAGTAGGTCAAGGTAGTTGAACCTTCCCCTCTACGCAGCTCTGGTGAGGCCACACCTGATGCACTGTGTCCAGTTCTACAGTACAAGAGAGATACGGAGCTACTGCAGAGAGTCCAGCAAAGGGCCACTAAGCTGATTAAGGGACCAAAGCATCTCTTGCATAAGGAAAGGCTGGGAGAGCTGGGACTGTTTAGCCTGGAGAAGAGAAGGCTCAGGTGGGATCTCATCAATGTGTACAAATATTTGGAGGAAAGGTGCAAAGAAGGCAGAGCCAAACTCTTTTCAGTGAAGACCTGTGACAGGACAAGAAGCAAAGGGCACAGACTGAAACACAGGAGGTGCTATGTGAACATCAGGAAACACTTTTTTATTGTGAGGGTGACTATGCACTGGCACAGGTTGCCCAGAGAGATTGCAAGGGCTCCCTCACTGGAGATACTCAAAAGTCACATGGACATGGTCCTGGGCAACCTGCTCGAGCAGGAAGGCTGGACTAGATGACCTCCAGAGGTCCCTTCCAACCTACACTGTTCTATAATTTTGTGAAAATACTTTGATAAAAATAGTTTTCTCATTTTCTTGGTAAAAAGGCAGCTATTACTTGGCATCATAAATGAAAGGTACAGACTACTGCACTTAACATACTTGAGTTTACATTTGTGTAGTACAAAATAACAACATAAATGTATGTAAACAAACCTGTAAATAGCTCAGAAACAGTATAACAAGCATTAATACTGAAATTTTAGTCTCAGTATCTCAGCTTTATTTGCTATCAATTTTGTCATTCTTAGCAACAGTTTGTTGAGAATGGTACTGTAGTACCCTCCTTTAGTTTAAAAAAAAAATGTGCAGCATCTGTCACCCCAAAAGATCTCAAAACCTGCTTTAGTACCTGTAAAACTAATTCATGACTGCTAAAACATATCTGAGTTTGAAGATGCGTAGCAGTAAAAGAAGTATCCGTATCATCAAAAGTTGCAATAGAAGTTAAAATACTGAAGCCTTCAGTATCTTTTATGAAATCCATGCCTGGCCAACAGAGCTTTCCAACTTACCAACACCTAGATACAGAAAACTGACATTCTGATCAGAAACACAGTATTTATGTAACATTATTTGTAATGAAGTCAGTTGACCAAAAAATAAAATAAAAAAATACATTTGTAAAAACAGCTTTCAATTATGGAATCACAGTCAATGGAAGAATCTTTCTTACAACAAAGTATCGCTTTTCTTACACAATGAAGAGGAAAGTAAACTCGGTCTAATTTTTATACTTTAGAGTTTTTCTATTGCAAGAACTGAAACTTCTATGAGTGTTTTAGGAATGATTTTTCTTTTTTTGTTTAAATCAGTTTACTCAAAGACAGATTCAGAAAGAGAACCTGTATTTAAAATTTTGCTTTTTACTGTTTCCACTGTGTTTTTTACATTCTAAAAAACACAGAATTTAGAGCTAACAGAAAGTGGCTCTGGGAATAAAACTACTTATCAAAAGTAAATCCTTCACAAGCAGTGTTTATATTACTACAAATAAACCCAGTGTTTTCTTTCTAAAGCAAAGCTTATCATAGTAGCGTCATTCAAACTATTAGAATGAGAAGTTCAGTCAGCACTTCCACTATCAAATGTTTTCTGTTTGCCATAGCACAATACAGATTTGACGTGGGCTAAACTACAACACAAAAAGCTTCATCCACAGGATTATCACATTTAATCAGGAAGACACTGTCAAACTGCAACTAGTTTATAAGAAGCAATCAATACTTTTAGATAGTCTGCATCCTCATATAGCAAAGGTTCTTCCTCCTCCAGCAATAAATGTTTTGTCAAATCGATACATTTTTAAGTAAGTACAAAGAGTAAGGTGAAATGGGACACTGACAAAGGGAAAACAAACACATTAGTCTCTCTCAAAATTTCTGACACGGAAGATTCTCACCGTAGTGGGAGCTGAATCACTAAACATACTTAAAATCAGTGTGGTTTTCTCTTTATTTTTTATACGGTTTTTACTTTGCACTGATCATACAAAGCAAAGTCACAGAATGACACCTATGTTAACTAACTAATAAACCTTGTAAAAACCTGACAATATAATGGCTTCACATTTAATACGTAATTATTAAATGCTGCTCCCCTAACAGAAGATTTTTCTTTTCAGTATACCACTAATTTAAAGGTACTTCAGAGTTTTGTACAGTCTTAAATTATACACAGTAGAAATTCATGGTAAGTTAGTTCAATTATCTTTCTTCGATCTGCCTAATTCTGTTCTAACAAATTGAAAACCCTCGAATTCATCGCGCCCCCCCCCCCCTTTGTCTTTGGTACAGATTCAAAGGAGGGGTTGTTTGATTTCCCCAACTAATTTCAACATTCAAATTGAAAATAACAGAGTGTTTCGATGTTTAAATAGAAAAATTCTGAAGAACTACAGAAGACAGAAAGTGTATGACATCACTGCAGAACGAATCTCTGACCTTCTATATTTGCACCACAGGACCTTGTCTCTACAGGCTTTTAGATTTCCAAATGTAGTTATAAAGAAAATAAGGTGTATCATCTTGTACCTGTTCACCCACCTCCCCCCTTCAACACAAGATTACGAAGACCTAAAGCCCAGACTTACCCTTAGGAAAACAAGGTGCAAAGCAAGAGGATTATCCTGCTGTGATCTTCCTGCAGTAACGTCACACATTTAAACAGCGTCCTTCAGTAAGTCCTTCCCTGAGGGATCTGAAAACAAAAAGTAAGATTCGTTAATAATTTCAAAATTATGAAAGCAGAAGCAGCAGTCAAAGAAAGAAAAATACTTCATCTATGCAGGAGGATTGTTTTGCTCATTTTAAACCCATAAACAGAACTCAGAGCTCAAGCTGGTCTTCCTATAAACTTAGGGGATTTAAATCCTGTAAGCACAGCTATTAATACTTGGGACAGAGCGGGCACAATTCTTCTTAAGTGACAGTGATTTCACAAGTTCAACTCAGTATTTTAACAATACCTAGGTTGAAGAAAGCTCTTCTAAAAAAAAGAATAGTGTCTCAGATAACACACAAAATGTGAGATACAAAAATCGCCAATCACTTGTAGAAGAATTGGAAATTCTAAAATATCTAGAACATAGGTTTGTATGATGAAGTCGGTACAGCCAGTAAGTACAAAACACATAAAATGAATGTATGTCTAAATACATGTATATACATTTTATAACTAGAAAAAAGCACAGTCTACTTCCAAACCCTTTTACCTGTAGTACAGCATTTCTAAATTAAAAGACTTCACAGACTGTGACAAATCAGAAATTCAAAGCACAATTATATTTGACAATTGTGATTTCTCAACTAGGACACAAAGTGTAACCAAGATAAGTGTTGATTTTACTACAGAGATGCTGCTACAAAGTAACCAAAGATTGGTTTGTGGAACTCTCTTCCACAGAACTTCAGATTGCATCCCCACAAAACTCCGACTTCGAATGCTAGGCCAGTGACGCATATGTTAAGATGCAGAAAAGGAATCACAGAATCACAGAATCACAGAATAGTAGGGGTTGGAAGGGACCTCTGTGGGTCATCTAGTCCACCCCCCCTGCCGAAGCAGGGTCACCTAC
>Ga0181612_122103_pt1 | contig 12115 bp, 8 predicted proteins | sample HoacroProtozoa21_FD_119630 | JGI IMG/M metagenome (GOLD analysis project Ga0181612, IMG submission 119630) | Hoatzin crop microbial communities from Cojedes, Venezuel. Combined Assembly of Gp0051906, Gp0051904, Gp0051908
CTGCCCGCCGGCGAAGGGAGGAGCGGGCTGGGGACCGGCCGCCGCTTCTCCTCCCGCCCCGCGGCTGCCGGAGGAATGTCCCCGCCTGCAGAAGTGTCAACAGACCGGGCTGTGCCGACAGAAGGGCTCCAGAGACGGGCTCCAGAGGTGGGCTTGCCGCTCCCTCCGCCGGGCCCTCGCGTGGTGCCCCCGGTTCCCTGTCCCCCACACGCTCGCCTGGCCAACGCGTCTTCCGAGGCGTCTGGTCTTGCGCGCCCGCGTCCTCCGTGTCTGCACCTCCAGCGCGGCTGGGCGAGCGTGTTGCGGGTCGGAACGCGGTGAGCGTGTCATCTTTCGCCGCGCATTCCCTGTCCTTCAGGGGAAGAGGGAGATGAGAGATGTGATTTTGCAAGTTCTCACATTTGGTGAAGTTCTCGGGTTTTTTTTCTTTCTTTCTCTGTGTTCTCATAGATACAGTCCCCAAAGATAAGATATTAACGTGGGAAAGGAAGAGACGATGGGAGGAGGTAAGGCATGGTAGCGCCAAATGGAATTGCAAAGGAGGAGGATGGGCTTGCTTCCCACAACAGAAGGAAGCAATGTAGGGGAGAAAGGAGATGAAGTTATCAGAAGACGGAAGAGTGCCCACCTTTGCTGTCAAGGGGAGGGTTAGGCTGAACAAAGGGGGTAACAGAGAAGGGTTTACTTTTAGAGCAGTCAAATAGTAACACCTTATCGTTTCCAGAGCCAGTGATATCTTTTCTCGGTTGCTTTACGCAATTCCTTTTCCACAGCAGAAATTTATTTCCCTTCCATTTTGACAAATGCTAAATTGACTCTTTTGTGTGTCCGTGTGTTTACTCATGGAATGGAAATCTTTGGCAGCAACCAGGACAGGAAGAATAGTTATTTTTTTCCATTTTTGCCTTATCAGTTACTGTCTATGCTTATCAGATACAATTAGCAACCAGCTCCTTGCAGGTATGTAAAGACACCAGTTGACCATTGTTGGGAAGGAACCAAGTCCATCATGAAAAATTTATAGAGTATTTTCTTTTTGGATAGGAAGCAGAGGATGGGTGAGGTCAAGATTGCGGGTCCACCCTGAGGCTGGAGCTGGAGCAGAAGGGCTAAAGGGTTTTGGATAGGAAGATCTTGTCTGTCTTTTTCACTTGAAGATCCAGAGAAAAGCTGAAATAATTAAAGTGTGTGGAGAGGAGGGGTAAAGTGCTGGTGATTGTTTATGCAGGAATTCATGCTGTATTCACTGCGCGTGGAGTGTATTCTCTCATTTCCGTTTGTTAAAACAGTCATTTCTGATGTGTAGTAACTGCCAGCGTAGCAATCGGTGTTTCCCTTTGATAACTAAGCAGCTGTAGGATGCTGCCCTGCTTTCGGTGCTCAGAGCAGATGCTGTTCGTTTAGGTTTGGTTTCAGACCGGTGGGGCACATCCAAGATGCCACGGAAATCCGAGGGGAGATGCCCCCTGTAGAAGGCCCTCTGGAGACTGCAGTACAGGTGTGAACTCTGTGACCAGGCTTGTTTTTTCTTACCCAAATCTCGTGCAGGTGGGATCAGTTTTTAAGTGAACCATTTCATTTAACTTCCTTGATGATACTGAATGGTGTAGCTGCAGGTATAGTACCTGCATTCCCTACCTGAGGGAACGCAGTCGTGGGACTTGCTGATAAATGCTGCCCTGTGTGTGTGGCAGCACGACGGCCACGGCGGAGGCCGGCTGAGCTGTCGCTGTCGTGATGTGGCCTGCCAAGCAAGCGAGACGAGAAGCATTTAGTCTGAGGGCATGCTCGCTGCCCGGAGAGTGCTGGAAAATGAAGAAGCGTTACAGGGCTGGAGGGGACGTTTGGAAATATGGGGCAAGCATCTCGGGAAGGAGACAAATTGAGGAGAAATGGACAAATAAAAGAAGAGACAGAAACTGTCAGAAGAAGTGGGCACTGGAGGGAACCGATTAGCGAAAGGAAGTGACAGGCGCACAGTGGCAGTGAAAGGCATCGGCACAGAGGAAAGCGGATCGTGGGCAAAGGTTGCCTGAGAGAGTGGGAAAATGCAATAGACAGGAAAAAACTGGTAAGGACATCCGAGAAGGCCAAAAATACAAGAAGAAAAAGGGAGTAGGTGATCTCCGAAGCTGTTCTGATTAGCTTTCTAGCTGCTTAGATTTTCTGGGACTTACCTGCTGTGTATGGCGTTTTGTGAGAGGCATCCTAGAGGTGAGTTTGGCATGTCAGGTAGGATGGGAAAGGAGAAACTTTTCTTTAGGGTCTTTCTGCTCTTGTACAGTGAGAATTTCTGCTCCTGTACAGTGTGAATTTGGCTTCATAATTGTTTTTCACTCAACCCCGTTCGTGAAATTTTAGATGAAGAAAGTCAGTATTTCCTGGGCTTCAGGAGTGAGAATTATTTTGGTCTATAGTATTTATGTACGTTTATTTCTACACCAGCTATCTTTGTTTTGGGTTTTGTTAGTCTTAACAATGTGATACAAGCAAACACAGCCCACCAGCCACCAGCAGAGCTTTCTATTTGCCATGTCTATCTGAATTTTTGAAGTCTTGATTTGCAAATCTTTTGAGCATGCTCCAATTTTTAATAGGAAAGGAGTTAATGAAATAGTGTCAGAATAATACCAGGGAGCTTGTTGTTACTGGTGTGAAACGAACCAGTCATTGGGTCAGATAACTGGCTCTTAAGCTTATCTACCAGAAAGGTACCAAGATAGAAAAGAGGAGTATGACTTGAGGTTGGCTTGTCCTCTGCCAGCCTTGTTTTTCTGCATGAAGAAAGGAGTTAATTTTTTCAACAGAAATCTCTTCTAATACATTTCTACCTGTTGGTGGCTTTTTTTGGGCAGAAGAGAATTAACACTCCTTCTTACCTCAAATGATCTCAGTGAACTAGGCCAGATGAAACAGTGGTTTGTGTGACGGCAAAATAAGGAGGCGGCAGTGGTGTCCGTTAAAATAATGCGGTTTGATTAGGTGGTGTAATCTCTTGTCCTACCGAATGCATAGGAACGAAATTAGTTTCAGGGAAATGTGTACTTTAACAGTTTCAATTTCAGGTAACAGTAGCTATTATGGCACACAAGTTATAAAGCTTCAACATTTTCACTGTCATTTTTATTTGGACGCACTCAGCAGTCAGTGTCTCTTATGTCAATGGTTTGAATCTCAATCTGTAGTCACTGAACTATAGTATTTACATGGTAATGAACGTTTTCATTTTTGATGCACATTTATAATTGTCAGTTGTCATGACCTGATTAAAATGATTACATAGTTTCCCTCTACTGGAAAGAGCAATTGATTTGACAATGCCTACAACACTAATCCTTATCAAGTATGAGAGAATCATGCTTGTACAGTAGGACAGAATAATTAAAAATGTCGTATTTGGGTGCAATTTTTGGAGTAGTTGGGATAGTTATTCCGGTAAAACAGATGTGGTTTATCAGGGGAATAGAGTTATGTAGGTTGTTCTCTGTCATTGTTGCATTGCCCTTTTTCTGATCTTTCTCCCGTATCCAATAATTTCTCGGAGGAAGAGATAAGCAGTAGCAGCGACTTCCTCTGCCACTCCCTTTTCCACATCGGAAGCCTGCAGGATTACGAGGGAGTGACTTAGTCAAATCTGATTCACAGATACTTGACTTTTAATTTATTTAGTGTTGGTGAAGGTGCCAAGCTGTGAGCTTTGGGAACTGAAACACCCCATGCCTTTAACCAGACCTCATGCTGACTTGCACTGTGGGACCAATGTGTTGCAGGACCTGTGTAGTGGAAAGTCAGGGACTGAGCAGATTTCAGGGCTGTGCTGGCAGGAAATTAGCTGTAGCTTAGGTCTAGTGTGTTGTGTTGAGGAGGAAATGGAGAAGGATGTTTAAGGTGACCTTTAGATTACAGCCTTGCCAAGTTGCCCGGTTTTTGGCAGAGATGGCTGTGCTCGCTCTTAAGGATGTGTCCATTCGCTAGTTGACGGGCACAGAATCTCCACCAAGTTACGCAGGTGCATTTCTGTGAATATATTGTTTTAGTGTGACAGTAGGCTTTAAGGGGTTGGGGGGAGATGGATTTACACTTAAATGTTTTTAGAGGTAAACTATAGATCCTGGTGAGTTTTACTTTCGCATCAGTTTGAGTCTATCAAGACTTTTGTTTGTAAATAAGCAGAGTAAGTCAGGGGAAAAAAACAGGCTTGATATAATCGGGAGCATGTACATTGTCCTCAGATAGTGCAGGAAAAAGGTAAATCAATTTGAGAATGAAGAAGTCCGTTTGTGCACGTAGGTGTGCTCTACCATGGGAAAGTTCAGTCTCTGGGCACTGAAGGCATCAGCACTCATTCACCAAATTTTGTTCAGGGTGTAAAAATTTAAGAGGCTTTCTTGTTTCCAAAACAGTGTGTGTTTGTTTTATTGGAACATTTGAAACAGATCCTAACCATTTGAAAACCTTGTTGTTTTGGGAACAAATTAAACTCTAATGGTGTTGTGCTGACGGTGGCAATGGTGGGTTTTTGTCCTCACCCTCCATCACATGGGGATTCCTCCGTGTTCTGTGGGTGGCTGTACGCTGCTGTAGGAGTTTCTGAAGAGAAGAGTCAGAGACAGGAGAAGGGACGGGAGCTGCCGGGAACCGCTGGTGATGTTTTGCGTGAAACAGAAAATGAAGAAACAATGAAGAGCAAAAAAGCCTTAAAGGAGAGATGGCCAAGTTTGAGAGCTTTGTTTAAAATCAACTGTTACTCTTCTGTCAGAGGAGCACTTTAGCAATGCCTGAGGCATTGCAACCCACTTGGTAATGTAAGAGTGAAGCGGGTGCCATAGTGGACTCCGTTAAAGGGAGGTGGGTATCAGCCCGGGCAGAAGGAAAGGAAGGGGCAAGAAACCATGTGCTGAGAAAATGTCACCCTAAATTTAGTCATGCTGGGTAGAGCTGTACCTGCGGCTTGGTTGAGCTGCAGCTCTAGGCTCCTGTGCCAAGGGAAAGAGATTTTACAGTAAAGCCACTCTGTGTTATAATATCTTAAAACCATAGTCCTTTGTTTGACTCGCCGCCTGTTTGAGTCATGAATCACTGTTTCCTCTGGTCGTTAGTGAAACAAAACTTAATTTGGCCTGGGCACTGTGGAGATGAAACATGATTGGTAATGCTGTATACATTCACTTCAGATGACTTTATAAATCCCAGATGAAATAATATTGCTTCATTCCAGCCAAGGGAGAGCGCAGCATGTGCTGTGTGAGGAGAGTCAGCCTGGCTGGTTGTTGGATGAGGCCCTGCATAACCCTTGTCTGAAAGAATATGATTTCATCAGAGCAGATAAACTGCGGATTTTGAGCTGTTCATGTGCTTAGCTCATCAATTCATTAATTGTTTCTTCTTTATGCTCACAATGGAGAGTTTTAGAAAGTTCTTTCCCCACAAAATCCAATTATTGCTAGGTGATGACTTCTCTGATCTCTCATCCTCAAAGAAGAGAGATGTGTAATGAGTTCTCAAACTTGAACTGAAATCGTATGAATATTTAACCTTAAAGACATTTTTCCTTTCAGCTATTAGCAAAGCCAGGTATTCACCAAACTGAACTGAAGACTGACTTTTCAATTACGTAGAAACCCTTCCCTCTCAGCTGTTCTCCTTAACGTTTGTCACATTGATTAAGTGGTAGCTGTCATCTTATGAGATAAAAAGGATGGATTTTTTCTGGTGATCTTACCAGTTATTGTAACCATAAAGCAACCATGTTAGAGACGCAGGAAATCCTGCAATACCTTTTCCTTTCTTTTAAAGCAACCCTTTCTTCTGTGTTTTAATTCCAAGTTGTCCATATTTTAGTTTTCAATGATATAATTACACTTTTCTTACAGACCAGTGTGAAATGTTGAGAGTCGCTAGCTTTCTGTGTCAAGTTGAACGTGTCCTGAAAAGCTGAGTCTTTTGTTCTTTTCTGGGGAGCTCTGGGCTTGAAGCATTTTTGATAGAAATTACACAAATGATATGCCAAGACGGCAATGTAGCGGCAGTTTTAGCAGGACTTCTGTCACCTTCTGCAGGCAGGCAAAAGGCAGAGAGCCTCTTTGACCAGTGGGAGAACCGTTGCTCCCTCATGCCGGGGCCGGCTGCCTGTCGGCCGCAGCCCTGCCGGGGGGGGTCCGCAAGCAGCCTTCAGCCCCGCTCCTGGTGAGGAGGGTGCCTGGGGTGCTATGTGGCTTTTGAGTTTGGAGGATGCAAGACAAGCCGGAAGGAATCAGGGAAGGAGTCTCTCCATGGGGTGGAGACTCAGTGGGGTGAAAAGGATGGTAAGTGTTTCATGCCAACAACGTGACCTGTTGAGCGTGAAACTTGGGTTGAAAAGCTATCTGCTGTCCGGACTGCTTCCCGCCATCTGCCCTGAAGAGCTTCAGTCTCGTGGTGCTGGAGAGGGCAGAGAGGGTGGGTGAGTCCCCCCAGGAGGTATGGCGCACCAAGGATCTCCGTCCTCACCCCGGCTCCTTGGGGAGCCCTGCCGTTTTTGGGGAATGGTGGCTTGCGTGCTTTTGGAGGAGGCTGTCACCTCTGTGAGGCGGGAGAGGTGCCCAGTGGGGAGTCAGAAATGGATTCAGAAATGACCTCTGCAGAGAAACAAAAAGCCCTGCGAAGTGAGCCCAGCGCAGAGGGGCTCCTGGGGGAGCGGAGAGGAGGGACAGGGCCTGGACCCTGCGGGAGGGCACCCCGGGGAGAGCTGGTGGGGAGAAGACAGAGGTTGGGCAAAGGAGCCTCCCTCCGCAGCCAGCTCCCTTCTGCCAGGGCCGTCCCCCCTGAAGAAGAACGGGGAAAAGCATGGCATGGAAAGCCCACGCAGCGGGGACCTGAAACGTTGCGGCTGCGATGACTGCGGTTAATTAAATAGGTGGCTCGTCTCTAGACAGCCCCGGACATCTGTCTCCATTCTTCACTTGTTTTTCTGCCGCGTTTCTATTTGCTTGTCCAGAGTTAAAGCCCAGAGGACCTACAGATGGTCACCATTAATTTTGTCACTTGATGCAATTTTTTTTAAAGCTTTTTTGTCAACCTTTTAAAAACAGATGTGCATATAAAAAAACAAATAAACCTTTTAATAGAGCAACTCACTAGAGGTCTTCTGTTTGGATTTAGATTTAATTTTAGTCTTTAGTGGCTGGGATTTAATTTTGGCATTTCTTTTAAGCCAAGTCTCTCTTGTAGCCATATAAATTTTTTCATATTTTTTTTTTAATAAACTTTAAAGAGTGTCTTTGCATTCCTTGTCTGGCTTCTTTGGAACCTCAGAAATCATTGCATGCCAAAACATTTTCTGTATTTTGGATCGTGTACCTGTTTTTGCATAGGTTTCTTTATGATTGCGGGATGCTGGTGTGGCGTGGGATGAAATTGAGCTATGGGCTTTCAAGAATAAAATCTTCAGCAGAAAAGTCCAACCTTGTTAATCATTTCTTAGGGAAGCCACAAGATCGCAGACAAAACTCGGGAGCTGTGACTAGTAACCGCCTGCACAGAGTCAGTATCATAGATAACAGCTGATTATCAAATCAAGTTTCATGGACTTTTAAACTGATAAAACAACTGCAGACAGGTTTTTTCACAGTCTCCACATTAAATGTGGAGTGCCCTTTCCAAATATCTTTAAACATTTCTTTTAGAGTTGTCTCTGGAAATTTTACCATAAGAAAAGCCAATTTTGGTCTGTGTTGTACACTTGAAAAATGTGCTCAGAATACAGTTCTTAACACAACATTTTTTTCTTTTGTTCCTTTATTTGCAGGTCAGAATTTATCTAGTTCACTCAAATTAACATTGTTTTAACCATCCTGTATTAGACGAATATGATGCCAAATAGAAGTAACCTGTCCTCGTTTCAGAATGTTGGATCAGGTAATCAATTAATAAAAATTAAGTTTGTTTGTAAATGTACGGAGATCTTTCAGAATTTGTTATTGATTTCAGTCCTTTAATTCTCCTGACACATGGGTGAAATCAACACTCTGTTCTTATTCCACCTCTGACTCCATTTACCAGCCAAAATAAAGCCACAGCTGGAGACGTCGCAGCCAGCCAACCCTCCCCCTTCAGTTTAATGTCTGGCTGGAACAGAGATCTGCGACCCCCAGCTAAACAACTCGGGAAAGGAAGAAAAGGAATGAGGGGGGGAAAAGAGAAAATAAAAAAATAAAAAGGAAGAATTTCCTTCTGTATCGCTCCAGGCAGCAAATATTTTGCTAAACAGAGGAGCCTTGCGCTGAAGGTTACCAAGCGAAAGCTGGGGCTGACCTGGGTGCAGGGTGGGTTCAGGGCACGCCACGAGCCGGAGCTCCCGGCCTCAGTCCCTATAGCTGCATCCGAAGGCAGCATCAGCCAGGATGTGTAACGCATCCTGGCGTATGTATAAAGTCTCGTTCCAAACGTTACCCTAAAAATAAACAAAGCAAACAAGATCTGGTTTGTGGGAAGCAGCTACGGTTCAGCTAAGCATGTGCTGCCATCCAGTTGGGACTTTACCATATGATTGCGGGCACTGTGGTGCTGGAACCGAAAACGCAGAAGAGCTGCCATAAGGTATAGTAGAGAAAAGTTGAATCCGAGTGGCTACATGAAGGTATCATGACCTTTTCTTACTGTACTTGTTTGGATTTCAAGTACAATGAACCCTTCATTGCTGTGGTGACCAGGCCTGAAAGTTTCCATGAGCTAACTTGCTGTTTGGCAAAAGCATCCCGTCTTTGTCGGATTAAATGTGCCCTACTGGTGTTGCAAGGGACTAATAAACAATTATTAATGTCCCATTAATGTGTCTGCTAAGCTATTTATATAGGAGCCAGTGGAATTTATGCAAAAACATTTGAACTTCAGCTGTGTTCAAGTTATGATTTGGACAGTACAATATTGATACAAGATTAGCTTTTGATTTAAAGAGAGATTTGGAAGAGGGAAGGAGGAAGTGAGATGAGGGTGGAAATTAGATTCCATTCCACAATGGGAGGCTAAGTATACAAGGCATATACGTTACGCTTTATATCTGTGTTCATAAATAACTTACAGATCTTGTTCTTCTTCCTTATAACACCACTAATACGATGAATGCTTGATCTTTCCAGTTGATTTTTGTCTTGTCCTGACAAGATTTCTGTTGAACATGGGTCATGTCGCTCCTTTTGTTCATTTGAAATTCATCATTGCTGTCGATCCAAAGCTGTGAAAATAACTAAAAAATGTCAAGTAAAATGTCAAATTATAAGAAACTGCAATTTCACTGCTCACAGCGGTGACGGTCTGACGGAAAGCTCTGTGAACTTACTGGTTCAAAGGCAAATTAGATAGTTCTATCACGTAACAAACGTGGTAAAATTGCAGCAAATAAAATAACTGTCAGCATGAAAATACTAAATACTGTGTAGTGGTAAAAATGAGTCTTGAATTTGAAGCTGCAAGGTAATGTTTTTGGCCACTACAAGTGGCTTGTAATTAACACGTGCTTAGCCAGGTCCACTATGCTCAAGAAGGGGTTTGATTTTTTTTGGTTTTTTTTTACCCCCCCCCCCCCCAGCCCCATGATGCTGATTCCTTTTGTTTTGTGCCTATTCAATGACACTGTTAATGATGGTTACCTTTATTGTTAAACGTATGGGTTTTTTCCTTAAGAATTGAGGAGAATGTGTTGTTACACACTTAGACTTACCACAGTTTGCGTAGAGGAAGGCTGTGCAACAGCGATCTGTTGAATGATGCCCTGGACAGTAAAGAATTCCAGGGCTTTTTGCCTTCTTAGCAAGGAAGGTTGCAGAAGGAGGACCCACTCAAAGAATGCATTGCCACCTTCCACTAGATATCTGAGCCTAGTGATACTCGGTGAAACCGGATCAGATAGGCTCTGGTGAGGGGCAGGAATCCAAGTTTTGTGTATAGGTTCATATAATTGTCTGAAGTGGTACTTGGAAGAGGATTAAAGTATTGCCTCCGAGGATTTTAAAGGCACTTCACACGTCTGGATGTTAGGTTTTCCCGCCGAGTGGCAAGCTGAGCTTTGGTTTCTCACTAGGTGGCTGAGGTCACAGGTGAAATGTGACTAAGCCAAGAGTAAATCACAGATTTGACCCTTATTTTCAGAAGCAACGCTCGCTGGCACTGCAGGAGCTGACACTGAAGAGTGCTTTTTTAGTTCGAAGCACAGCCTAGCACATCCAAGGAGCTGCTGTAAATGTTAATGGTGCCATTTCTACATCGGCTGAGGTCTAAGTGCAAGCCTGGTGGGAGTCCTGTTTATCTCCTGCAGTGACTGACGCTGTCAGGAGCTGTGTTCCTTTCTTTGATTTTGGCAAAGCGGGGCTCAGAACTGTAAGCTGGAGCTTGACACGTCGTTGAACAATAACAACCAGCACAGCAAAGGCTTTTTTGGTCGGTACCCTCTTCCAGAATATAAATTATAATTGTGTACAAGAGTTAGGACCTGGAACCTTAAACCCCTGTCAGTGTTTTTAATGGTCATGCGTTTCTGTTGTTGTTTTGAATGAAGTCATGGAGCCTAGCGTTATACTTCCTTAAGGCTATGTTTTAACTAAAGTGCTCGTTGCAGATGTAGTTACAGCTTTGTATTTTAAAGCACTGAGCTGAAACACCTTGAAAAATGGGCCTGGGTTTTGTACTTTTCCGTGAGGCTTTGCATGACCATCCACAGAGTAAGCAGAAGGGTGACAAACTCCTGCTGAGCTTTGAACTGAGCTCGTGAGTATACTGGGACTTGGATGCACCAGCTGCACAGGTTAAAAGAAGAGGTGGTCCAGAGCAGTGTTCCATGGTTTGTATCCTGAGCCCTAGGAGACCTGTGTTCAGTTCTCTGCTGTTTGCTTTGCATCTTCTCCCTGCACCTCAGCTCCTCAGCTGTGAAACATCAGGACAGTAATGCTTCCTTACTTCAGGGACATCTTAGGAGGCTCAGGATTATAAAGGCTGAGCCACAGATTCCTGCAATGGATAGGACACCAAAGAAATGGTCTAGGCTCTTTCCAACTGCGTTGCTGATTTGTAGCATGATTTTGGTGATCTCCCTCTGCCCCTTCTTTTTTAGTCTCCATCTTCTGCGAAAACAGAGATGGGAAAGTTGTACGTCCCCTCCTTTGCTTAATGATCTGAGAACATTTATTACAAGCACAGTAATTACTACAAAAGTGTTCTTTTCAAGTTAATGTGCAGGCATGCACATGCCAGAGGCTGCTTACTTACTTGCTAAAAACTTTTTTTTCTTGTTTTCTCTTCCTTGCAGATTCCAGTAAGATTATGGCTGAGTATAGCCACACGCAAAACCAGATGGAATTACAAAATGCTAGTTTGGGAAAGGGTTCTGTGGCGAATTCCCTTGAAAATGGTCTCCAGGATATTATGGAAAACCTCAACCCAAAGAAATATTCATCGAGTCTCAAATTTAAAACGAACGGGGACTATGCTGGCTCATATTTAACCCTTTCACAGCCTATGCCAGTTAAGGCTAATCCTTCTTCCAGTGTTAAAAATACACACTCTATTACCAAAATTCAAGGAGGCAAGCAGTTCCCCTGTGAAAGCCCTTATCTTCCAGATAAAAGCATGTCTGTAAAGCATTTGGCTTCTGTGTCAGGCACGTCTCCATCACTCCTTGGGTACAGTTTAGGAAGGACAGACTTTGATATTCATGCCGGCAGAGAAAATGAAAAATCCCTTGGACATACGGAGAAGTTTCACTACTCAAAGTACAGTCAGAAAAACAAATCGTATGACAACGTCTACTTCCCAGGAATGCTGGAGACGAGGAAGATGTCAGGCTCCCTTCTGACCATGTGGAATGGAAGCTCGGGCAATGAGCTGATGCTTTCGCCTGCTAGCAATTCGGGGGCGGCCAGCATGCCTTCTAGCCCAAAGCAAGGCCGGAGGATGAATATTGAAGACGGTCTGGCCCTTCATATAAAACCAGTTAAGCACAAGGATGTGATGATGGAGACTCTGGGTTCACGGCCTAGGAAATACTCTGGTGCATCTCTGAGTCATATGGGAATGTACAGTCGTTCCCTACCCAGACTCTACAAATCAACAGAAAGCCAGCTGGTGCCATTAAGTTTGCCTCCCA
>Ga0181612_135515_pt1 | contig 12115 bp, 5 predicted proteins | sample HoacroProtozoa21_FD_119630 | JGI IMG/M metagenome (GOLD analysis project Ga0181612, IMG submission 119630) | Hoatzin crop microbial communities from Cojedes, Venezuel. Combined Assembly of Gp0051906, Gp0051904, Gp0051908
ATGCAGGCAGCTGAGAAGCAGGGATGTATTTGCTATTTGGGGGTAGATTAATTTTGGCAGAGGTATCCAGTAAAGGCTTGAGACAGCAGTATCTTAACCCAGTACAAGTAGATGCTATAGGGCATGTCATCCTGTACCTTGGTTTTTGCTCTTACCCCTTTCTCCAGAAGCCATCTGTCATGAGTTTATGATCTACAGCTGTAATGACTCTAAGTTGTCTTTGCCACATACAAAGCTAGAAGATAGAATGTCACGGAAGGAGACAGGAAATCTGGGAGTACCCAATGAGTTTGTCAGTTATTAAATTTGTGTAGTTTTCTGCTGCAATATGTAATCTTACATAATCTTAAATGGATACTGTTTTCTGCTGTATATTTTTAAACTTCAGTAAGGTAGTCCTATAATTTGGTATAGACACTTTATTTCTAGATTATTGTGTTAATGAATTGTACTTGAATGAAATGGAAATAAGTAACATTTAAAACAAATCATGTATTTGCCAAATACTGTGGGGCAGTAATGAATCTCTAAGTGGAATGAAATCTTCGACCTTCCTGAAATTGTTCATGCCTGATGAAATTCCAATGGGTACAGTTTTTGAACAATTACATGTAGCAAAACAACCCTCCAATTTGGCTTGTTGTATAGTACATCAAAAGTTGGTCATATTGATGGCTTATATAATATTTCTTCATATAGCTAAAAATGTTTCACGCTTTTTGTTAAAACAGTTATAGTAATTTAATTAAACTGTGCTCTCAACCTTTTTATTAGCTTTTCAGAATAATTAACTCAGCAGCAACATTCTGGAAAAGATCAGGGTCACATTATACCAAAATACTAAATCCTGTATGCACAAAGTAAGAGGCAACTGCTGCCTTGGCAACTTCATAATAAAAATAAGAAGAAATAGGATGAGCATATTGATGTGTTGGGAAACCAGGTACATAAAGAGATGTCACTTTGATAACATTGGATAATCCAGAAATTAATGAAATTAATTAATTCTTTCAAAGGGATATTTAGATGGTATATGCATGAAATACAAGGGACTTGCTCAGTGAGTTGGGAAACAGAATCATGCTTGCAATTTATGCATCTAAGCAAAATAAATTTTGAATACTTGCCAGTAAAATACCATAAAATAAGAATTATTCACCAAGTACATATAGAAAAAATCGTATTATCTTAGCATAGGACCATAACATAAGAAAGGCTACATAAGGCATAAGAAAGGCTACATTAGGTCCAGTGTTCTGTCTCCAAGGGTGTCAGAAATGCCTATCTGGAAAACCAATAATACAGTATCTATATTTCAAACAATAAGAAAAATCATTAACTTCTCAACAGAATGAAAAATATTTGGATTTTTTTTTCCAAATCTTGCAGTTTATTTTTATTACTAGTTAAGTGTAATACCTGAACACTTAAACTACATGAAAGATAGGATAAGCAGTGTTGGAACTGTGGAGGGCCATATGCCACTCAGGACCTGGAATCAAATCACATAAATTAGCCACCTCACCAAGTAGCATAGAATTCATATGGATTAAAAATGCAGGCCTAAACAGAAATAAAGTCAACGTGGAGCTGTATGACCAACGGTCTGGCTCGGATGACAACCTTGACTGAAGATCTTGAGCAGGGCTAATTGTGACTGCTAAGCTGCAAAACACTTTTTTTGCAACAGAAAGTCTACATTAGAAGATCTGTAGACAAAAATGTGGACACACAACTGTCCAGTTTTAGGACATTAATGTAGAAATTCTTTCCACCATGTTGAATTCATTTTCATTTCTTAAAATTACTCCATCTGCATGTATTCCTATCTGAAAAGAAAGAAATTAATCTATTTATCAGTGTACAGGGTCATTTATTTTCTCACTAGCAACAAAACAAGTGGAACAGATGATAGAACACCAAGTTAAGAAGACTGAGAAAACCAGAGCAGTACAGAACAGCTGTATATATTCATGCTGTACATACAATAGAATTAATATCAAAGAAATCCAGGCAAATCTTTGCCTCTCATTCGAACTGTCCTTCAGAAGAAAATTGTGTTGTTTACAACAGTTGAAGTATTTCTCTGTGAAACAACTTCAGGTTTATGATGTAAGAAAGAGCACTAGCACCACGGTAAGAATGCTGCAAGTAGGTTGAAATGGAAAGCACAAACTAGGCTGGAGAATGATTTACAATCAGAACCTAAAAACTTCCAAAATACACAGTGCCACTGAAGTTACAGGAGCTACAGATATGCAACTAGCTTGCATGGAGTCTTGTTCCCGGAAGACAGCTAAGGCACAGTGCTAGTTTGGGAAGAAATGTATAAAATGAAGCAGCCATTAATGTGACTTTAATTTTAAAAGGTATGTCTTGCTCTCCCAGTGGGAGACATTTTTTTTAATATCTATTTCATAGTTTATTTTTAATCCATAAAATGTGTAGTCTTTACAGTAGAGGTTATTGTCATATCTGGATATCTTGTTGATGTGAGTGAATCAACGAATATTCTATTAAAAATACAGAAAATTCCTTGTCTTGTTATCTCTGGAATATATTTAGAGTGGCTAAGGATAGAAAGAACTCTCTCACTGTAGAATCACAGGACAAATAAATCATATTAATAACAATTACTAATAACAATTTCTGACAATAATTAATGTAATGGCAGAAAAAATAATGTTATCTCTTGTAAGTGAAAAGTTACAGACTACAGAAAATCAGTAATATTTTCTTCTTAATATGCTCATAAATCACATCAAGTTCCTTTACAAACTTATCCATTACAGCAATAAAATAAGCCTTTCCTTTGATAAAAACAATTACATCCTGATGTGTAATCCAGTTGAAAGGTATGAATTCACTAAAATGCTATTTTCTGTTAGATTAATATATATAGCAACATAGTAATGAATAACTGATTTCTGTCTGCTCTCAGATCGTCCTTTTGAGACATAATCTTGTAACTCTCGTGTTTGTGATTCATCTAATTGTTCTTTATGGATACAAGTAAGATAGGAAACCACCTTTTCATATAACGGGCAAAATCTTATCATCATTATCAGTGAATGCCTATTTCTGTACAGCCAATTATTTGAAGAACTCTCTAGACTGAGGTACAGAAATGAACATTTGAGGGATTTTTTCAAGGACTGAAATCAGCCTATGTTCATTTACGTGTTTTCTATGCTTTTGGTGGTAGAATTGAATGAAATATGAGTAAGGTATATTTTCCCACTCCTGTGTCCAAAACCGCTCCAAGTAAGTAAATTAAATTCTTTCACATTAACATTGTTTAAAACTCAGTTCCATTTGAGAAGCAAATGAATTGCTCCTTCCTGAAGTGGATTGGTTTATAATAATATCCTGGTAATGCGAATCAGGAGCTCACTACTGTTGTAGATAATAAAGCACTTGCTATTATAATGGTAGCAACTGTTAAAATCTATCCCATAATATATAGCCCATATCCTGTACTTAGAAGAGAAAAAAAAGTTACTGAGTTGTCTGGCAAGTGAGAAAGTACCATCTCTGTCAATATATATTCCATAGATAGCCTGCTTATTGTTGCTATGAACTGAATGTTTGACTTAGAAGTAATATTTATAAGAAAAACTAATTAACCACTATATTACTTTGCATATTATTAGTGATTATATATATTAATAATATTCTCAGTAGTTAATAAACTATCTTAATGTATTCAGAATTTTAAATTACTTGGAAGATTGAATCTCAATGAAGTTATTGAAAGTATGGCTATTTTGTCTTCAAATATTTCTGAAAATTTTATCCTTCACCAACAGTGTGCTTCCATCTGACTGCTAAAACCTTTCCAGCTATAACAGACATTGAGTAACATATATTCCTTTCTCAAACATGGCTTCATATGACCTCTTGCCTTTCCAGCAAGTATGAAAATTGTGGTATTTGGCCTCCAGTGCCACCATAAGCAAGAATGGTGTTCTTCTATTTGTCACCGTTCATCTTTCTGTTGATTGAGTCTGCATTCTTTTTAAACAAACAGTGTAGAACGATTTTTATAATAATATTTTTTCTGTATTTTGATAGGTCTCATTGGTTAGTTTAATAGCCAATGCTTTGGGCTATTCTGAACTTGGTGCCATTAAATCGCTTCGGACATTAAGAGCTTTAAGACCTTTAAGAGCCTTGTCACGATTTGAAGGAATGAGGGTGAGATAAATCAATGAGTCTGAATGAATGTATACATACAAAAATTAATGTAGAAGTGTGACAGTCGTGCCTTTTGCAAAGAATTCCAGAATGGGAATGCATGCAAAAATGTGTGGATAAAAGGCCTTGCAACATGTCCTTATATGCAAGAAATGTACAGCTTACATTTGGAGATTAGACCTTGAGCTTATTAAATTTGCTTGCTCACTGCTCCATGGTTGTATTATCCCAGCCCCCTGACTGCTAAAGTTTCCATTGATTTGTGGACCTACACAGAAAAGTAAAAGGACATGAGGAATTTTAGAACAGAGGGCTGTTGGGTTTTTTTCTCCCGTTTAGCTGGAGTCTTTATTTTATATATTTCTGTAGCTAACTTCTATTCTCTGTTAGTTTGTCAGTAGTTCAGGATGGAACAGGATTACCTGGGAAACAAAACAAAACAAAACAAAACAAAACAAAACAAAACAAAACAAGGTGAAGAAGCTGACCACAGTGACACACCAGAAACTAAAGCCTCCCTGTGGCTCCCTGTCTACCTGCCCGGGGAAAAAAAATCCCACAATAAATGCTGTACTATTAAGGAAAGGTTCTCTGAAGAGACACCTGAAATAAGGACAGGGTTGGAAGTATAGAAGGGGAGAGATGGGAAATCATTTTCTCAGCTAGTGTCCTTTACTTCATGTGAATGCACCTGCTGCCATCTTACCTCTCCTCCTACACAGCTAAGTCCTTCCTGTTGAGGAAATTATTATTTTCATATTCTGCCAATATCTGACAAAAAAACCCCAACCTAAACTATTACAAGCAGTCTGCTGAAAATGCAAACTATGCTATTTCCTGGAAAAACTGATGTATAGAATATTAACAAGGTAATGTTATTGAGAAATATCCTTTCAGTCTTTCACCTCAAAATGCCCAGATGCTGCAACACGTTTATAGTTCGGTCATAGGTCTTAGTTTCCAAATAAATAGTGTGGTTGTCTGGGTTGAGGCTGCTGATATTCTAGAGGTGGCCATACTAGCCAGTGTAGGGGAGTGTGTCCTGTGGCAAATTGCCATCACCACTATATTTTACATGGTTTGCGTTTCAAACAGCACTTAAGTCCCTGCCTAACAAATGGGCAAGCCTTCTATTGATCTTGGGCTACTTTCAGTCAAATTAGTCAATTGAAAAATAATACTATATTCAAAACCATACAAAGAAAAGTACTGCAGTCTCTACTGATATGATAGAAAATTATTGTCTGAATATCTGCAGCTTTCTTTTAGTTCAATCACAATAAGAAAACTTTTGTCAAGGGATTTGATCTGATCTTTTACTGCCACTTGCCCATATAGAGTAGCTCAACTGTATTAAATGCAGCCATCTAAAAAAACCACCCTATCGGATAAGTGTAAGAGCAACTATAGTGAGCTAGGCAATTCAAAACCAAGACTTACAGCAGATGCTGTTAATAAAGAACTAAATAAGATATGCTTAATTGTGTTACATTGTATGTAGATGCTAAAACACACTGGTGTCGATACATACATAAAGTTTCTGAGAATAAAATCATTAGTAATGATGACACTGATAGATAATATGTTTTACATACAGACATTTTTGTTGTCTTCCACATCATCATTCTTTAACCTTCTTTTGGTTTATTTTCTATCTATACATTTTGATTTGTATTGTTGGAATTTAACATTTATTTCTCTCTTTTTCTCTAGAGCACACAAATTCTAAGAATCCATCTTGCTACTAACAGGTTTTCTTTTTGTTTTTTGAGGTTTTTTTCAGACTTTTGCATTGTCTTAGTTTCCATATGATTTTATTTCTTGCTTTTTGGAATCTCATTAGTGATTTTATTGAACCTTAAATAACATTTCCCCCATAAATTTTTATTGTAATATTTCAACTGTCCATTTCATATTAAAACTGGTTTAACATTTTTAAAGTATTTCTATTTTTCTCTTTATAAACTAAGTGGCTATTTTGTCTAATTTGTACACTAGGTGGTTGTAAATGCCCTTGTAGGAGCAATTCCATCTATCATGAATGTATTGCTGGTTTGTCTTATATTCTGGCTCATCTTCAGCATCATGGGAGTCAATTTGTTTGCTGGCAAATTCTATCACTGTGTCAACACCACAACTGGCGAGATGTTTGATGTCAGTGATGTCAACAATTATACTCAGTGTGAGGAACTCATAAAAAACAATCAAACTGCCCGATGGAAAAATGTGAAAGTAAACTTTGATAATGTAGGAGCTGGATATCTTGCTCTGCTTCAAGTAGTAAGTAAATTTATATATTTTCTTTTTGCTGTTTTTAAAGAAGTCTGGGAAAAATGGTTAAGACTGTTCAGTAGTGGAATAATTTCTTCATAGTAATGATGTAGAACTTGCACAACTCTATTGAATTGTTACCTGTAATTTTTGTATTAATGATAGGAGAATAACTTTCCATTCCAAAGCTAGGGTGTACAGTCTCATCATGATGATAATAATGTGAAAATATTAAGTGAAAAGGTGCAATAATCTTTTTAGTGCTGCACAATATAAACTCCAGGAATGCATGGCAGACAAGGCTTAGACGTCCCTCTCATTATTAAAAAGGTCTCTCCCTTCCTTATGAGCTCAGCTGCCTTGTAAGACAGGAGGGCAGAGAGCAGCTAAAAAGAGGGCAGACATCCTGACTGTCTGGTCTGAAGTGAGCAACTACCTCTAATGCCTCCTACATAATCTGCTCCTAGGTATCATTACACATTCACAGCAACATTCTTTCGCATTCAAAATCCATTAATCTAGGCAATTCTGGCACTGTGAAATAATTCTTATTTTGTCAACAGCCTGGTCAAGGTAGAGTGGACTTTTATCTATGGCTACACTTATTTAAGGAATCAGTTTGTAAGTTAGATGGTAAAAATAAAAACAGGTCAACCTGGTGTCTCCAGTGCATGTATTTGTTTAACAGGGGCTTGATTTTCCAGACCTGGAAGTAGGTTTAGGGAAGGAAATCATAACTAATGCAAGATCTGAGATCCGGGCACTCAATGTTTTATGTAGCATGGAGCCAATTCTTTCTCTATTTTCATAATACTTCTGTAAGAGGTCTGAAATCCTGTGAGAGAAGTAGGAGCTGCCCATGGGAAGAATATGGATAGTTACTAATAGACAGATTCTAATTGAGTATTAGGTCTGATTAATCATATAACACTTTCTCTTGATGTTTGCAGATAAACAGCACTTGCTACTAAAATAAATATATTTCATTAAGAAGTACATGAAACTACAAAGACATTAAACTGTGGGTAAAACAGGAAAATGTAAAAAACTTCTATCACAAAAAATACTCATTATTTATAACTATCATATTTCATTAATGCTTGTTAAAGATTCATTATAATATACTAAATGAATATTATGTTACTTACAGTATTATCCTTGTGAAGTATTAGATGTTATTGTATTGCACAGTATATTAATTCTATTAATTGCTGCTACTTATATAATGTCTATAAATTGTATTTCCCCTCCAACTCCTTTTCCTATGTACTGTGGTGCAGAAACATCTTTGTTCTAGGTACTGAGCATATCTTTTATTTATGCCAGAGGAATAAAGACTTTAGGTCTTTACAGTCTCATTGGCTTAGAGTGGAGCTTCTGGTAGCTGATATCCGACCCAAAACACAAGCAAAAAAGCAAGCTATTATGTTTAGATGATTGAGGACTGTAGAATGACTTGCCTATAATTTGACATATAGATTCACTGTATGAAAAGGTGTCAAAAATGTCAAGGGATTGTTACTGCTCTGATATCACCAAGTCATCCATGTCACCCACCCTGACAGTGTTGGTCTTTAATTACTACATCACTACTCTGGACCTTTCGTTCTTCTTCTCTTTCTTTGTTTTTTCCTGATTTTTCATTATTTTCCTTTTCAAATATTCCCTTCCACCCTTTGCTTTTCCTGCAGAGATTAAGGGATCCTTGAGCATGTATCATGTCACCTCTTCAGCTGATTGTTAACATTCTCTCTCCACTCTTCTGCTGTATTTATTGCTCTTATCAAACTCTGCTCCTCTTCTAATACTGCTATGTAAAGTGCAGCAAATGGCTGTCAATTGTCAACTGAGACAGAAGGATCTACAAAGCCTGGCTCCAAGCATATCTTCTTCGTATTGCACTGCAAGATTCAGGAGGACATGAACACTCCCAGAGTACAAGTTTTTTGCTGTGAAAACTAGCAGCTGTACCAAAGTCCCAGAGCTACTTCTGACAAGCACAGATGCAAATATGCTCCTTGGGATGGTTCCTTGCCTGAATCTCCTCAGGAGAGATGCTCTTTATCTGTTCATTTCACAGGCCTTTTAGCTCCTTTTTTCTTTATTGTGAATGAACTTGGAAAACCTGGGTGATGAGCAGGCACTCACAACCTTCAACTAGCATGTCACACCAGCCTTTTGGTGTTCCTCAGAAAGCGGACATCTCATGCCCATGAAAATCACCTCCTTAAAGCAATGACGGCAGATCTTTTTTACTCTCTATTCTACCTAGACAAAGTCTCTACAGGAACTCAGGTCTTTTATAGGAGTTAATCACAGCTCCTTCACAGTTCAGTTTTTGGTCTTCTGTAAATCTTATCCCACAAGAACCAATGCCTATTTTGACTATGAACAGTCTACTCCTTTTAGTTATGTGGGATTAAAACATTTCTAAAAACACCATGGCAGTTTAGCCATAGCAAAAACATTCAGATGTGTGTTAATATCTGTCCAGAAGTTGTATTGCTGACTCCATCAATTTATGCTGTAAACTTCATAAAATGGCTGTGACCATGAGTGATTCTAGTAGATTCTACCTGAACATCTTTACCATTAATGTCAATCTGAGTCTGTCATTCTTCCTCTGCAAAGTAAACATCTGCAGCTCCAAACACACTGTGCCCTTGCTGAGACTTTCAGATCCTAATTTTTAAGATTTTTGGAATACCTGAAAAATAATGTCTCAAAAAATAGTATTACTATGAAAAATATTTTATTATGCCTGTGTTATTAAATGTGTTTTGTAAATTTAGATATGATTTTATCAAAAGTTAAGGTCCAAATGCTGTGACCTAGTTATTTTCCACATTATGAATTTTTATAGGGAAGATAAACAACTGTATTATATTTCTAGGCTACTTTCAAAGGATGGATGGATATTATGTATGCTGCTGTTGATTCCCGAGATGTAAGTGTAAGACTTTCAAAGATCATCTGTTGCTTATATTCTGATATACTTACACAATATAGAATTTAAACAGCTACACATACAACAACATTGAGAATTATAATCAGCACCAATACATATTTTTTCCAGATACATTTAGTCTAGAAAGGAACTTTTATGTAGCTTCATGAATATTAGAAATTGTAGTGGAAAGAATTAATGCCACTTCCTTCTGTTTAGCCAAGTAAATTAAATTAACTGGACTTTTTTCTGGAAAAGCTAATGTTCATCAAAAAAGCAAAGAAGATGTTTTTAACCACTGCCTTTGGTAATAATGAGTATGAATTAATTTAAGATTACATAATTTAATTATTATATATTGAATATATTATTCTTGTTTTATCATTTGTGCATTTCATTGTTTCTTTAGGTTGAGCACTTATGTTATCTAGATATATGTGCAACGACATTTTACGGCTGAAGATCATCTGATAAGTTTTCTAGGGATTAGAATTTTATCTTGCCTACATAACTAAAACTATGTTTACCTTTTACAAAAAAGTGCAACACAGATGCCTGAACTAGTTCTATACAACCTAGATTATAGTCACATTAGCAATATCTGTCATCACACAGTGACTTTCATCTTCCAGAGTAATACATCCTGTTTCATTAACTTCAGCATGTCTACACTCTAGCACATTGTGCAGTAGAGGTGCAAGTGTTGAGATGTGGAATCTGGAAGAATCGAGACAATAACAAAATCCTCCCTAGAAATTTGCCTCAATTTAATGGATTTCAAAAAACAATATACTCACTAGAAATTTATTGAAAACATCTATTGTTAGCTGGATGTGAGAACACTCATGTAAGACCAAAAGTGTTCTAGGGAGATTTAGGTGATATTAAAATTGATTGATTCTGTTCCTTGAAAATATACTGAACACAATACAGAATATTTAGATTTGTGCTGTTAAAATTAAGTACTAATGACTGCTATCAGTCCCACATTGCTTCTTCCTTCTATGAGAGGAACTTTGTGTATATGTACATACATAAACATATCTGTGTGCACATTTACTTTAAATTCCATATGAGTAATCATTCTGTCAGCTTCCAGTTCTCCAAATATTGATTGAAATGGACATGTTTGGTCTTTTTAACATCTGAGTGCAGTTTATAGCTTTTCTAGCTCAGATAGCTTATACCTATTCATAAATTATATGCATTGTTTTCTACATCTAGTATTGTCATGGGTAATAAATTGTATAATATTTTGTAGGTAGAAGATCAACCTAAGTATGAGGAAAATTTGTATATGTATCTTTATTTTGTCATCTTTATTATATTTGGATCATTCTTTACCTTGAACCTTTTCATTGGTGTCATTATAGACAACTTCAACCAACAAAAAAAGAAGATAAGTATTTGATTTTTTTCCACAGTGATATAAATTATTTCCTATAATGAATTAATAAGTTATTTATATAAAGCTAATAAAAATCAAAATTTATTTCAAGTCCTTGAAAAAAAATGTATCTTTTTTAACATAATCTGTGTTAAATCTGTGGATGTGATTTCTGACATTCGCATTTCAGTATTTTCACAAGCAAAGAGGGACAAATCATGAGTCAGTTCATAATAATTTGCAAATTGTGTAAGAGCTAAAATGAAGATGCAAAAAGGGAATGTGCATTATTCTTCTGATTAGAAAGCCTCACGATTCTTAGCCTTCAACTGCCAAAAAGAATTAGAACCTCAGGATCATTCTAAATCTTTGCATGCTGTGAAAAAGCAGTTTCATATGATTTCGGTTTATCCAATCACCAAATAAAAAGCAGCAGTACCAAACAGAAACAATGGTAAAAGTCAGTCATGAGCTACAGAAATTTTTCCTCGTGAAAATACTCTTTAGCTTCTTAAAAGAGCCATAAACACATCTGGGGATACTTCCTCAGTTTCTATCAATTATGCCATGCTTTGGGCTTCCAGTTTAGCAGACAGTGACTTTGACACTGTGTTTCCATCTGACTTTGTTCTGACTCATCAAGAAGCACAATTTACTTTATCCTGAAATTCAGTCAGTCAGGTGCACATCTGACCGGCAGCATTTGCATCTGCAAACAAAGGCTCATTTGAGTTAGTCAAGGTTCCAGTGGTGTTTTAATTAATAATTTGCTATGGCATGATTTGGATTACTTCTCATAAATTTGTATCAAAGGTAATTTTTTTGCTGTCATTAAAACCCGCAGATTAGACCCAAATACTCTCTCTTGATAAAATTGTGCCTCAAAGTTAGACCACTTTTAGACCTGGCTAGCTGTAAACCTAAAAGTCTATCTAGAATTTCAGACATGGAAAGCACTAGTCAGGCTCCCATGCATTAAACATATCCTAATCAGCGAGTATTTAACAGCATCAGTATAGTAACAACCATTTTAACCATGTCAGCAAAAGTGAGCATGAAGACACTGGAAAAACTCAACTGTCAGCCTGACAAGGCACCAATAAGGGTTTTTCTGTGTGTTAGGAATGCATATGAGTATCTACACTATTAATACCTGAAAAAATCACTTTTGTTATGTAAGTCAAATATAAATGTAATATTATATTACAGAGACATATCATGTTGTTAAATGTTGTATGTGTGGACGAGGACATGATAGTAATTAGTTTTGGTATTATTTCTTTACTTTGGAGGTCAGGATATATTTATGACAG
>Ga0181612_157375_pt1 | contig 12115 bp, 5 predicted proteins | sample HoacroProtozoa21_FD_119630 | JGI IMG/M metagenome (GOLD analysis project Ga0181612, IMG submission 119630) | Hoatzin crop microbial communities from Cojedes, Venezuel. Combined Assembly of Gp0051906, Gp0051904, Gp0051908
ATGAGGGTGGTGAAACACTGGAATGGGTTGCCCAGAGAGGCGGCAGATGCCCCATCCCTGACAACATTCAAGGCCAGGCTGGACGGGGCTCAGAGCAACCTGGTCTAGTTGAAGATGTCCCTGCTCACTGCAGGGGGGTTGGGCTAGATGGCCTTTAAAGGCCCCTTCCAACCCAAGCCATTCCATGATTCTATGATTACTGTCCTTTTCAGATGCTCCCTGAGGGTATGCACAGCTCTGAGGCAGGGTGAGCACCTTCTGGCATCCTTCAGTCTAACACCCAGCGCTGTGGCATTCAGAGCAATCTGGAGAAGCCATCGTATCCTCCAGATGATGCATCGGTCCCATCAAAGTCCACAGTTCACTCTTACTGATGTCCACAAGGCCACTTTCCAATTCCTGAAATAGTTAGGTCCCTTTACACTAAGTAGAAGGTTATTTTCATTTGAGTAATAAGCATGCTTCTGACCAGTGCTGATAAAATGGATGCGGTTTTTTAAATTACATTTGTCTCTGAAAATGGACAACAAGGTGAAACTTTCTTTTAAGTAATGCTTCAGGTTCAATCCAAAGTGTTACATTGCTCAGGAAGGAAGAGACCGAGGTATGAAGGGAGGGCGAGGTATTTCCTATGAGCTGGGATTTTTTTGATTGCGTGAGTCCTTTTTATGGATTTTTGTCTCACTGATAGAAACTGTCAAACAGCAAGAGTACAGAAGGAGTGACACGAAGGTCTGTCTTGGCTGAGTTCATTTTCTTGTCAGCTGATCTTCTGAATTTGCTCCTTTTGGCTAGATCATTAACACCTTTGCTGGTTGCTCAGTGTTAACTTTGCTTTCCTTTCCACTCCTCTTACCCTGCCTTACTCTCCTCCCTCCATCTCTACCCTACCACAAGGAATCTGGTAGGTTTCTCCATGAGGCAGCAGCAGATGACGCAGCTGGAGAAGTCAAGGAAAAAAACGGGAAGAAAAAAACAATTTTTTCAATATGTAGCCCATAGACAAAGGGATCCCTCTGGTCAAAGAGCTGTGAAATATCAAGCAGTCTCCTGTTGCTTATTTCCTCCTAAGGTCAAGAAGGTGAGATTTCATATTTTCTTGCAAGTGGGTGGATTCCATCAAAGATACCTAAATGCTTCTCTTCCAGATGGAAAGAATTGAACTTCATTGAAATAATGCCTACAAAGGATTACATTTTGACTGGTTGCTTGAATCAAAGAGGATGATCTCTTATGTTACTGTTGCTGACTAAACTTTGCCAGCGTTGTTGTCTGCTGAGCAATGGTATTCCTGGTTTGGCCAAGCCTGTCAGTGAACCAGGGGCAGGACAGGTCTGTGGGAGCTGGAAGCAATGCACAGTGGCAGTGGGGTCTGTTTAAAAGGCCGATTGCCCTTAGTGTAAACCTAGCCTCTATAAGAAGTTAAGGACACTCCTAAGGATCCTTTGAAGACAATATTCAGTTGGAAACAGGGAGGTCCTACCCTTTGACTAGTTTTTTGCTTATATAGAGAAAAATCTGGCCAAACATTTACAAAACCTTTGGTACTTTGCCCTGTTCAGTTGAAGCTGGATTTGCCAGCTGTTTAACTTCATGAGTTAGTGAGTATACTTAAGCTTTCACCATTCAGTTTACAGCATCAGTACTGGAGGACAAAGGGAAGTAGGCACTGGGAGATAAAATGGTGCTTCCATTTCTCTATTACATTAGAGCTATTGTTACGCCATGTGACAAAATCTCAGACCACTTGAAAAAGTGTCCTGAATAATTGAAAATTTCAATTTATTTCTTGAAATTAATTTCAATGGCAGAGAAGGCATGACCGTGTTACAAACCAGGGCTGTCTCCTCTCGGATTTATACATTAGCTCTAACAGCTGTCACTGTTGCCCTGATCCAGCAGATCATAACTTTAAACAGCAATTTTCATTTGTGCTCATTAAGCTAAGAGCACACTTTAATTTACTTGTTACGCTGGCAGCTTCCCACTTTCTTTCCAGCTGGTATGTTGCACAAAACTTACCTAAAACCATATCAAATTAGGTATAGCTCTGCAAAGTACGTATGAGTCATGCAAGCTACAGGTGTCGGCTAGCTGAGGAGGAAGGGAATACACAAATATTTGTGAGTGCTTTCCCTCCTCCTAGCACCTGCAGCTTTTCATCTGAAAGGAGTCCACACTGGCCCATGATGGCGTCAGTGACAAGGCCCCATGAGCATGGTCTAGATGTGCTCCACATCGCTTGGGAAAACACTGGGAAGGTGGAAAGGTATCTTTCACTGAATGGCTGCTCCGGGCCTGTGAAGTGATGTAGGAGAAAGCAGTATAAAAAAGAATTTACTGGTAGTCTTTCAAATTTCTAGGTACTCCCTGACTTCTCATCCTTCCCAGTATGACTTTCTTTACAGACAGGAAACTATGTTCTTCTCTGTCAAAAGAAGATCTGAAGAGAAATCAACAGCATAAACTGAAGCTTCCCCTTCAGGAGCTTCCAATAACTGCTGCTTCTTTTTCTTCCAAAGAACTCATAAGTTCTTTCAGGAACATGGTTACCTACTACAATTTATGGTCACCAGGTGTCCTGGTGGAGACTGTCTCTGACTCCTCCTTTGCTACCTTTACCGTGGTGGTTCCTCACCACTCATATCCCGGTTTGCATAGCTACATTTATGCTTTTTCCATACAGAATTTCCCATGGGTATTATGGGCAGTGTCTAGCTTTCTCTTTTTGAGACCTGGTGCATGAATCGTAGACAGCTCCAACTTGAAAAAAGATCATGTCATCTGTCAGTGAAATTCATGTCAAGAAATACATTCTCTCCTCAAGTCACTTCCAGTGGGCAGGAACCTTTGAATTTATTACTGCCAATACAGAAAGAAGAGCAGAAATGGCCTTGAGTTGCCATTTATACCCAAAGTGCTGCAGAAGATGTACATGTCGTTATGCCCCAGAGACCCCAGAAGGCCTATATGGGTGTTGTGGTGGAAAGAATACCTGAACAGTCTGTTTCAGCTTTGGTCTTGATTGGGGTCCAAGTTTCCCCTGTATATACATATGTATATATATATGATATACACACATATATATATGTATATAAATATGATACACACACATATATATGTATATAAATACATGTAAATGTAAATATAAAATAAAAATACATCTAAAAAATTAAAAACACATCAAGAATAACTGAGTGCCTGTAGAGTAAGTGTCCAGAAGGTCAGGCCAAGAGTCAGACCTCTTTCTGCTGGGTGATGGCGGAGAGGCGACAGGCAACTCAGCACAGACACAACTTGTTTACGAGAGACCCTGCAGGGGCTGGGCACCACTCGTGCTCACCAAGAGCAGCAATACCGCTCTCGCAGCGCTTAACATTCAAACCAACTGCCCCTCCAGTATTACTCCGTTTCTGAGCCTGGCGGGGGACAGACGAGCTGAATCCCACCACTGTTCAGTGCTGCAGCGTTAACAGCTGTGCTCTCGGGCTGGGCACTCGGAACACACCAGTCCTTTGTTCCATCCCTTTGTTTCTCCAAGTGCTCGGACTGTGCTTGTGAGGGAGGGTTACTTGACGACACAACTTTATCTCAGAAACGGGGTCAAAATAAGTGCAGTCAGAGAAGGCTTTCCCACCCAGGAACAGTGGGGAGCAGGGAAGGAAAGGCAAATACGTGTCGTTACACTGCCTGGGTTTGACTCTGCAAGGTGGATGGGGGAAGGATGTGCATGGACCAGACTGGGATCTGTTGTGCAGCAGAATGGGGACATTAAAGGCAAACAGAAGCAGCTCAGTGTGATGTATTCCAGGTGAAAGTCCCTGTCAGAAATGCCACCAAAAGCCTTTTCGCCTCAGATGTTAATTTGCAGAATGTTTAGAGGATGCAGGTGAAACCAGGGCAAGATTGAGCACAGGGGCTTTGGCCCTAGGAATTCAAGAATAGCTCAACCTTAGCAATGATGAAAGCCTTGCAATGTGAGACAACTTCAGTAACTTGCTTTCCAGAATTTAGAGAATTTTCCTGCAGAAGATCCCATTTGAAAGCTCCAAGCTTTCTTTACGTGATTTCCTTCCTATTCTCTCTGCTGAGGGAAGTATTTTTCAGTCTTGCATTGCAGGGAAACAGACAACATGAAAAACCTATTAAGCTTAAAGTTCTCCAGGGAAAACAGAATGAAAAGTTCTCTCAAAACACCTATCTACACAGAAAATACTTATACCAGTGGACTGGCGGCTGGTGTATGTATGCAAAAATTTTAGTGTGGCTGTGCTAATTAGCAATATCTTCAACAGGCATTTACAAACTTCATACACCTACATACGTACAATTAAGTTAGAACATAGGGTGCTTGGAAGGGGGTATTTTAGTATGGAGTCATGATCAGCTGGCCCTTCCTGGAGGTTAGCGGCTTTATGAACCAGGTAGAGCTTCACAGGCTTATTTTTGGCCATGAAATTTGTCTCCCCAATTTGTTACCTCTGGGCAGCAAAATTCATAATATAAATAATATAATAGAATCATAGAAACATTTAGTTTGGAAGAGACCTGTGGAGATCTCCAGTCCCAATTCCTGCTTCAAAGCTGGATCAGGTTACTCAGGGCATTACCAAGCTGAGACCCAGAAATCTCCCACGATGGATTCCATTATTTCTGGGCAATGTACTCTAGTGCTTTCCTCTTCGCGTGGTGAAGAGGTTCTTCCCTCCACCCAGCTGGGACCTTGCTTGCTGCAGCTTGTGTCTGCTGCCTCTTGCTCTTTGGTTCTTCATCTCGGAGAAGAGTATGGCTCCATCTTCTCCTTAATCCCTTTCTAGGTAGTGGCAGACTGTGAACAGCTCCCTCTCAGCCTTCTCTTTCCAGGCTGAGCAGAACCTGCTCACTCAGCCTCTTCCCGCACATTGCAGGCTCCAGACCCCTAACCATCTTGGTGCCCCTCCACTGGATTCCCTCCAATTTGTCAAAAAGTGCCGTGTTCTGGCAGGCCAAAGCTGCATACAGTACTCCAGATGTCAGCTCACAAGTGATGAATAGAGGAGAAGAATCGCTTTCCTTGACCAGTTGGCTGTGCTTTTGCCGGTACGTGGCTAGTCTTCATTAAGACAAGGGCACACTGCTGACCCCTTGTAAACCTGCTGTCCACCTGGGCCTCCAAGTCCTCTCCTACAGAGCTGAAAGCTGGCCAGACAGCGCCAGCCTGCACTGGTGAATTGGGTAGTTCCGTTCAAAGTACAAGGCTTAGTGCCTGTCATTGCCGAACTCCATCAGGTTCCTCTTGGCCCATTCCTTCAGCTTGTCCAGATCCCTCTGAACGCGAGCCCTGTCTTCCAGGACACCCTCCCAATTTGGTAGAATTGTCATAAATTCCATTATAAAATCATATTTATGGAATAATTAAATAGAACAATCTCATCCAGTATAGGGCATTACCTGTGTTTGTATTGTTATCATACATTCTCAGAACTAAACAATGCTGGCATAAATGAAGAAATGGTTTAAATTTCTCTTAAGGATAGCCTGCTTTCATTCCCAAGATGCATGCTTAGCCATGTCAGCACAGATTTTGTGCTGAATTTGAAGGCTTGGTTTTGTTGAGGACATGCAGAAGGGGAATCCATAGCAAAAGTCTATGGATCTTGTTAATGCAAATGGCAAGTGAAGAACTCCTCTAAATCACACAGACAGTTAGATTTGGTTCACTTACATTTCACTGATTTTTCCAAGAGGACCTGCAACATACTTCAAATATTTCTGGTAGTAAACCACAAATAATTTAAAACACATGAGGTCACTGAATAAGGAAACAAGAATATTTGACAGCAAAAAATCATGAATGCTAAGTGTGGTGGCAAACCAAGTATAAAATGCAAAGTTTTCACAGCATGAGGAGTTATCTCTGCATTCCCGTTTGGTGAAGCACAACTGCAATGAATATTTATTGCCACCTTATTCAGCAGCATGAACAAAAGAAACTGTTATAAATAAACAATCCTATGACAGTTTCACTGGTGTTAGCTTGACGTTCTTGTCTGAAGTCAATCAAACCGAAAAACAAAGCAATCAGGGAAAAGACGAAGTCAAACATCCAAATAATCCAGTTTCTATTTTCGTGTTAATTACCGTCATCACTGATTTGTCCAAGACTTACTTACTATAGTGTGTGAGGAAGCTGCTGGTGAAATTTGACAGGCGTCAGCATGGCATTTGCATGCTTTTAGACTGAAATGCAGGCTTTATATGTAAATTTACATGACAGGTTTTAAGGTTTCCTTAGCATATCAGTAAAAGTTTCAAGTGATATAAAGGGGGGGTAAAATTTACAAAGCTGAGCAATGTACATTTCAGAGGATGCAATTAAGCAGTCAGTAATATGGGGGGGTGGCAAGCTCCATCTCTACAGCTTCTTGCCATGTCCTGCTGGCTGCTCTTGCTGCAGTACCTCACCTCTACCCTTTGAGGTACAAATGAAACCACCCCCTCCCGTGCAGCTATGCTGATAATAGCAGGTGACTCACTTTCAACCTATTTGTCCTCAGACCTAGTTCGACAGCCGCTTTATTCTTCAGAGTGAGCAAAGGGAAACTTTAAATGTGTCACTAACCCACACGAAAGCCGCCAGTGCACATTTAGCAACCCATCTGCTCTGCAGATCTGAACTTGGGCCAGAGATGTACCGAAGCCTTTGACTCAATCCAAGTCACAGACAACTTTGCAAAGTGGTAGCAAGACGGGTGTGTGAACACACGACAGGACGCACGTTGCCTAGGTAAGCTCAGAGGCTTGATGCCCCCAGCTTTCCACAGCTGGCACTCCGCGGGGCAGTGCCTGCTCTCGGGGCACGGGCACAGCTCTCTGCGTCTCTCTTGTTCACGTAGATCAGGGCTGCATCATCTCCCCAGTAAGGCACCAGGAAGGCTGGAGGAGATACGTACACAGGAGTTTTCCTTCAGCACCTCTACTGACTGTCATCTTCTGAAATGTGACGCCTGTAGCAGACTGCTTAGCATAGGTTGGTGCTTGTCAGGGAGGGGATACGTAACCGGAAAATTCTATTGCACCAGCAGGCTGGCCTGTTTAATTCCATTTATGTAGTTCATACTACAGTTTGAGAGGAATCTTCTCCACCAGGAGTTACCTACTGTGTGGAAGAGACAAACCTTTTGCACTGATTCTGTGCAAATGCTTCCCCATGTAATTTCAGCTCAGCTTTCAGATGCCTAAGCACATATCGCATCTGCCCACGTAACGCTAAAAAGTAAATCCTCAGTACATCAGCCAAGCTCCACTCCCAGGCATTCAGCTGGAAGACAGTTATCCTCGAAAAATGTCATTGACAAGAAGCATGTTCATAATCAACCACCTCACTGGAGTCATGTAAATAACCACGCTGGCCGTAATGCTCGTGTAAAACGAAGACACTATGGCTCCATGCCTGCACCTGGAAGTCCTGAAAAAGAGAGTAAAATCTGGCAAAGAAACCCCTGACATTTAAATCCCAAATGCCAGTTAGTTCTACAGTATCTTCTCTGTACAGTCAGCCTATCAAGAACAGATTTCTTTCTGTTGCAGGTTCCTGGGGAACGGAAAGCACATACGCATCGGAGCACTGGCCATCACAGCCATCGCTGCTTGGCCGCTGTGACTCTTGAATGTCTTTCCAAATGAGTTTTCTTAAAGTATATATATTACACAGTCACTTCACGTGTATTTGTTACACTAGAAAGGCTTTGTCCCAACCCTGCTATTTATGCAAGAAGCTCCATTTTAGGATCTTACGTACTACTTTGGACAAGGCGAATGACGTCTTTTTTTCTATAATACAGTGTCACAGCACCAAACAAAAAGGCCATACCTATTACCTTTCTTTGGACTCAGGACTGAAGTTTAGGCTGGAATCAAGGCGACACGCTGTCTTTGGCAGAGCAAACAAGGCAAGTTCAAGAGGTCTTTGGCTGCTGAGTTTCTGATTGTTGAACTTTTAGGACCAATTTCTAATGACACAGAAATACATTCCCACACAAATCATCAGCTCTGTTCTTTGTGGAGATCATTCAGTGTTTAGGTATTGAGAGACAGTCTTCTTCCTTTCCCATAAGCTTTCTTCGTTCAGTGCCTGTATTCAGTCAAGCAGCTTTTTCAGACTCAAAGCAGGTCCTCCAAAAGGACATCTACTCAAAAAGCCAGGAACTAACTTCCTAATACTACTTCACACCTCCCCAGATGCCAGTTTCAAACTCATCATCTGTTCTGGGGACAGCAGATGGAAAATAATATTCCGGATAAAACAGATCTAATGAGAGCTGGAGGACCTGTGCTGACCTCTAATTTTATATGAAGTGCTAAGGACATTTTTGACTGGATAAAGGAGGAATATAGATATTTAATGTCTTCAGAAAAAATCCTCACATTTCTTTGATACTGAGGAACTTTGACAAAGCAGATGACTGGCCAGTCTATTTTAACATTGGCCTCCTTGAGTTTAGGATCTGGGGTTGACGCTTGACTTTACTTCTCAGCCACAGAAGTAGGGCGACAGCCTGATTTGAGTTCCACACCACCGCTCCAAATCTTAATATCCTTCTCAGCTGCCAGGAGGAGGGCAGAAGAAGGAGGAAGCACATACCACTTTCCAAGATACAAACAAAAAGGACATTACAGGATCTTTTTCACTGAAGCTCCCTCAACAGAAAGGCAGCTGGAGCAGCTCTGCAGTCAGCTCCCGCAGAAGGTCCGACCTCAACTGCTGCCCTTCAGCCCTCCGTGTTGCTTCTTCTGGTATTGTGCTGTCCTGTTCTCCTTTGATCTCTCGTTTTCCACCCTTCCATCATGAGGTGCTTTCATCCTGTGTTTTAGCTGTCCAGTTACACCCTCACCAGCCCACGCTTCTCTCTCTCTCAGGTCTTGCTCCCTTCCTTCCTCTCACACATCTTTCCTTTCCCAGTTTTCTCTTTCACTTTTTTTTAGGCTTGTCTGTTGCAGAGACAAAAGCCATGAACTAATTTTCCCCAAAATAGATCAACCCTCTTTCTGAATCTCTTCATTAACCACGTTCCCAGCTATCCCCTGCCCTCCCTGGCCAGCAGCACAATGCTTCTGTGCTCCCTGCTGTCCCCTTTTCCCCGCATTTCCCTCAGCACAGCCTGCTCCTGCTCTAAGCCGTCCCTTCAATAGGAGCAGCCTTATTTTTGGTGCAGCAGGAACTTCACCCTGCCCTAGTTCACGCAGCGTACTTTGCCTTCTTTCTTCCTTGCACGATTTGTTGCCGCAGCTTATCACATGCGCTCTGCTCCCCTTCTGCTACTGCTTCAAAGCACTCCAGATTTTTTTGATTTGCCTCTCCTACTGCTCCAAGACTCTGAGTGATACAGAGAACCTCCTACAGCCAGAAAGTAACTGTGATTTTTAGCGATGATGTTTGCTGTAACTATTTAAAGCACACTTAAGAAGACACATAATAAGTAGGTTTGAGGGAAGTGGTAGCAATCCACCCACTACGTTCCTTTTAGCTAACCCTTTAATTAAATATTAAAGATACGCTTCTCAGGAAGATTTAAAATAACCCAATGACAGAAAAAAGAGGCGAGTTAAAAAACAGCAGAGAAAGACACAATCTGCTCCCCACCCCTTCCCCCAAGACTTACCACACCTTCACACTGCTTTTAACATAATTTTACTGTGCTAATGAGGGAAGAGCTCTTCCAGAAGGAAATAACAAACCTTATGCTTTCCAGTGCTAGATCCCTCTGTACATTCTCAGGGAGTCCCACGAGGGATTGCAAATTATTTTGATGCCTAACTAAAGACACTAGTTTTCTCTTTCATAAAGGATGGCAAGAAAATGTTTATAAAACTGAGTAAATAAATTGCTTGAAATGTTATTCCTCACTCAGAAGATACATTCTACTGCTGGATGCACAGAACTGATACATAGTTTGAGGGGAAAAAGTATATATACATTGATCATAGCATCATCTCCAAGTAGCGAGCCGGGTGAGATAAATCACAGCAAGATCTGTGTAGCTTTGTGGCGCGAAGCATTTCCATTTATACCCAAGATGAGGCACCCCAGGTGGGTACCACAAGCGATCAGTGGAGAAACAGAAGAGGCAGCTGGTGGAGGTGAGGAGAAGCATCAGAAACCAGCCACGTCCACAAAACCGAGTGGCTCTGCCCTGCGTGACCATTTTGGCAAAGGCTTTGACGATTTTGCTCCCTATCTGGCTGGCAAACAGCTACGCTGACAAAGCATCTACACACAAACTGAGCAGTGGTTTTACACCAGTATCTGCTGTGCTGCTGCTCTGCTTACGTTCAGACTCCTTTGTCCTTCATTACTCTTCTGCTCTTCTCCACCGTCTGCAGTTTTAAATCAAACTCCAAACCCTGAAACTCTCTGTACGGTGTCCACCGTTGCTGTCATATGAACAGAAACTGGTCAACCATTTGGATTCGGTCTTGCATTAGCCATGGAACAGAAAATATTTTCAAACACGTACCTTTCCCTCCCCTCCAAATCAGTCTTACAATCAATACTGCCCTGCTTTCAATTAAAATATCGTCACAATGGATACAAGGTGCTCAGAATTTCACAGTAGAAAACCTATTACTTTGAATACAAAAGTTGGCCAAAATGATTGAATTCCTGAGGCAACAGAAACGATACTGGTGATTTTATTCAGCATGTGTCCAATACGATTTTCCATTCGGAATCCATATTTTTTAATGCTTTTCTTATACCATTCTAAACATTACCTTCAGCTTTTATGGAGTCCCTTAGAAAGTTTTTTTTCAATTTGTTTACCAGAAAACTTAAATCTTAATGATTAAATAATAGGACATTTTTATACATCAGTGGGTTTTCTCAGACACTGGGCTCTAAGTACATACAATGTCTATTGAGTGAAAATAAAAAAGAAAATTCCAGTCATGCAAATCATCTTACAAACCATGTTCCATTTGCCTTGAAAATTTTTACTCTGCTACTGGCATATCATTTCAAAATTAAGCAGATATTTTTTTAAGGTTGCTTTCTCCATTTCCATTCATTTGTTTCACCATTTTGAAGAACTGACAGGCCACATGCTACTGCAGAAGGTACCAGCAGGGTAATAATGGTTCTGCTACCACCAACCAACCACTCCAAGCCCTGGCATGGATGCATTTGAAAAAACCACCCAACCTTCAGCTAACTGCACTGGTTTATTTTGGAACAGCACATCACAATATCAGCACAGATAGCACATCGTAACTGGTTGGGTGATGCCGCTTCATAATTTTTCAACACTAGGACCTTTCAGCATTTTAATTCTGGTATCATTTATGAATTAAAGGTCAATATATAGAGCACAAATGAGGTCTAAATTTAGTCACAGCAGACCACAGTTCCACATAAAGACAAATCTTCAAGTTATGTTGACCTGCTAGGAGACAAAGATAAACAGCACAGCAAACATGTACCTGCAATGCACTGCTTCCCTATTAAATATTAACTGTTTCATTTACATTTAAATGAACAAGGCAGTAGTGGATAGACTTTCCAGTACTGCTGTTTGGTGCTGCTGTCATGGAAAGAAGCTGAAGACAATGTGGGCTGTATGGGGGTACATGACGCAATCTCAGCATCCGCTCAAGTGACTTCAATGATGACCATTCTCCGCTCTTGGAATATAATCCTACACAGCTTTTTTTTTTTTTTTTTTTTCCACTCCCTCAGAACAGCAAAGCTGCTTAGAAGGTAGTAAATAGTTTTCTGTGACCCAGGTTGGGTGGGAGGACTCAGAAGCCTGACGGGAGGCTCAGTTATGCTCTGGCGCTTTGCCTTCTTTCAGAGCTGCTCAGAAAAGCAGATTTCTTTGTGGAAAAGAGGAGGAGCGGCAGCAGGAGGGAATTGCAGTTTTGGAGCCTGCAATCTTAAATTTCTTTTTTCAATGGAATATGAGGTGGTTGAGCCCAGAGCTGGCAAGAATGATGGAGTCACAAACAGTAGTAAGAGAAGAGGGGACAAATGTAGCATTTCAGTCTATCAGCTTCAATTTGAAAATTCCTGTGAAAAATAAGGCAATATTTGTATCTCCGTGTGGAGCACAGTTACAATGGTACATTGCTTTTGAAAGTA
>Ga0181612_100329_pt1 | contig 12114 bp, 6 predicted proteins | sample HoacroProtozoa21_FD_119630 | JGI IMG/M metagenome (GOLD analysis project Ga0181612, IMG submission 119630) | Hoatzin crop microbial communities from Cojedes, Venezuel. Combined Assembly of Gp0051906, Gp0051904, Gp0051908
AAATTGAAACGTTCTCTCGCATTTTCTTTTCAGATTGTCCCTTGCTTTTTAAGGGCTGATACACAGCTTCAGCCGTGCATCGCGTAAGTCCTCCTGAAGTTTTCCAAAAACAAAGGGAAGGGAAAAGCACTGAACAAAGCAATAGGGACAAAAGGAAACAACTTAATTTTTTTGCTTATTCCATTACACCTAAAATACCTGCCCTGAAATCAATGAACCTCTTCAGAGCCAATACTGGGGAAAATGACAGAAAGCTCTTTCAGGTGGATGTCTTCAAGACTACTGAAATGAAAATAACCCTCTTTGTGTTGTGGGTTTTTTCCTTTCTTCCATTTACGAATGTATGTTTTAAAGTTCCTTCAGACTTATTTAGAAATATTTTAGCTCTTCCCCATACGATTGGCTGGACAAGATGTTGTACATACAGTTTCAATCAACCTAAATTAAACAGTAGTTGTTTTTTCAAAAAAAAAAATTACTTAATGAATTAGAAAGCCTGGTTTCATTCTACTCAAAATTATTTCCCCCTGTTTTCTCAAAACCGAAAAAAAACAAACACCTTAATTTCTTCATCAAAATCATCCTCCTGAGGCTTAAGCAAAATATTTTGAAGGAAGCATTTGAAGGGATTATGTCTTTACAGCTGCTGGGAAGGGTCTGGGTGGGGAAGAGATGAAGTGACACAACATGTCACCTCACAAGGTTAAATAATTTGAGAAAAATCCGTAGGTGGTGCAAATCGCTTTAACCCTAGAGACTTTGTTATTAAAAAAAAAGGGCATTTTATTTAAAAGTTGATTACTCCAAACACCTGTCAGTTGCCGCAAGGAGCTCACAACTCATGAAATGAGTCCCCTGAACAAACTGGCTTGTTTATTTGCTAATACCATACATATTTGCACGCTTTGCCATGTTGTTTTGCTGAGTTCCGCTGTACACTTTTTTTAAACAAAAGTAACAGCCTGTCAGAGGGAGACGCCAGCAGCCACCACGAGAAGAACATGTGCGTCCAGTACGTGACAGCTCTGTGCTGCTCTGCGTGAGCAGGGGAGTCGCCAGCATTCCCACGGGATGTTTGGGGGACAGAAGGTGGCCGAAGGTGCAGTTGTCTGCTGCTGTCCTGCGCTCCTGCAGCCCAGACGTGGCTGTAATGCATCCTCCCAGGCCACAGGCAGCCGCTGCTCCCTGCCTGCCGCTGGCTGAGACCTGGGTTTGGGTGCTGCTGCCGTCATTCGTAAGTACAAGAGGGGCTGCCTCAGTTTACCTCCTGTGTACTAGGCTGTTTTGTTGACTATCTATCTTCATGATTAAAAACAAATAAATAAAAGGAAACATTTATGACAGCTAGTCATAACAGGCAGCACCATCTCTCTCCTCTGCAGACCGCACGTGAGTTTGGAGCAGAAACTGCTCAGCGCAGGCACCTGGTGCTTTGCACAGGGAGGTGTTCACAGGGGCTGATAGTTGTGCAGGGCTTTACCAGAGCAAACGTTACCTACATTTGTCTAGGTGTTGGTGTTTTTCACCCTGTCGCATTCACAAGCTGTCTCGCCGTCGCAGTTCTCGCCTCCCGTTGGGAGGAAGGTGCCGGGTGTCTTTGTCCCTGTGGCGGGGGCTCATGGGCCACCTGCCCCCTTGCACTCTCACGGGCAGCCCTGCCACCTGCAAGGTAAGAGGAAGGTGCAGTCTGCTTTTTATTTCACAGGAGGCAGAACGCTTTTTTTTGTTTTATCTCTTTCCAGACAGTTGGCTCAGTTTAATGGACTGTCTTTCAGCCTGTGCATAATTCTTCTCCAAATTAAATTCTCTTAGAAGCCCAACATAATACAGACCGTGTTGTCAGCTCATTACTTTTACATCCTTTCTTGTTCTGTTTATGTGAGCGGAGGTTTAATTAACTATAATCTACTGTGTAGGCAAGAGGAAAAAAAGCCACTCTACTTGAAGGTATGTATTTATACTCTATTATATTTTTGAACATTTCTGGGGGAGGGAGTTAACCTTTTTGTCTATGAGCAAGGCTGGCTGCTTTATGTTTCTGTGCGAATGCTCAGGGAAGTCTAAGGCATCCATGCTTGTCTCTCACCCTTTTGGTCACCCTTGCCAGCCTTTTACTCTAGCAGACTGGACTTAAAACTAAAAGAAAAAGCGGAGCCTTTGCTGCCTACAGCCTCAGTCGCTGTGAGCTCACCGTGCAGGCTCGTGGTTTGCCGCGCTGGCTGCCCGTGCACAGCAGCACCGGCGCAGCCCTTGCTCAGCCCCAGCGCTGGCCATGGGCTGTCCCAGCAGGGCAAACTGCTGGTGCTTCCTCCGGAGTAACGCTGCTCCTGGGAGGCAGCTAGAACTGGCTCTCATCCCTCTGTGCATCCCAAAGACAGTTCAACTGCCCAGCTGCTTGGCTGTATGTACTCCACTCACAACGTCTTCTATGGCTGTGAGGTCCTTTGTCCTCATCTATGAAGGCAAAACGTACAGAAATTCCAGCTAATAAAATGAGGCTTATAAGAGGCACTGGTTTGATTTCTCAAACTATGGGTTAAAATGCTGTGGAAGCTTTCCTGGTGACAAGTTTATAAAACATATGCTTTCTCAGTGAACATTTATAAAACAATCTATTTCATCCACAAATTATGCTTCTACCTGGAGAACCTTGAGTGCCCAAACAATCCCACTCCCTTGGGCAGAAGGAAATACAGCAGAAGGTGCTAATTTTTGCACGACTGCCAGGGTTAGCTGTCAGATTAGAGTGGGATTAGACAGGGGCTGACACTTGTTTCTTAAGCTAAATTTAGATCTCACCAGCCAGATTCAAATTCCCTCAGAAATTCACAGGTTCCATTCAGAAGATAACAGGAAGCAAAATTAGCATTTGTTATTATTAGATTCAAAGATCAATTTAAGTAATTAAGCTAATTTTAGAGAAATTGTTCCTGTACATCTTTTGCCATTGTGTAGTGCTATTCCTGTTTCATATGCAAAGAAGGGCTGTGATTTTGAAAGTGTGGTTGGCTTTTCCACTGTACCAGAGGTTCGAAGCAAAGCTATTCCCTGTCCCAGCTCTGCCCAACGAGCCTGAGACACGTGGTCCTGCTGACAGGGGTGGCCCTTTCACATCCACACAGGCTCGACTGGCAGAATGAGGTTACCAGCCAGCAGGCAGGTGCCGTCCTGGGGATAGGTCCAAAGGACTCTTCCTGAAGCGCGCTGTTTTGTAACTGAAGCGGTCTGATTTACATATATAAAGCTATGTCATGTATTTGAGGGTCTTTGTTGTATTGGTTAAATCCCAGTCAGGTTATGTCACTGAGATCACAGTAACTTTACAAATAATTTATCATGGTTCCCAGCGTCAAAACATCTGAGATGTTACAAGTATCTCCTCAAAATAATTTTAACATTCTGTCTCAGCCCATCTCAAGGTTTTGTTGCCTTATGCCCAAATAGCAATAAACCAGTGACTTCCGTGTCCAGGGCAAGTCCTCCTGCTCCCACATCCATTACACTTGGCAAAGCTCTTGCCTCATGAGGCCCTTTGGGTGCCTAGTTTCTTTCTATTTGTGTCACCGTAATTGCCACAAAACTTCAGTTTATCAATACCGATGTGTGTACAGAAACATGGCTCTTGCAGAGCAAACAGAAGGCACCTACCATTACTGTGGCTGCAGTTACAGAAATTACATGGCCCACAATGTATTTCGTTATGGTTTTCCAAAGAGGCAAAACTGGTTAGACATGACCTGGTAGGAGGTGATTCACCAACAGCTGGTGACTGTATTTCAGGTGGTTAGAGGGTCTGCTGCCCACAGGCATCCTGTGGGAGACAATTCCTCGGGAAGTCTAAGAGATGCCTGTTACTAGAATCATGGCCAAGGAAGCATCTGTTCAAAGACCTCTGGATAAGGTATGGTCTCTTGAAGTTTATTTCCTTGAAAGCAAGCCAGGCTGCAGCCCCAGACATGGAGAGCTGCAGGTGTTGGTTTGTACTCTCATCATTGGCCCCCAGTGGAGCGGTGGCAGTGCTCACCATTCAACGGACCAAGCAATTAACTCATTGTGAGCCATTTCTAACAAAGTATCCTCTCCTCCTGCCCATAAACCCCTCACAAGGTGTCACTTTTCTCCTGGCTGCTCAGCTCCATGCAGACTCTTCCCCTGCACATTATTATCATCTTGCGGGTTGAATGTGAGTCCTTAACACTTAGATTTCAAAAGCTGGACATCAGTCACATGTGGCGGAGGAAGCTGCTTGTTCCCTGCTGGGGGAGGGGGACCCTTGCAGTGGACACTGCCACATTTTCACAAGGGGACTGCCACACTTTCCAGTGTGAAACCTTCACCCTCCAGATGGCTGCAGGATTGAATATGATGGTTCTCATATTTACAGAACGCTACTGCACGCACCAATGAACAAGGCACTTTTTCATGCCAATGAGCACCAGTGAGCTTGAAGCCAATTTTTTTCGGTATGAGAGACTATTCATGCAGCTACTTTCTGGCATTCCTTTTGCTTTAATTACAGCTCTTTTTTCCCCCTTTGCTTCATTAATGAATGAAGACACTCCAGCCTCAATTCACAAAGGCATTTAGGCATCTGACTCCTGCTGAAATCCCTGGTGGATCTGAGCGTTAGGCACTCCTCAACTCTCTCGCTCATGAAGTAACACTGGGGACTTGCGTGGTATTGCTCCTGATTTATACCAAGCTTGGAGAATCAGAGTCTCTGCGTTTGTGAGGGAGAGGAAGGATATTTCAGTGATTGAAATCCTAACAGGGAGGTTGATGGTACGAGTGCTATTTGCCAGCTCTGCACCTGACATTGTGAATGACCTTGAATATATCACATCCCTCCTTCTGTGTTTCTGGCCATCTAGCACATCTCTGCCTCAGTTTTGTGAGGCTTCGTGCTTTCATGTTCACAGATAGTCTAGTCTGGGCTTTCCCAAAGGGACTGGATGTTTATGTCCCTTTTGGGACTCTCATTTCCTCAGTCTCTTTGAACATGCCACTTTTGGAGATTGCTGCAAAGAAACAGCAATAGAATCCAGAGCGGCAAGTAAGAGTCTGTCACTCAACTCGGCATTCCCTTCTTTAAAAAGAGTAAAGAGGACAGCACAAAAAAATCACAGTCAAAGTTAATTGCCATATGTTTATACTGGAGGATCTGAAGTTTCCCCTCAAGAGTCTCTACTCGCCTGCCAGCATCTGTTCATAGCCAGGGCTGTGGTCTCCCAGAGCTGAGTGACAATGCTGGATGCATGATGCTTCAGCATCTGTAGGCAGAACCTGTTGACTGTTTACTGCTATGTGTTTCTTCTTGCTGTATCTCAGTTGGTTTTTCAAGGGCAATGTGATTCCCCAGTACAGGATTGCGCTTTAGCTGGAAGTGCTGAGGAGTTGAGGTGATTCTCCTCCATATGTCACTTCTGTCCCCTCACTGAGGGGAGGACTTCAGATATACCCTGATATATAGAACCAAAAATGTTTATCATTCCTGTTGTGCCCTCAATTGCCCTGCTAGGTTGTATAACACTACCCATTCATTAAGTCATAGAGGGTTTTTTTTAAAAAAGTTTTTGTTTCCTTCTTTTCATGATTTTGCCTTACAGACATCAGAAATACAGATTCTGGCCTCACTTTTCTGGAGAACATGTCTTCAAAATAGAGAGGAAGCATTGCTAGCCCCCAGCTTGGGGAGTGCTACTCTCACTGAATCCAGGAGTCATCCATCAAAAAACCCTTAAGAAAGCAAACTTCTAATAATTACTTCTGATGTGCATTCTCTGTTTTGGTTAGCTGCTTAAGTTTTACTTTCTTGTCTTTGTAATGTCATCATCTGCTTGTTCCCCATCCTCCCCATCATCCAAACATTTAATTGTATGATGTCAGACACAGAAGTAAGAGGGTAGCCTAAAAGTCAGAGAGGACCAATATGCAAGTCTGGGATGCAGTCAAACCCAAATTCTTACGAAAGCCAAATGTGACTCATCTGTCTCAGCACAGCTGAGGAGGAGGTGCTGGTCCTGGCGATGCTCAGCCGTCTGCAGTGCTTGGCTCAGGTTAGCAGGCGTGCGGGGCTGTCGCAGACCTGCAGGAGGTGCTCACAGTCATGTGAGAACAGGCCATAAATTTCAGCCCAGTGAGGTTTTTGAGCAGCCTCGCACGACAAGGAATGAATTACTGAACCCATTCATGCTTAGTGAGTTATTAAGTGTAAGGCCAAAGACTGCAAGTTCTCTCCACGCAGCAATGTCTGAGTTAATAAACCATCACTCAGACACTGCAGAATCTGACTGCAGTGCTGAACTGTGATTATGAAATACATATTTTTTTAATAGTCTTATTTGTTCGTTAAGGGAAGGTGTTCAGAAGTTCTGTGCAGTACATTATCCCGTGTCACATTTGCCTCTTCTGGTACCCATCAGCCAGGTCTCCTCCCCTCATTTCTGCTGTCTGGTTTTACAGCTGGGGATGGTGCTCCTTTGAGGAGACTGGGTAGCGGTGTAGTTTATGGGTTTGCTGCCTCTTCCGCACGGAGCGTCACGAAGGCCATTTCCGAGCACGGCAGTCAAATAGCAAAGAGGCAGTTGCAAGCAAGGCTGGAGGTAAGGGAATGACTCCAGGCCACTGTTTGAAAACAGGCTCAGTTAGACCTCTCGTTCCCTCTGCCTTGCTCTCCCTCCTTCTTTCAGAGCCATGTTTTCTGTGATTCAGAAGCACCATTTCAAGAAGACCCACAGATCCATATAGTTATATGGGTGACCATATAACTCGGGTTCTGAAAATACTTGTTAAGACTTACAAGTAAATCTAATGGTGTCTCTGAGACTAGAGCAATAGAAGGCCTGAGCTTCAAAAATGCCCCGTCTTTCAGTGCCTCTGCTTCTAGGGTTTAAATTTTCTTGGGAATAGCTGCACGAACTCACCTTCAGAAAATTGTTACTTCTTAAAAATATTTGAAATAAGCGGCAAAACTAAATATACCTTATCTAAATACCCTGAAAGCTTATTGCAGACACACTAAAAATAATAGATCTTGCTTTTCTAAGAAGTGCTCCCCTCTTGGTGTCCCTTGCAAAACTCTACTCTTCCCTGTGCAGTTTCCACCCTGTCTTCTCTACCTGCCTTGCTTGCCAAGACTAAGGGGTTGCAATCTGTTGCCATAAGAGTAAGAGACTGTATCAATTTACCATTGTGGAGACATTTCATCAGAAGCAAAGGAAAGGCCAGAACATTTGTCCTCCATGTAAGGATTGTTGCTTATTGTTTCTTGTGAGGTCTCCTACAATTTCAGAGGTTCATGGGGCTCTCCAGTTTCATAAACCTATTTTTCACAGCTAAAATAGATGGGTTTTTTTAGACTTGGGTATAGCTGATGTACATGAAGAAGATAAAGCATGAGGCCAGCTGAAGGAAGGGAATCTCAGAAAAGAAGTCTCTGCTGAGACTGCACCCTTAACATTACAGTAACGCTGCAGAGCTTCATGGTGCTTCAGCCACATTCAAAGGTGAAGAAATCCTATCCCCTTAACAGTGAAAATGGCCATACTCACGCATCAGCCTGTAATTGAGCTTTGCAGGACAAACATTTTTGTTTATCTGATGATAGATCTGCATTTGCATGAACCTCAACATGTTAGCTCTAGCATCAGAAACAAATGAGCAAGGACTTCAGATGCTTTCCAAAGTTTATTATTAGTGGTGGGTTTTTTTGTTTTATTTTGCAAATGTAATGACCTTCCAATGCTTTTGGTGAACTGATACATTTTTCTACATATTTCTGTACTCTACTATTCCTAGCCTAGGACACCAGCTTTTTGCCTGATGCATGTATACACAGAGTAGAATATCTTCTTCCAACACAGCTTAGAACAGTACAGTATTATTTTACATTTCAGAACAAGGAGTTTTAACTACATATTGCACCTGAAACTTGCATGACTGTAATGTCCTGGTAAGAGTTTCAATGATGCAGAGAGTTCCAGGATTATTTTTTTGTTGATGAGTTTAGCACAGTCACACTCATTGCTGTTAGAGGAGCTGCGAAGCTTTCATGCTTATGCAAAAAATCCAGTGTTTGCAATTAGAGTTAAATTCAATATTTTTTTCCCCTAGCCTGACAGCAGCTATTTTGTACAATAGTTTTATAGCATATGATGTCTGTTTCAGAAAGGAGAAATGACACTTTACAGTTGTGGGCTTTCTCTAGAACACAATTGTACGTCAAGTAAAAAGCCCATAATTACTAGAGATGCCCAAGGACTAACTCAGACTGGGTCCATGTGCTTCCAGCTTCCACTGGTATCACAGGAATTCTAGGACACCTAACATCTCATGAAGTCAAGGCCCTCAAAAATGAGAACATTACGTTATTATTCTGTATTTTCCATTGATCATAAATAGCACAAATATGTGACACATTTTTCTTTGCAATGAGTTTCTGGAATCCAAATATATTCTTGGCTTAATGTAACATTTCCTAACATGGCTAAAGATTGTTTTCAATGGGGGTTAGTGTGCTAAATATCTTTGGGGATTTGGAGTCAAAATCTTGGATGTGAGGACATACACAATGGAGCCATGAACTTTGATAGGAATATCACTGGGATACTAGTAGTGAACAAGTAAAAACAAAGCAGAAGTTCTTCAGGCGGAGTATGAACCTTGCTATACCCTATGAGATGCTGTGCATTCATCATTTTTATGATTATACAAAAATAGCAAAAGACAGAAACAAATAATATAAGGATCACAAAAACATAAGGTCATAGAATAATTAAGGTGGGAAGGGGAATCAGGAGGCCTCTAGTCCAACCTCCTGTGCAAGCGAAGGTCAGCTAGAAGGCCAAAACAGGTAGTCTGGGGCTTTATCCTGCTGGGTTTTGAAGACTCACGAGGACAGAGACTGTACAACCTCTCTGGGCAAGCTGCTCCAATGTTTGTCTGCCCTCATGGGAAGAAATTTTTTCCTTAGACCCAGTGTGAACCACTTTTTCTTTTTACACACTTTGTGTCTCTTGTCCTCTCACCATTTGCTGCTGTGACCAGCATGGCCTGTCTTCTTGATGACCTCCTCATCAGTACAAGGGAGATCCCCTCAAGCCTTCTGCTCTCCCAGCTGAAAAAACCCTGGGCCCTGGGACACCCCATGCACATGGGATCTCAGGAGCATATGTTTGGGGGGAGCAGGGAATGCATCTTGATGCCCACAAAACAGTATGAAAAGCAGAGTGAAAAACTGTTACAAAAGTCTCACATTATAATTCAAAGCAATTGAAAAATTAAATTAGTACAAAATAACCACAGTATGGTAATTAATGTCAATTACCTTGGTTGCTATAGAAACATGACTGAAACAAGCAGAAGTTACAGATAAATTCAAGGTGAACCACAAATATAAGTGGCTGGTATGGTCTTTTTTCTCTAGCTGATTAGGTCTTTAGCTCTTCTGGCTGACAACCAGTTACCGATAGAACTTAATCCATTTAATAATCCCATAATCACTTTAATCCAGTTGGCTCAAAGTATTTTGCAACTGGTTGCTCTAACTGATTAACAACTGTCTTTTAAGAAATAAATAAAAGCTATCTGTGCACTGCATATGCAGCAGCCTTTAGCAAAGGACTGGCTTCTGCAAGGAAAGATTGACTGTGTAGCAATATCTCTGTAAATTGTAAATGCATAACCCTAGGGCACAAAGGGCTTTTAAGAGTCTGTAATTTTATTAACAGGCACCAATATCTCTTTAGCTTTTGCAAAATGAAATTGGGAACATGCAAGGGGAACTTGTCAAAGGACATCCCTTCTACCAGGTACATTCAGATGCAAATGTGCCTTGAGGGAGTCACTTTGAGTGAACAGAGAACTCGGATGATTCAAGGTGCTTTGGAGGTCAAGGACATGCAAGACATTGACTTCGTTCCCTATCTGCCCCTAATTTACTAAGAGCTGCTGAAACGGTTGGCTGGTACTTTTGCGGCAAACGTTTTAAGTTTTTTTCTTCTGGTTTGGAATGACACTCAGCTATTTGCAAGATGTGTCGTAAACTATGAACTCCTCCCTTCTCCTTTCCAAGCACTATTTCTGGAAATTGTATTTCAAACACAATTTATGGCTTAGATGAAAAACAAAGATATTTTTAAATCATTCTATTTTTGTATGGCATTTCACCCTGTGTTAGCAGTACCAAAAGAAAGGGCAACACATAATGGGACATCTCTGGTTTATTGAGACATCATTTCCCAGTTGAAAACATTTTAGGTGAAAATATGCTGACCAGGTCTGTAATGACATACTTTGTCAAGCTCTTTGAAATCTACTAGTGAAAAAGAGCATTTTATACAAGAAAAGTATTAAATATTATAATGATTATTTACTTGCTTAGCTCCTGGACATTTTTGTGGTCCTCTTAACTCAGGATTTATTGTGTTGTGATTTGTGAGTCTCAGGATCAGTTTTAAATACTGTCTAGCTGGTGGTTCTTCTATATCTGTACAACACTCAGGAGCTCAGAGGTAGCACTTCTAAGAGTGTTGATTAACCACACTTTGGCAGTTTGTGAGGCTGAACTTGCTAAAAGTTGTAAAGAAAAGGATTTCAGACAGAGCATTCTGGATTGGGGGAAAATCTGGAAATACCGCATCTTTTGAACTCGCCTAAGTGGCATGAAGGGCAGTGTAGAAAGATAGCTGGTCAGATTGGACTTGCCAGCTGGGATCTCCTCAGCCGTCACCTATAGTACCTGGGAAGAGTAATCAGCTTGGGGCACATTTCCTCACTTAGCTGAGGTGTTTTCACAGACCACAGAAATCTTTTAGCCATCCCATACCAAGGGGAGCTTTTGTCTGCCGACACTTCTCTCGGTTGACAATCACAAGGAAATTAAATTCTGGATGAGGTCGTAGTGCCCCACAGGAACAAATCCAGGGACTATCTCTGCTTATTAGACTCAACTCCACAAGTTACACAGGCTCTCTCAAGCTGGAACAAATAGAAGATAATAAAGACAACACAGATCGATCACTGACTTGTGTTTACAGCTGTAGGGAGTTTTTCTGTTTCATTAAGTTTCGAGCTGAAGTTTGGCTGAGTCAAACTTAAGACGTGAATAACTGTAGATAGGGTTTCATCTCTGGATGGAAACTGGTATCTGGAAATCGGACCCAAGCTCCTACAGATCCTAGGCCCCCTCTTCAAATGAGATAGGGTTCATCCCCACTTTCAAAAGAAAGTCTTCGTAAGCTGTAGGTTTTGGCATGAGCTAGTCTGGAGGCTGGATAAGAAAGTGTCCAGAAGCAAAATAAAAAAAATAATAAGGACAAAAATATGTTTCAGCTCAAATTGAAACAGAATAAGGTTTGAGATTTTGGGGATTTTTTTTTTAAAGTATGGGGAGAGAAAGGGTTAATGAAACTAACCATTTCTGGCAGGAAACCAGAAAACAAACCCTGAACTGCGAATGTTGTGAATTAACTGAGAGCACTTCATCAAACTTAAAAATTGTGGTGTCTTTTTCATTACTTCATTATTTAAGCCTTTTTTAAACTTTGTAAAATCTATGCCAGTTTTATTTTTAGGAGTCTAAGAAAAAACAAGCACTTTTGAAAGCACAAAACTTTTTTTGTATTTTTCTACTTCTACAGCAAAAAAGTTTGCCTAACTAAAAAGCCCACATTGAAAACTTCCTCCTGGAGCTCCATTTTTCTACAAAATTTCTACTTCGCTAAATAAATCCAATTCTTGTAAAAATAAGCCTTTGCATAAAGAGAGAGTTTGAGTCATACCTAACTTTGTGCTGTTGCATCTTTGCATCCATTGCTATTCATGGCAAATCACAATAAAGGACCTATAAGCTTATTTTTCCATGTAATACATGGCTTAATGGCAGTAAATGCCCTTAAACACTGATGAAGCTCTCTTCCATATCTCACTTCCCATAGTTAAGACTTACTATAGGTGTGTTAGTTCCCGCAAATCAAAAGCAATGGATTTTCCTCTGTTCTACCTGTAATGAACATTTTTGGTTTCTCCTTTGGGGGAATTATGTGGTAGAATTAATGGGGCTGTAAGTCCATAAAGCAGAGCACATTTTTGAAGTGGGCTGCTTGCACCTTGGTT
>Ga0181612_108247_pt1 | contig 12114 bp, 5 predicted proteins | sample HoacroProtozoa21_FD_119630 | JGI IMG/M metagenome (GOLD analysis project Ga0181612, IMG submission 119630) | Hoatzin crop microbial communities from Cojedes, Venezuel. Combined Assembly of Gp0051906, Gp0051904, Gp0051908
AAGTTCTTCCTCATGTTCAGACGGAACTTCCTGTGCCTCAGTTTGTGCCCATTGCCCCTTGTCCTGTCGCTGGGCACCACTGAAAAGAGCTTGGCCCCATCCTCCTGACACCCACCCTTCAGATATTTGTAAGCATTTATTAGGTCCCCTCGCAGCCTTCTCTTCTTCAGGCTGAACAAGCCCAGTTCCCTCAACCTCTCCTCGTAGGGGAGATGAAATCAGAGAGCGTAAATTTTGGGGAAGAAATGTTATGTGACATAATTCATCTGAGCTCTGCTTGGCTTCCTTGAGTTTAGCCTGATGAGCTTTAAAGGAAAAGTAGAACTCCATATTTTATTTCTTTTATGCTTACTCCCCAAACTTCACTGGTATCTTTAAGGCCTCCAATGCTTAATTCAGAGTTCATACGATAACTCAAAGCTTTTCAGATTCAGTATCACCACAAATCATCAGGAAAATTTAGTGGCCTAGGTGCAAGACCTATCCACCTGCCTTTGCCACGAAGACTAACGATAATGAAAAGCCCAAACCAAAAAACAACCTGGTGATATTTCCTCCATTATCAAAAAAAATTACTCACCTGGGGTGAGTGAATGAGTAGAATTTTGAAAGATGGGATTATTATAATTATAAGCCAGAAACTAAAATGTTATTATACCCCTTTAACTGATATTTCAACTATTAACGCTGAACTCCATCTAACTTACCTGAATGCTTTTGCACAGTCTCTCCCTCTCTATTGCTAAATGTGTGTAAAATACCATGAAGGAGACTTAGGTATATTGCAAAGGTTGTATTTTAAGATGATATGGGATGGATACATTTGACTTTTTAAATCTTTCTCACTCTACTTCAGCAAAGGAATCAGAAATCTGTGTGGTTTTACTGCACTGTATCTTTTGGTGAAAGCAGATGGATATTTTTAGCATGAAAAATGACTTATGAATTCTTGAACATTTATTAAAAGCAATATTGTGTAACATATCAGGAAATATAACCCACCAGAAATCTTTTCGTGTTTATATCTAAAAAAATTAGTATTTTTCTCCCCTGTGTAAAATGATACATCTAATGACAGGAAACTTAAATGCTAAAATGCACTTTCAATACTTTCAATCATTCTTCTGTATGCTTGTGTATATTTCACTTCTTTTAGCGGTAAACATGCAGTTCAACTTGCTAATTAAACAACTTCGCGTTAACATTTAGCTTGATTTTTGAAGATAATACTGTCACAATTTTTCTACCAGCACGACTATAATTGACTCTTCCTAGGGCATGCGCAGCTGGACTGTGGGCTGCGTGGCTGTTCTTAGGGAAGGAAAAGAAAGGACAGCATTCCATTTCTATGAAAAAAGTACCTTTTTTTCTCAATGTCAGACATAGGGATTTACAACAGGAATGAGGGCTTCCTGTTGATCTTTTCCTGTTAAAAAGGCAAAGTATTTTAGACAAAAATATATCTGAGAGAGGAAGACCCTTGCGATTCACAGGTTCCCAGTCCCTGTAAAGCACCTCCACTGATGAGCTGCCTTTCCCTTCAGTGGTGGTTGACACCATGGAGGCAGAAAAATACCTGGATTCTTCAGTCCTCTTCCCCGACTGCTGCATCTATTTATTTTATTGCCTAAAAGAAATGGCATTCTGTTTTACCTTCATTCTATGTGACTTTCTCATGCTTGCTCCAGGAAAGCATTTTTGGAATTGCCCAAATGTCCAGAACACAGCTATTCCAGATAATTAAGATATTTGTTGTGACATTCAGGAGGAACAAGGCAAAACTAAGCTAAGTTGATGACAAAGAAAGTTAGGAAGCAGAAACCATTGCAACTAACATGTTTAAGAATTGTACCCAGTCTAGGAATAAAGCGACGCTGACTCATGTAACTTCTCTTTCCTCTCATTCTCACACTAACTTGCCATATCTTACCTATAGTTTTTGCTCCATTTACTGCTAGTACTAAAAAATTTAGGAGGCTAAATCATGAAGCAGGGCCCCAGTGTGCTAGCGGCTCAACAAACAGTGACAAAAAACGATGAGTGCTCCAGAACACCCCGAAATCCAGTTGCTACCCGTGCATTTTCTGTTTTTCCTATGATTTGATAATACTCAGGTTTAAAACACAAATGTATTTATAAGACTTACATTATCTCTGTAACTTTTTGCATCAAGAAACAGATTAGATAACCAATACAGAAACTGTAAAAAACTTCAGTCTCTTCGTATCAGTGATACCTCTGATAACACAAGAAAACAGAAGCATTTAGGATATCTAAGCAGAAAAAAAAAGTCTGTTTTTTTCCTGAAAATAACCTAAAAAAAACCGGCATAAAAAGTGTGATCAAATCAATAAGCAGCAGCACTGAATTCAGTTCACTACAGAGATGAAAAGACCCAAAAAAGGGGCAACACCGCCTTTCACCTGTGATACACCCACAGAGGCTCAGCGCCCATCAGTACGCACATAAAAGTGACGAGCGAGTGGTTGTAATGAAGAGCAGAGGTATACAGCCTCTATCAGATGAGAGGGGATTTGTCAGAGATTAATAGAATTCCATTGTAATATCCATATCTCACAAAGGCATACTCTGACAGGGTCCAATTACTTTCAACAAGCTGGGCCTGCTACATGGACCCTCTGAACCGGAATGGCCCTCCAATCTGTATGCTTTCGTTCAGACAGATAACACCAACGTGTTTCTCTCTGTGATCACTGCCTAACTTAAATGAGTTAATCTCGTTTTCCAGATGAATTGTTATTTTGTCTCCCGCAGGCTGTGATTACCGGATAAAAGTATTGTGTTAACAGGAGGGCCAGGGTCTTTTCAGCAGCGGATTCCACATTCAGATAACCAGCCAGAGCAGCCAGAGAAGGTTTTTTCTTCCTTGCTTGCTGGCTTGCCTTTTTTTTTTTTTCTGATGTGAAGTAAGAGAGTGGCACTAGCAGGAGAAAACTGTGAAATGACACAGAGATAAACCTTCCCAAATAATTATGTAACTTCAGAAGAGGTCATAGGGGCGGTTTATCTTCATATTTCAAAAGAATGTCTCGGTGAACCAATCACATTGACAGCCTACCTCTACATATTTTAAGATGTTACTTGCCTTTCACGCCTGCCCTTTCTTTCTCTAATGGCCTCTGTTTCTTAAGCCATTATAACATGTTTGAGAAATTCACAAGGGAGGCTATCAGAATATAAATATTTGGAAGCACTGAAATATATCTGGGCAGTATTAGAAAACAGGAAGGAGAAAAAAACAAGCCCATGATTTCACAAACAGTTCTCTCCAACTGATGAAGCAAGGGCCATATGGTGAGAGTTACAGTCTGCAGCACATTTTTTCTGAGATAATGTATTTTCTCAATGACAGCAGTGAGATTCTTCATTTCCTTTTCTTGATAAAACATTAAAAAAAAAGCCCCACTCTGATGTTAATTCTTAAGAACTACACCTTTGGGGGGTTAACGTAGGAGAAGCACAGATGTGAATAGACAGTTGTGCCTTGACCACCAGGTAAATCCCTTCAGGGTCAAGAATCACTCACACATAGACCCCGTCCAGGCAAATTCAAAGCCATGAACAGTAGCAGAACCACACCAGCTTATGTCAAGTCTGTTTCATGCATTTCCATCTGTATAGAAAAAACATGAAACTATTATGCTATTTTAGTATCTAGTGCCAAAAGGTAAACAAAATTTGATCTCTGAATGCAGTAGATTTCTCCAGTGGCTCTCCCAGGATGTAGAGCCAAGTCACTCCTGAGGTGGGTTATGTCAACAACTTGGAAACACGACGCAACATACGATCGCTGGTAATGTATCAAACGCTGCCCATGAAATGCAGTCGATAAGCTTATGAAAGCTTCCTGACAGAAAGCCACAACTTTTGACTGCAAAAAGCCAACGTCTTCAACAAAATATGAATTAATATTGGTGCATGATGTGCATCGGCAGCACACGGTGGCTGTACCCTACCCTGCGGGATGGCTCTGCGGCAGAGTAGACCCTGCAAGTGCTGGGCCCCGAGTTGTGCAGAGCTGGGGACCCAGAGAAGCACATTGCAGCTTCCTTTGTGGTCCCATGCCCACATTTCCTTCCACAGGAAAGGAGAGGCCACATCTGAAGGGAAAAGCAAATCTGAGGAATATCAGTCTCTACACAAATATTTGGGCTCCGTCTTTCTTCTGCAAAGAGTAACTGACAGCAGCAGATAGGAAAATCATTCATAGGTACCCAGGTAAATTAATGATAAGATAACACGTTCTGGAGTTTCTTTATTACAGAGTTTAAATATTTCTGTATCTCCTAATGAAGTGAAAAGTCTATGCAGCTGGAACCAGAGCCATCATATCACTGACTTCCATTTTGATCAAGCTGGCAGTATTCTCATTTCCGGTCAGAGGCAGTAAGCTCAACCTCTACACTGGGAACTAAATTCATAATCTGTCATTTAAAGATCCCTGGTATTTTTCAGAATGGGTAGATGATAACCTAATGGTTCACATTCTCTTATGAAAAACAAGCTTTAGGATTATGCATTACATACTACAGAATGCAAAATGTCTATACAGCATAAGCAGTCAATCATATGCTATTTCTGGAGAAAAGCAAAGAAAAAAAATCTAAGCACTTAAGGTGTAAAACCGATGTAATACTAAAAACATGTCTTCGCTCAAGAAGGTGAATAGAAAAGATTGTTTTCACACAGTAGGAGTCTCCCTCAGGTATATAAGGAATCGCATTGTATGCTGGGCTACAAAAAGACATATTCCAGTCTTCTTCTCCACCCCAAACTGCATTTTATTCTGCTTAGTAGGAGACAAGTGATGCAGCTAGGAGAGTGTGGAGTGTTCCTATGCATCATCATAAACAAGATAAGCAGAATTATTTCCTAAATTACAAACATCTACATCTGCAACAAATCACCGAGAGGAGCCGGGGATGCTGTGGACGCAGTATGGGCTCAAAGCCTGGTGCTCTTAGTGGCTCTGAGCAATAATGCTGCTGCTGTAGGAGCAGTGAGCTGGCATGACTTTCAAGTTACGGGTTGACTTCGCCTTGTCTTTGTCTGAAGAAAGCAGGAACAGTATTTTTCCATCCTTTTTTACAAGTGTTTTGATTGCACTGCTTCTCTCAACTTAGTCTAGGAAAGGGTAGGCCTCAGTAGGGATCTCGGAGGCCACAGATTCCCTGAGGTATATCCTCAGTAGGAGGATTTTTTTCCCATTTCTTTTGCTTAATTAACAGATCAGATGTGGGAATAGTAATGAATAAACATCAGGCAGTGAGACTGGTCACTTTGACTAACCTGTGATGAGTCTATACACAGCCACACAAGAGATTAAGCTCCCAGCACAGCTGTAACCAGGACTGCTCCCATCCTAGCTCCATTTTTTAGCACAGGACACAGCCCTGACATTCTGCTTGTCACACCGAAATTCAGAGTTACCAGCGGACAGTCCTGTTTCAGAGCTCAGTGGAAGCAAATACTGGTCCTCCTCACAATAACAGTCTTTTCCCAGACAAAGCCAACACTGGTATAGCAGAAATGATGCTAGCAAGCAGTGATGTGAATTGGTAACAAAGAAGCTTGATCAGTGTGATGGAGACAGACAGTCAGAGACACAAATTAAATCTCAGCTGCAAATTAATTTCTCATTCATTTTCTGTACACCGGTGCTACAAAACACTTTGTAGAAGTTGCATTGAAGGTAGCAGGCAAAATTATATTGTTTCAAGAGCTGAAAATATTCTCTGTAGAGAAATTTTAAACCCATAAACTTTTCCTTTTCTTCCTTTTTTAAAATAGTGCATCAACATGCATGCAGAGCAGATCTATGAATTGCTATGTGGTTGTATTTTTTAAATTGCCAGCCTTTTTTATTCGGTGGTCTTACAAAGTAAAACTGATAAAATGGACAGCCTTCTTTCTAAGCTAGCTTACATCTCTCCGTTTTTGAAAGCTTCCTAAACACGCAAGCACTCCATAAAAAAGTAACTGGTGCATGCAGAAGCAATGCAGTTCACAAATGAAGCAGTATAATGTCAATGGTTTGAAATTGTTCAGTCTCAGTTGTTTTCCAAGTCAATGCACTGGCAGTCTTGCCTGAATGCAACTAGTCAACAGAGGGAAAATAAATAGAGCATTTCCAGAATTCACCCATCAGCACTGAAAAGTGTCTGCTTACTATTACACAGTTTTAACATGTCATAATCGTTTTTCACAGTATAGAAAACCTCCTTATACCTTGCACAAAGAATAAATTACTATTCTAGCACCCTATACATATCTTCTAATAGAAATTCCAAGCAAAATGTATTGATTATAGCATTGTAAGTGGTATGTGTTATTAAAGTGGAATCTGAATCCTTTAACCTATTTTTAATGCTACACTATCAACAAAAATTTCTAATTTGGATATCTAAAAGCAGAGACTTCTGTATTTGGACTTCTGAACAGACTCATTTAACATTTCTGCAAGTCTCTTTACACTGAAAGAACTCTTTAATTTCAGGTAGAGTTGAACACCACAATTTATGCACAGCATTATTCCCGTAAAGAATCCCATAGACTATTAAGTTGGACAGGTTTTGCTCGCATAGGTAAAAGCTTTAGTGCCACAGCTCTATGACTCCAAGCACCCATACATTAAGCAGCAGAGAGATTCAACTGTCCCCTATCTCTCTATCTTTCATTTCTCCCATGCCCGTACGACAAGTGCTGTGTCGAACAGCACCACTAGGCTGAATGCTACACAAAGAAAGAAAGGAAGCAGACAGGACAGCCACATTGCTACAGCTTCCTTTTGAAAAAAAAAGTTATGCCTGCCTCTCCAAGCATCTAGATGCTAAATTACATCTAACGTGCTATGCTGACTTATCTAAGGTCTTTGCAATGCCACATAATTACAGAAAAGATCTGTTGTAGTCTGAAAAATAAGGACAAGTATGTCTTTTCCAATACCTTGCCTTCTTATCTGTCACCTGGATGAAAATCATGTGAAAAAAAATAAAGAGGAGAAAAAAATTCCCCTTCAGACCCAAGAACACACTAACGCCCATGGATATAATGTTACAATAAAAGAGCAGGACGACTACTAGCAGAGCTTTTATAGCTTAACAGTATTTTGACAACAAATGTTCATATTTCATTTGAAATTTATGAAACCTTTGTGCCTGTAATCCCATGAGCAGCTACATGGTAAATGAAAGTAGCAGGCAGTCTAGATTAATAATATTTTGCTTCATACTGGAAGAGCATTCTGAGGAAAAGAAACCCTGCTTTATCTGCTCTCCCACTTTTTTTTTTACAGTCCCTCTACTGGAACAGATTCAGAGCTCTAAAACCTGCTTGCAAATATTCACAGATGCCTTATTAATTTATGAGAAACTGAAGGACCCATCACAAGGTATAAGCAAGCAATTCAGGAATAACAAGTAGAGGGGTATGATACATGGCAAAATACCACCGCTCCTAGTCTTAGAGAGCTACCAGTGGTTTAAATCAAGTTCAAGGGGAATACCCGGAGTAAGCTCCTGTACTTCATATTCTAATAAGAAACAGTATGAAAAAAGCAGTTGCCCTATGAATCATAACCTTTGCTTTCACATTTTCACAGTTTAGACATACATGTATGCTAAAAGCTCAAGTGTGGCTTCTTGCACTTAAAGGTCTAAGTGTGTAAGTGTCTTTTTCAACAGCTCTAATTATCTTCAAGCATATCCAACACAAAGTGTTGGGTGTTTTTACTTTTTTTAACGTAGTCTCTAAGTGCAAGCTATCACGGAAAATATGGTGTGGGCCAATTATGGGCCTAGAAAGTAGGTATTTATTTTTATTAACATTTTTGTACCTTTTTGAACTCTCATGTGGACTTATTTCACATGCACAAGGTCTATTAGGCTGGTAAGACCACACTCAGATGTCTTGCTTTGTTCTAAAGCACAAGACGCTTGAATTTAACAGAGAAAAAAAAGGTAACTTCTTTCAAGCAGCAACTGGAGACACATTTTTTAAACATAGTTATTAAAAAGAGCCCTTTTGTCCCCTTTTTGTGAAAAATATAGCTTTTGTTCAGCTCTTCTTAATTTAAAGTATTTCTGTGGCTTTTAATTTTCTGAGTTTTATGTCAAAACTTAACACTTTAGCCTTTGAAAAACAGCATCTCTGTAAAACAAATACTGAATTTGACATTAAATAACATACAGAAAAATTCATAGGTACTTGATCTGTAAGATATTGCAGTAAAGAAAGTACCTCCTAAAGAAACAAGCATTAAGGTCAAAACATTGTTCACTGGTGGGAGAAAGGTTGGGAAAACTTTGGGTGAAGCAGCCACAACTGGGGAAAAGTGAATGACAGAATGGAGAAAGAGTAATGTGATAGCAAAGCTAAAAACAGAGTCTAGGCAAACTGTTATACTCACACATGAAAAACTGTAAAACAGGGCATTAGGCAGCTCTAGGAAAATCACACCGAATATACACAAAGGTAAAGGGAGGTATCTGAGAACAATGGTGTTAGGGATGCTGCATCACTAAGGGACTCCAATATTTCCAAATTACTAAAAAACGAAACTACAGAAGAATTGAGATCTGCGATTAGGGTACCAAATCTCTGAAAATAATAAAAAACACCCCTTGTTATCTGCAAAAAGCAACAAGTTTCTTTTACTGAAAACGATTCCAGAAAGACATCTGCAGCCTAAAGGTCAAAGACTTGCCATCCGGAACAAACCACTGGTCAACATTTTGGCAGTGATCAAAGGAACATATAAGAAGTGTTTATGGAATATATTGCTAAAAGAGAAGCTTCTCTTTAATTCAGAGTGAAGTTATAGCTTGATATATTCAAGAGTGCTATAAAACCTTTTTTCTTTCTTTTATTTGTTTAAGAATCATCTTAAATGGTCATCGTCATTTTTTGAGTCATCTTCCATGACTACTTTTGACATACAGCTCCATGGACTCATTGGCTACTAAGTAAAAAATCACTTCCTCTATCTTCTTCTTCCTTTCTAAGAAAAGGTGAGTGGAACAGGAAAAAAAAAGATGCTCTCATTCTTACATAAAGTAATGGTGATGTATCACTTTATTCTTCTTTCTTGCTTTTCTTCTACTTCTTGCCTTTCAAAGAGCAAGTCATTTTAGGAAAGATGATTTAGTGGTTCATTGAAGAAAAGAAAGAACCCACCAAACTTAGTCCTGTGTTTTCACTAATCTACTGCAATTAATATTTACTACCAAAACCAATATATGAGAGTTCGATCATTTGAGTTCTTTCCTCATAAATACACTTTGGATTGTCAAATATATTAGCAACCAAAGGAAGACTTCCATCAGCATCTGTGCTGAGTGGATTCAATAACAGTCTAAGCAATTTACTATAAAACTGTTATAGAAGCATTATATACCTGCATCAGGTTCACAGTTTTATTAATTTACACAGATTTTATGGTTTCTTGAAGTTCTTACGTGTGAAAGAATGAACTGATACTCGAAGAAAGCTGAGTCTAGTGAGAAAATGATCTGCTTAAATACCATTCAGTCTCATAAAAGAGTAACTATACAGTAGTTATACCACCATCTACATTTCCATATTTATAAAAATTGATATAGGTATAATCGGTTAATAACTTCTGCTCCTTCTAATGCACAATAAAATAAGTTTTACTGATCAGCTTTGTGGTTTAACTGCTAATTTGGCGGGGAAGGGGGGGGTCTTGAAGGAGAGCAGGGTAAAGGGCGCTTTAGGATATTTTTTTGCTTTCTAAAGAGAAAGGTCTAGGAAGTAATTGTTCCTTTGAGATCTCTTTCAGGATGCTCCAGAGCGATAACTTAAAGACAGGAGTTACCTTCCTCTCCAAAATAGGACTAAAACATTGATATATTTTAACATTAATATATTTTATGAAGTGAAATTCAATCAGCAAACGTTGCCTTTGTTTCTGTGTCCTGCATTGCTAGCCAGTGAAGTTCAAGAACCAATTTTAGACTTCTGTGCTAAGGTTTGGCCAGAAAATCAGATATTGCTTAATGAAGTATATACTGTACTGTATTATATTTCTTATGATATCGGAAACTATACAATGATGGAGTAGCTATGCACCTGTCCAGAGCCTAAAAACCAATTGCATTATGTGTACTTACATAATAATTCCATGATAGAACATCTCCTGTAACTATTACCCCACAAACACGCACAGCTTACGCAATAGTATAATGACACAAGGACAGAATAAGACACGAGAACAGTGCGGAATAAAAACTTGCTTGAAGTAGAGTGGATTATTGCCTAGGAGTAAAGCGAATGGGTTTGCTAAGTAAGAGGTTATCGCCTCACCCTCCTAGACCTGAGGAGTATTGAGTGCATCGCTTTCGAGTCTGAGCAATGTGACAAAGTGGAGCCACAGTCTGCACCATGTGGACAAGCCCTGTCAAACACATTATTTATAGTGTGTGTGTGTCTATATATTATACATATAGTATATAGAAGTATATACATGGAAGTGTACATATATAGTGTACAGAAGTATAGAAGTGTATATATAGTGTATAAAGTGTATATATACATGCTATATACACTACTTCTATGCATATATAGAAGTGAATGTATCCAGAAGAGAGCGTGTGTGTGTGTATTTACAGAGAAGTGTGTGTGTATGTGTATACACACACACACACTTCTGGATAAAGGAATGGTAGAGAGGATTTTTCAGTGAATCGATCTGAACTGGAAGCAAGTCCCTGGGCTAAGACTGAGCCATCAGATCCTCTCTGTCACTGAGGGGCTGCACTGCAGTCTGGCATCATGAGGAGTTTGTTACTCTGATCAAGCACAGGGCAAAACACACCTTGAAGACAGATGGACTCTCCTGCATAGGTTTAGTTTCATGTTTACTTAGACTTAGTCTTCTGAGCTGAGTAAATGGATTGAAGCCAGAAAGTTTGCTAGTTTGTGTATTTTCAATTACATAAAATAACTGTAAATAAACTCGTAATGCCAGGGGATTGAATGTGCTTAACCTGGGCCTGCTCTGAACCCTTTTCTCCAGCTGCTTAAACTTTGATATTACCCCAGGAAACAAACAGAAACTTTCAGCAAGTAAACAGTGTCCAGTGGCTCTTACAGCAGTTCCACAAGAGCAACTCCAAGAAAAAAGCTGTCATGATTTTGAAATATCTTCGTTCCAGATGCTGTTTTTATCAATTTCACAACATCATGTTTTTATTAATGCTTAGATATACACAACATCAAAAAATAAAGCTACTCTAAATTACAAAGCCAAGTCCGAGTAATTTTGTTAGGTTAATTTTCCCCATATTTTCCTCACACTCAAATTAGCTGAATCAAACTCAACAAATTTAGCATCAGAGCAGTATTTTCACAGGTATTTCCTAAATAAGATAATACCCAGTGCATACTGTATCTGCAAGCAGTAAGAGATCTGTAATGTATGCTTTCAGGAGAGAAGGGCATGAGAAGATCTGATAAAAAGCAGGGTACCTAATCTCAAACATACAGAACAAAAGGAAAGTGTTCTTCAAGGTATGACACAGACAAGAGCGAACAAGGGAAGGAAGTCAATAAGAAGTTTTACAGTAACATCAAATAGATCCTTATTTGCTTAATGCATATGACTTCACTTGCGTGCATCTTCTGCATATTTTAAGACCATAGTTTTTAAAGTGTTCAATGGGATATTCCCTCTGCCCTTCACCCCAGTGCTCTGAGCCATAGCTGACCTGGGATTGTATTGCAGGCTTTTCTTCTTTTAAACAAAAATTTTGCTCTCAAATATTTAAGAACTATATTTATAAAAAACAAGGAAGAGCACCTTAATTATCATATTTAGTATGTTATATTATAAATCCAGACATAGTACTCTCACAGACTTCTAAATAACTTTCCCCTGCCACCCACAAAGACCACATGAAACAGTAGTGCTGTTCCACAGACAACAGTTGCCCATCCAGAAGGCATTTATTGGATTCTCTCTCATCATCCAACCTCACAAAGGTCAAACATAAACTTCTTAATAAAATGCAGAAACAAAAATACAAATACAATTAGAGCACCCCAAAATCATAAAAATGTACCTACCTCTGAATA
>Ga0181612_114631_pt1 | contig 12114 bp, 9 predicted proteins | sample HoacroProtozoa21_FD_119630 | JGI IMG/M metagenome (GOLD analysis project Ga0181612, IMG submission 119630) | Hoatzin crop microbial communities from Cojedes, Venezuel. Combined Assembly of Gp0051906, Gp0051904, Gp0051908
AAAAAGAAAAAAGAAGGGGAAACAAAGAAATTGATCAAGCAACAACATGATCTTCCACGTCAGCATTAACATCAGCTACAGCTCCTAGGTAGTGCCAAACTGAAGTTTGAAGACAGAAACTGCCCTGTCCTCTAACCCTCAGCTGTGCTCTCCTGGTTAAAGCTGAGCCTCCCCCGCCATCCTGGCTTGCAGGTTCTAATGCAGCAATGAAGCACTGTTCCCCAGGTCACTACTCTTCTGCAAGTTTAAACAATCTACATTGAGTTGAATGCGTACATCCCTATGGAGCAAGAGCTGAAAATGAGCATTTACTGACTTTCTAAGCATTGTCTAAGTGAATTAGGGATGGATTATTAGATTCACTTAATAAGAGTCTTACTTGTCCTTCTTGTAAAGACTAAGGTTATTGATTTCACAGTCTTGCCTTTTCTTTCCTGATGTTTTATTAATTACTAAAATACTCATTTATTATACCCACATGTATGAAGTAAGTGTCACTGAAAACAGAATGGCAAACAGAAGGAAAAGCTACACCTTTTCAACATTGTTTCACCTCCTACTTGATGTCTGTGGTGGGTTTCACACAATAAGTTCTGCATCAGCTGAACAACCTGAAGCACAGCCCTTAGCAAGGTAAGTCTCAGGTGCCTTCTTTCCCCATAAATACATCTGTGGTAGCTCCCGAGCTCACAGTTTCCAGGCTCATTTTAAACACAGTGCATGAGTTGCCAGCTCCTACATGAAAAATATTATTTTCTCCAGATGACAGCATATGAAAGAGCAAAGATGTTGCGCTGCTGTATGGGTTTTTTTGTTCTCTAATTTCGACTTTTACCTTATTTGTTGGTCCTAAATTCCTAGGCAGGTCCTGTATACTAGTCTACTGCATCAGAGACTAAATGACTAATTTTCTCCACCAGCAATAAAATAACCATTCTCTGCAGGTCTGCTTTAAACCTACCAAAGGAAAGGGAACTCTTTTCATTAAGCCAAACAATCGTTTGGATCAGAACTTCTCTGTTTTACTCAGTGTGAGTCAATATTATATTCACTACATAACCAATGATCTGCTTGGAAAATGAAGACGACAGGTTTTTTGGGATCAGGGATTTGTCATTTCCTTTATAAAAATTACTCTCAGATCTTGGCATTTTCTTCTTCAGTAGGATGAGTCTAGATCTATGGTGAGCAAAGAGAAAAAAAACAGGTTAATTCACAGTGTTTAGACTATATATGTGTGGATAATGCTTCTGGCTGCCAATCCATTTTAAAAGGAGGAGACAAGACACAAAGGCTGTTCCACTGCTGCTGAGGTTGGACAAAAGAGCGGTGCAGAGACAGAACATCTCCTTCACAGCTAAAGAGCGTTCTCAGTTCTCCCTCCCTCTTGTTCTTATCTCCCTCTCAGGTTACCGCATTTTCTGTTCCCCTCATGCCATTGCAGTTGTGTGAGGACAAGTGAGATAATGCTTGGCCCAAATCCAGGCAATCATTTTGGAGTAATTAGTTTAGGCACTGCACACCCAACCCATACTTTTTTTTCAGGTAGGTATCAAGTGGCTCACATTACCTGATTACCTGCCTGTGTTTGGATGGCCAGCCCCAAGGTTCAGTTAAAGCTCGTCCCCAGGTAGCGAGTGAGGGCTTAATTAAACATGTCAGTTTGTTGTGGGAAATCTGGCTCTGCTGCAATGAGTTATTTCTCCTCCTGCTGCTATATGCAATCTTCCTTTTGCTGTTCTACTTCTTTGGCACTTCTAGCCCAAGAACAAAGTCTATGCCATGATGACCTTGGAGCTGCTGTTAACTCTGATATTGCTTTTTTTTTCCCTTTATTTTACTTTTTTGGAGAGCTGGGGAAGAGCGATGTGTGTTGTGAGCCACAAGCAATTCTTCACCCTCAGAAAGCATGGGCACAAGTAGCTAGGTGTGCACTTTTCAGGCGGATGCTAGGATTTGCAAAGGCACACGCAATGAGCATCTCCTGCCTTCCCACCGATTGTCACAGAACTTCAGCAGTTGTGCAGCAGAAGCACACTCCTCTTGCTTTCAATCCTCATGTGAGAAACGCTGCACAGGGGCAAAAGATGACTGCTGGTGACACACACTGTATGCTGACGGCTTCCTTGTTAGGGCAATGTTTTTGCACTTCTTGCTCTTCTCTGCCCCACCCAGTGCTTTCTGACTGATCCTCTGCCACCCCTCCCCACGCGCCCCTCTAGCCCAGGGTGTCTCTGAGCCAAACTCGTCTCCTCAGTGCATATTGTCCAGCAATGGTGTCTTCGCCACACCTCTTTGCCTACACAGCTCCTCCCTGACCACGAGGAACTCTTCTAAGGGCAGGAAGGAGCTCCATCTACACCTCATCCTCACCTCGCCTCTCCGCTGCAACCGTGAGTGAGGCTGCAGCTTGATGCCAGCTGTGAAGGTAGCCTTGTGCTGTGGATATATATCCATGAGGAACTGGTCTGAGGCTGCTAACAGCTTCACAGAGACAAGGGAAGAGCTGTTGGATGCTAAAGGCTTCCAGCCAGTACCAGCCTGGATCAGATAAAGACTGGCAGCCTCTAGGTGCATGGCTCTAATTTCCCAATACCAATTCCACTGAGCTGCCCACTCTCCCATGGTGAAAGCTCTGATTTAGGAGAGATCCTGTAGGGCTGCGTCATTCTTGTCCTCCCTGCTTTATTTCTAATTTTTAGAAGTAAGTCCACGAAATCTTGCAGCCAGATGCCCATTGGCTCTCAGATGAATGTAAGAAGGCATCCTGAGAATAGTTCAGCTCAAGAACTAAAGCTGTGGTCGCTATTTATATTCCTAGAAATCAGAGCAAATAGCAGTATTTCAGTCCCATTTCACCTAGCTGATTAGCTTTGCAATCAGTGCGTGAAAGAATTTGAATTCATCAGCTACTCAGAACTTTGAATAGTATAACCCAAGTAACGGAAATAAAACAGTGGAAAGACAATTATATTTCTTGAAACAACTGATTGCAAGGCAAAAAAACACAGAAATATATTTGCGGTTAGAATTTGATTCAAATTTGGGTAAGAGGTGCAAGCTCTTCTTGCAATAAATGGTAACTATGTTAATACAATGTTGTTCAAGAGGGACCTTGGTGATTTCAGCGTTACTTGATTTCTTTAGAAGGCAGCCAGATTCTGGACTGGCATGAATGGGTTATTTCCTTCGAAGCTGGCAGGACTGTGATGATTGCAACAGCTGAAAGTCTTGCTCTGCGCTGCATCAGTGCTGTTATTGTTGCAGGTTTTTTCATCCAGTAAAACTAAGTAGATCAACATAGTCACAGCTGGCTCCAAGTTTCTCAGCAGCGTAGGATGTCACTCTCCAGCGGACGAGGGCCCAGGGACAGGCTCCTTCTGCCAACGGAAAGGCAGTAGGAGGAGAAAGGCATGTTGAAGATAGAGAAACATGGGGAGTTGGGCTTCCTGCTGCCGCTGCAGCAACCAGGGGAGTAAAGGGGAAGGGGCAGGGCTGCTTCAGAAGCGACTGTCCTGTCCTCACAGCCGGTGGTAGCTGCCCCCACAGCCTCGGCTGGTGCCAGCCCCAGACAGTCAGGTCCCGGGGAGGGCAGACCCTCCTGGCCCAGCCTCCCCTGCCCACAGCCCAGCGCCGGCCGGGACAGCAGACCGGGACAACAAGAGCGTCACGTCTACGGGTGCTTCCATCCCACCACGTAGCAGGCATGACGTGAACCTGCCCGCCGCTGGAGAAGCACTGGTGTCATCCGGCGTCCTCGATACAGTCGTTGTGCAGAGGGCAATTACCAACACTGTGCCCTAAAAGCTGAGTGGAATGAAGTGAAAACAGCACAGCGCGAAACAGAAACAGTGAACATATGGTCGCCATACAGTATTACCTGACATGAAAGTGTCTCTTCTTTCATTCAGTAGCAGCCTTTATATTAGGGATGGGCAAAACCCCAGGGTCCACATCTGCTAGAGGAGAGGCAAGGTCCTAAGTTTAAAATCAAAAAGTTCAGCTTGATACGTGTTTTTTTCCAGGCTTTCTTTAGGACTGAGGCACAACAGGGCAACAGGCTCTCGATATTACAAGCAAGGTCTCATTTTCATGACATTTTTCTAGCAAAATAAATGTGGATGATTTCTGTATTCCTTTGACTTTTTTTCTGAGCTCTTTCAATTCTTTTAAGAAATACAAACTCCTTGTATCTGGTTTTGATGGATGCGGTTTCTGGCAGAACAGTAAAAATATAAATAATGTAATTACTCCTTTCTCATAGAATGGTGCTATACCTGAAATATAATCAAGAAACATTAAGAGAAGATTGTGCAAGTTGATGGAAAAATCTGGAAAAGCCCTAGGAGATGTGGAACTGTGGATCAATCACCTTGCCATCTGACCCACCACATGGCACAATGGCAAGCTAAATTAGTTAGAAAGGATAGATCAAGATCTGTAGTTTAAACAAACAGAATTCACAGTGGATAATCCACATTCTGCCAGTGACATTAAGAAAATTATCAACATGAATATTGTTCTTTCTCACCAAAAGTAGTGTCAGCCTATGGGGAATCTATACCTCTTGACAAATAATCTGAACGTGACAAAGGCATAACCTAGTAATTATTTTGGGCACACAAGACATTAAAATGAATTGACATTTTTTCCACTGCTTTTAAATCCATAGTCTCATAACTGAATTAGGATTTGCAGAAAGTTTGGCAGTCCAAAGTGGCATATTATATGTATTTCACTTCTTGCTAACCTGCTATTCAATGGAGAGATTAGAAAAGGATGTAAAAATCATCAGGCAGAAGTTCTGACAAACCATTCATCTCAACACCCTGTAAAGATAATTCAAAGCCATCTAAGATGAATATTGTAGAGGTTCTGGCAGATAAACAGACTGGCAACAAAAATCTCTAGGGAAACATTGATTTCCCATCATTTCTGAAGAAAGAATGGATTGCAGAAAACAACTGGCTACACAGGTGTACTGTCTTCAATACATCATTTCCATCCCTCTGTTGCCCCTGAAAAGAAAGGATTCTGTTATTCCACAATAAGGGAAATCACAGACAAGCACAGGTTTGGTCAGGAAAGAGCTAAACAAAAACAAGTTTTTGTATTTTAAAAACAGACACAAGGATCCATTAGCAATTTTCCTGTTGACTGGAAATTTTCAAAAGGCATTTGAAAAAGAAACAAACTGTGAATAGACAGACTTACTCTGAGGCACTATTAATCACTGATGTTTTCATTTAATACTCGTGATCTGTTTGACTGCAACTGCACTATATACCTGGAGAGCGGATATATCGTGCAGCACTGGGAGCTATATGGATGGGGAAATTGTGACCTTGAGAGCTACGGTTGTTTCTACGTGTTTTCTGTTTACTGGAAAAAGGACCTCACAGTTACTTGCCTACGGTCCATATTTTTAAGATGGGATGGGGAAGGAAGCTCCGTCAACTCCTGTTCATTTGCTGTGTCGGAAGGCAGCAGATTCCTACTGCACTATCTACTGCACCCCTGTCCACTCACTCTTCTGCGTCCACGTCCCATGCAGCTTGTGCAGGGTCTATGAAGGGGCTTCTTTTAAGCACAACTTTTAGCACAAAATCTACCCATATTTAGAAAAGAAAACAGTTCACTTTTTTATCTGTGTGTATGCAGTAGTGAGTTTTTAGTCACTTTTCAGCCTCAGTTCAGTTTTACAAGGTTTGGAATTAATCAGCAAATCTGGGGAAAAAAAAATTAGGATGCTTCAGAGCTAACTGTCATCACTTTGACAACCGAGCAGTCACTGCTCTGACAGCTTCCTACTCCTCCTGTCCTGAATACTTTGTCTGCTTCCTTTTCCGCAAACAAGTCATCTCGTTTCATCAGCCCAATATAAACACGACTCCTCTCCTCCTCGTCAGGTCAGAGGGAATTATTTAACACACTGGAACTCACCAGCACTGGTTACTTTTGTCTTGGCGACTGCAATTTTGACAGAAGAGAGAAATGGAGGAATCTTGTGAATGTTTGGGGCCATTAAATGTACACCAGAGCACCCTCATAGCTACTATTACCAATTAACAAAACCCTGGCAGAGTATTGAGGAAACTTGCGATCCGATTCTGTAAACACTGACCCACGTGAGAAGAGCTGCACTGCTGAGTGGTCTCAGTGAGTTTACTACCAATTCCCCTGTGGATAAAAAGTTCCCTACTTGCTTAAGCATTTTCAGGAATCCTAATCTTCACCTGCACTGTCCGTAAGTGTGTGATATGAAGAACAGTTCTGAGAGTTTTCATCACTTGTCATATTTTTGTAAATTATCCTACGCATTTTAAAGTTTTCATTATTCCAGTAGTTACCACGTTTACAGATAGACGCACCAGATAGGTCATGGTATTTGACTCTAGACTTCTTTTTTAATTAGTTTTGCTGACCAGGGACCCACTGTTGTTGAAACAGATGTTGCAGCCCAATAATAGCTCTCAGCTGCCAACAACAAACTGTGGAACTCGGCCCTCGCCATGCAGAACAAATGAATGTAATAAGGGGCCGGTGGGCTCCAGACAACAGGGACGCTCCACAACATGCGTGTTCACCGGCTCTCTCTTAAGGCACATAATATTTTAAATGCACATCTTTTTCTCATCTAAAATATAACAACTGAGCAACTATTTCTCAAAATGCAAGTGACGCCACAGAATAAATGCGTTCTTTTCATTCCTTTATCCTCCATACCTGTTTATGTTACTTTTGCTATGAGTCACGTGCAGCAGGGATCAGGCAGGCTCTTCCAGACTTGAAAAGAAGACGTAGGGAAGCTCAACATGAGGACTCAAGTGGAGCCTCCAACAACTCACATCCTGTTCAGAAAGGTACAGAAGAGAACTATAACACTTGCTCTCTCAGGCAAGAATTAATTGATTCCCCTGTGAACACTCATTGGCTCTTCTTTAGCAGGACTGAAGTTCTGAGCCAAGGTGATGATCATTCTAAATCAATATCCTCTCCTGTATGCTAAATCCGTTACTACAAGGATTGAAAGACATACATCTAATTTTTCTACCTGGGTATTACACTTTTTCACCTCCATCTATGTCATTAAACATCTGAGATGCAGATTATGTAAAACTTCATTTTTTCTGTCTCACATGCTAAATTATTACTGTCCAGTGTTTCTTTATAACCTTCCTAAGTCTTTTAGGCTACTTCTTTATAACCTTAGAGAGAGTTACTCAGTACTATGAGCCCTTCTTATGTACAACTAATTTTATAACATTAACAAAGATATTACATAAATCAGGCAAACTGTTGATCTCTGGACACATCTTTGTACTTGCTTGTCTTTCAACAAGGCCATGAATATCTTTCTTAGGTTGAATGGTGTATTAATTTACTAGCAGACATTGACATCTTTGTACAAATAATGTGTTTCTGTAAAGATTTCTAACCCATGTGCAAAAGTAGGAGTATCTGTAGGCACAGCTATTTAACAACAGGCAAAAGCACTCTTCAAAAGCAGTGATGCTTATGCAGTGCTAGTGGAGAGCAAATTAGATAACAGTTTGTATGTATTGTGGTGTAAAATTCAAAAAAGCAAGAACCTATAATTAATTCACATGGTTACGAAAACACAGAGCCACAAAGTCTCATGTACAGTTACTGCAAGGCTCAACTTAGGACACTGTTCATTTTTTAGTATTTTAACACCACAAAAATGACAACAAGTTACAAAGGATTCAGAAAACAAACCAACAAACACAAAAATCAGTTAAGAGAAAGCTAGAAGGGCAACTGAGGAATGGAGGAGTGTTGGGTTGCCCTAGCATCAGTGATGTGGGAGTGGCTACATGATGGAGGCAAACAGAGCACTCAGCTGAAATACGGCAGACGGCGTGCCATTCTGCAAATAATCTGATTTGGCTGAGCTATATTTTCTATCCAATCATGGGCTTTTCCAGCATCATCAGTGAGATTTCCAAATCCCTTCTGTCACTTCAGAGTTCATCTCAGTTTGAATGCCACTGTGATTCATCACAAAAACCCTCCTTGGATCTTGGCATTACTATTTACAACTATCAGAAATATTTAAAGCAGAAGGAGATAAACATCAGCGTGAAGAAAGGCCACCCAACACAGACCAGGCTGCTGGAAAAAGGGACAAATCCGTCCTCCCATCATCTCTCCCCACCTCAGCTCTTGTGCCCATGCAACCACACCATGAATGGCTGCTTACCAATGGTTCAGGTGGACCAGCGGACTACCCTTGCTCACCCGAAGACCATCCAGTCTCTGGGAACAGCACGAGGGGAGCACCGAGCACAGGCAGCTGAAGGAAAACCAGGCATCGGGACACCTTTCCCTGCCAGCATGGCCGTAGTGCTGAGCAGCAACAGGAACGAGCTAACGGGAACTCAGCTGAATGAGGAGTCTGCTGTTTCACTCCTGTTTACACATCCTCTGTAGTTGTAACAAGGTGGCAATAATATTTGTGTATCTGCTAGATCTATGAGAACAAATACTGGCTGGGGAAAATATCTCCAACACATATACAATATATAAAACTGTCTAGTAAAGCGAGTACCATATAGATTAAAAGGCTTGTTCAGTCCTGGTCTGGATGGAGCACAGTAGACCACGGAAGCCACAGCCTTTCCTCTCTTCCTGACAAACACAGTTTTCCCTGCTCACAGTGATTGAGAACGTCACTCCAAATATCATTTCCTAACCTCACTGTTTTGATCATGTTACAGCTCTCTCTTTCCCCATCTCTGCCTTGTCAAACATAAGCTAGCAGCCTTCATTTCGTAGCCCGCTCTTGTCCCAGAGTCAGCACGGAGAGCTAGACCCCCCCCAGTCCGTCTGTGATGAATTTTTACAGTTGTAAGCAACCACATCTGTGTGACTCCTCGCATTGGGAAGAGTTTGCTGTAAACATCCACAAAGTCAGCTGTTTCTCAGACCTTTTCTTGAAACTCCTTTGCCCTTATGCTCACAAAAGGAAACAGTAAGACTTCTGCTGGGCTAAGACCTCTGCACATCTGGCTGACAGACATGGCCTCTGCTTGTACTCCCTCTGGAGCAGCTTTCTCCTGTGGTCCCTTGCTCTGTTCTTAGACGACGCCAAAGTCTTGCCTCGGTGGCAAAGTCAACCAAGGGTGTTCCTGCTTCTCTCTAGACTTAAGCAGAAATGAGCTCAAGATTAGTCAGATGATTTACTGTATCCAACTTGTAGTAGCTTCCCAGGCAGTAGGTGCCTACAACTCCCTACAAGCCAGATCTCTTTCAGGTAGCCCTATTTGTAGTTCCCAAAACATAAGGCATTCCCTTGGGAATGCAATGTCATTTAAAGGGCATTTTGAAATGCTAATGTTGCAACAATCTCCACTCAAATCTGCAGAACAAAGTGTTTTTCCACTCGTGCACCAACTTTCCCCATCTTTCTATGAACAAGAGCCTTTGTTTGGGAAGGACCAGATATACACACCCCTCAAGAGAAAAATCAAAAAGTGAGAGGAGGAAAGAAAAAAGGAAGGAAGGAGGAGGGAGGAAAAGAAAGAAAAAGAGAAAGTAAGGTATCTCGCATACATCTGAATGACAGGAAAGCATCTGGCTCATGTCTGTAACAGACAGAATAAGGATCACATTCCCAGAGACACATAAACATTACTCCTAAGACAGAAAGTATAATTCGTTTTGCTATCCTAAAAGGAAAGGCATCATTTGGCCTCCCTGCCAGCAAAGTAGACAAAATGTATTGCAGACGTGTATGTAGCAAAGGAGTTTCCTCACGCGCTTTTATTTCGCTGCCGGTCGCCTGAGTGTGCGGGGCACCGGCTCCTCGAGCAGCCGGGCGGGCTGGCTGCAGCAGGCTCCCGCAGCGGGTGAGCCCAGCGGCACCGGCACCACACATCGAGGACAAGAGTCGGACCGTCTCGCGGAGGAGGAATTGTGAGCACGCTTAAGGCTGTCATCTTAGTCCACTGATAATCATCCTGCTTCTGGGGGAGTCTGACACAGATACCCGCCTCTGTGGGGCATGTCTACAGGTTAAAAAGTGGCAAAGGATATCAAAAGGAGCATAATGGAGCAAGAGGGGAATGGGAATCACTGTAAAATATGAGGGCAATACACACTTACTGATTTTAGCTTTTTTTTATTTTGTACATAGAGCTGTAGCAGCTTTTAAAGGTATATAATTTGGTTCTGCATATGCATGCTTTTACTTGCAATATACACTATATGCATGCACGAGCAGCTAACTTACAGAACTCATGCATCCTTGTGCATGTCTTGCATATCTAAAGTGTTTTAGAAACAAACTAAGTTTTCCTGCTTTGAGTGTAAGACAGTAACTAACTGAAGTCAATTACGAAGATTTCTCCTTTATTGGCAAACTATTCCCTTAACATCTTCCTTGAGGTCTTTGTTTTTCAGAGGGGTTTTTCGCCTTCTTCTGGAGCATCTGGAGGAGCTCAGCCCTGGAGCCAAATTTCAGCCTGGAGAGCCTCTTCCAGGTGGGCAGTTCCTCTGTTCCTCAGAGAATTGTCCAGACTTTATGGGTTTGTCTACATTCTCCTCTGCTACAGCTAGGTGTGCCGTCAGGCACTTTTATCATGCTTTCCTGGCATGGTACTGCAGCACTTTTGCATTTTTGTATTTTGAAATTCTTCTTGTTTCCCTGATGTTGTTCCATTCCCAATTGCTGGCATCTGTGAGCACATGTGATACAACCCAGGAGACATTTTCAAGGACACTTAGTTTTCTTCCCTAAACTGCACTCTCCCAATTGTAAAACCTTTTTCCCTCCTGGTGCTGCTGTGCTTTCATAACACAGAAGGAAAACAGTGATATAAAAGCATCTTTTCATTCCAGCATTTTCTCTACACTACGTGCCATGGCTGGCCAGCTCAGAAGCCCAAATGTTGAGTTTTTCCAGCAGAAACAAGCTCCACAATCACTCTAAACTGCTGCAAGAGGGACTGAGTGGGAGGAAATACACCATTTCAACTGGAACTGAAATACCTCGGTTAGGTTAGAGGGGCATTTTCTCAAGGAATTTCCGGGAAGGTTGTGTTGTAGGCACTATAACTAGGAAATGAAATGGATCATCAAGAAAATTCTTTGGGCTTTTTTTTTTTTCCCAGTGCCCATCAAGGAAATGCTTCCCCTATAAATCAACTCATTTTTTCTTATTAAAAGTGATTCGATCATGCAAGCCTGGGGCAATACAGAGTTATGTGAAAGCTGATATTTGAAAGTGAGGGAAAAGAGAGAATTAAAAGCAAGATGAGGGAAGCAGATAGGACGCCAACTGTTTATGCGGTCTGCCTGGTGGAAGCCAATGGGTCTTTCAACATGCATCTAAACTACTTTTATTGGATTTTAGAATGGAGTTAAACAAGTCACATTTTATTTTCAGGGAGGCACACTGAACTCACCATCTCCGTCTTTCCCTTTTCATACCAGCAGAACTAATCACAATTAAACCTTAAACAAGAGAGAGGGTCTTATATCAATTCTTGAAGAAATTATTTACATTTTTCCCTTCTGTAAATAAAAGTGTTGTGCCCACTTCTATAGACAAGCTTCTGCTGCACAGAAACACAACACAGCGAAGGTGCTTTGTTTCTTTCTCCCACAGATGCCCCCCAACAGCCTGTCTAGCAGCTCCCCAGCCATCACCCTCCATTTTCACCGCGCCATTACTTCCCCACAGAGAGCCACGCCCGGGCATCACCTCCCAGAAGCACATCACGAGGAGAATAATGCCATGAATCAGTAACGCCGCCCAGGAAAGGACTTAGAATAAAACACGACAAGAGGGTGCAAACCTCACCCAAGCGGAGGTTTCAGCGTTGGCTGTGCAGGGCTGCCCCAGCCCTCGGCGGGTGCTGGGGCCAAGGACATGACACCCGGGCTCTTGGTGGGGACTGGAGCCCAGGACATGGCAACCCGGCTCTTGGTGGGGACTAGGGCCCAGGGCCCGGGACGTGGGGCCCAGTCGGGCAGCAGGTGCTGGAGCCCAAGACGTGGCGCCTGTGATGGCGGTGGGGCCTGGGACCCGGGGGAACGCATCCCGGCGCGTCGCTGGTGGGGCGTGGCTATGCGGCGCGCTCACGTACG
>Ga0181612_117680_pt1 | contig 12114 bp, 6 predicted proteins | sample HoacroProtozoa21_FD_119630 | JGI IMG/M metagenome (GOLD analysis project Ga0181612, IMG submission 119630) | Hoatzin crop microbial communities from Cojedes, Venezuel. Combined Assembly of Gp0051906, Gp0051904, Gp0051908
TCCATCCCCCTCAGCGGGGTGCGGGGGGCTCCGGGCGCCGCAGAGAGCCGTGTCCCGCCCGGCCGCCGCAAGGCCCGTCCTTCCCCCGACGCGCCTCGGGCAGGGAGGTCCCCGAGGCCGAAGGCACAGGCGCTGAACGCCGCGAAAAACCCTTCCACGCAGCACCCGGCGCCGAAGCGTTCAGAAGGATGCTCGACGCCGGCTCTGCCGTACGCGGCGTACGTGTTCAGGCGGCTCACGGGCTGCGGAGCGGCGGGAAGCCCGCGGGTCCCGCCTGTGTTAGCTGCTCCGAGGCCTGCTGCGGGCCGCGCCGCCGGCCGGGGGGGTGAGGGCTCCGCCGCCGTCCCGCGAGGTGCCCGAATCCCCGTGGGACGGGCGGTGCGGGCGCTCGCCAGGCGAGGCTGAGGAGCAGGCTGGTACTAGACGTCGGTGTGGAACGGCGGAATTAAATGAGGGAAAGGGAAGCCACCTGAGGTGTTTGCTAAGGAAAGGGGCGACGAGGTGAGAGCAAAGGGAAAGGAGTGTCCAGACGGAGGAGAAGCACCGGACTCTTGCGCTCAGGCTACCACTGCCTTCCAGAGACCCGGCTCAAGGGGGTCTGAACTGTCCTGCTGCTGCTGCACCTGCGTCTGCTGCTGGCGGAGACCACGCACACGTCAGATACGTGTCAAACACGTGTCAAACACGTGTCCGGCAGTGCTGAGCTCTTTTCGCAGACACAGGCCTGAGCTAACTGAGACCTGCTGAAGGTCGCTAGGCAGAGATGACCATGTTTCTCTGCGTGGAGCCACCCGAGATCTCATCAGGTTGCTGATCAGCCATGCAACTCACGCTGCGCTCCAGGGCTGGAACAGGAAACACCGGATGCCGAGACGCACAAACTGGGTTTAGGCATGGTTTGACAACGTTCAGGCGGCGCTGCCTTTCTGCTGGTGTGCCCCGAGGTAGTCCATGCAGAGTCGGGCACATTTACCCGGAGAAACCATCCGTGGATGGTGGAGAGCATGAAGCTGCACGTGGTTGTTCAGAGGACCACAAGCGTCTAAAAACTCCATGCAGATCTTTCGTGTATCATTTCCTGTGTCACCCCACAGGAACATGAAACCCCTCCAGATTCCCTTGTGTGAAACCGTTTTAGGACCTGTGTGAATCGTCAGGAGGGTTATACTTACCTGCCACGGATCCACATAGCTCTGCCGTTTGAGCAAATGGGGTAGCTTTATAGCTGGAATTAAATTTGCTGTACGAACAAGAAACTGAAACGGGAGGTGACTAACATTTTCCTAGTAGTTTTCACAGGTGATGTTAAATGAAATGTTGTTTGCGGGTTGTGGAAGTTAACGTGCTCTGGTGTATGAAAACACTCAGCTACATTATCCTTGGTCATCGCTCCGGCTCTCATCCTCCTGCTGGCCTCTGTCCTAGTCTCTCTCAGCAGCAGCTTACCATCCTAGAAATATTAACGCTTTTCTTCTCATGAGCTCTGGGAGGCTGCACGCTCTGCAGCTCTGGCAGTGAGAGCACCAGGAGCGAGCAAGAGACAGCCCCCCCCCACTCCATGCCTGTGGAAGCCAGTCTAGGGAAGTCCCTAATCAGCCCTTCATGACATCGCTGAGTTGCTCTCCGCTCCGGGAGCACGATCAGTTCCTCGGATGTGCTGAAACCTTGCAGAGACAGCACATGTTCAGTGCAGACTCACACTCCAGGAGATTTCTACTGGATTATCTTTCTAGTTTCACTGACTAAGCCTATAGGCATTTTCATGGAAATGGCAGCAGAACTAGCTTGGACCATCTATACCAAGTGAAAAGTCTCTGCTTCCTAGTACGTAGGGTCGACAAATTCCAGACAAGCTTCTGTTATAATTTTAATATGGGAAAAGCATTATGTCTTACATAATTTTCATGAAAGCTTAGTAAGAAGTTTTGCCAAAACAACCAGACAAAAATCCAAGGTGTGGAAATTTCAGCCAAACCACAGAAATTTGTCAAAGTAACAATCACCTGAAAATAAGGTATTGTGAGGACTTAAGCAGCCTGAGCTGTAAGCTCTGCTAGTATCATACTGTATAAATATGGCTTTATATACAGTGATGGCTTAGTTCCTTCCATCAGAATGCATCTTCATACATAAATTAAATCTCTGAAAATCAGATATGGCTAAATAACATTGTTTTCCTTCCTTAAAGACTCTCATGTTTTTGTTAGGTGACGGGAAAAGGCAGAGAAAAGGAAGGATGAGCCTTTCTTCAGTCACGTTGTTAATATACTTTCTTTGCTCGCAACCTAGTTGCTAAGCAAGTTATTCCAGAGGCTGTTCTCAGAGCCATGATCTAAATATATTTGTTTCTGGCTCTGTGAAGGGCTTGACTAACCAGAGTGAGGAATGTGACCACTCTCACTGGTATCTAGCAAAGCACCTTGAAGTACAATTAAGTATTTTAAGGATGTGCTCAAATACATTGCTGATTAGGGATGCGCCTGCTCGGATGTGTAAATACTTTGCTTACCTGGCACTGGAGATATTGTTAGCATTTCAGCTAATGTAATATTAATTTGCTGACCTTTCCCTGGCACCGCTTCAAACAATTATAGTTTAGTTATTTTTACTACAAAGGGTTAAGTGATTTAGAGCCTTGTTTAAATCCTAGGTCATCTTCAGATGCCTTTCGACAAACGTGGTGAAGGGGGTTTCAGCGGTGGATGGCAGCTCCCTTCCAAGCTCTGCTGGCTCCTACCACCCGTGCAACGGATGTGGTGGAACACGTCTGCCCATGCTCCATCCGACCGTCTTAAACCCATCCTCAGGAGAAACGTTGACAGCTTTCCTGGGCTATGAACTGAAGCACCCTTTTCTCCTTCAGTTTTTTGTGGGGACATCCCTCCAGGAAAGGCAAACAGCAACGTGACAATGTTTACTCGTGGTGGGAACATGTTAGTACCCCACATGCTCATGCACTAGGGAGGAAGGATCTAAAATGGTCGGCAGTTGTCAAGAAGAAGCCTACCTCTGAGACACAAGGGGTGTGTATGTGAGTGGCTTTAGTGCTTGAATTCTGCACGTAAGCAGTTGTACGCTGGCTCGAGCTTTCTGCTGTCGGCACAGCTAAAAGCTTCGTAACTGAGTTACGCTGTTGGAACATTGTACCAAAGTTTGACCTAATGTAATTTAAATATTACAGATTTGCCAGTTGCATAGTTTGATGTTGGCTGATTCGGTTAGGAGGTTCATAATGTTCTTATTATTCTACATTTAAAACACATTATTCATAATATGGTGAAATTTAAAAGGCCTAAATAGCCAGTAGATGGCACCAATAAATCCTGTTGTGAGACTTCAAACTGAAAAGTGTAATTCTTGTCTTTTTCTCAAATGCATTTTGGAAATGAAAAAAACTAGCCAAAGCAGCATTATTGTTATAATTTATACTGATTAGTTCATAGAAATAGTCAGGGAAAACATCTGAGTTTATAAACAGAATGTATTTCCTAAGTCAAAACTCAAGCATTTAATTGAACTCGTGAGAAAGGCTTAGTAAGAACACAGAGATGTGTTACGGTAATGTCCTAGTTATTTAGAAAACACAGTCTTTCCTGAGTTAATGCCTTCTAAGCACTTCTCCAATCTCATGCAGTTTAAACCTTTCTTTATAATACATTTTTTTCCTTAAAGCCTTTAAACTGTAACCCTCCCCTAAACAGCAATGAAAACCAGAGAAGGAAGCATAGTGAGGGAGCCAGAAGATTTACGCATTGTCGTGTGCTGACTGCGTTACTGGGTACTTGGAACCTGTGTCATCTTCTTTCCTGAGCAAAGTGTGACCTGTTTAGACTTTAGTCCTTCAAAATATTATGGCTGTGTGGGCTGTGGCCCCCACACGTAAGAAGATGTTGATTTCCTTTATGCTAGAAGGACCTCATCTTTCATTTGTCTGTAAATGACAACACTCTGCCTTCACAGCGTTGCTTTAATAAAACAGTGATTATGCTAATAGTATTCCTTTCCCCACAGGTTACCTCACCTAGCCTTGGATAATAAGCACAATGTAAACTAAACAGGAAATATGCTTGTAAAGAACAACCTTTCCTAAGAATGATCAAGGATATTTCATTCCTCGTGGACTTTTAGCAGCCACCTTCGCTCCTGATACATCTGCAGACTTGTCTTCGTGGGTGACAGTAGCGGTAGCGGCGACAGTGAGTGTTCTTCCTCACGGAGATCCGCTTATCTCGTTGTCTGCGGTAGGGGCAGTACTTAATTTTGACAATGAGAGACTGGGGGAAACGAAATCTATGCTACAGGGCATGGGTCATTTCCAGTGGAAAAGACTGATACAAACCAAGCACTCTGTTACAGTGGACAGGCAAGGTACAGGTGACGCTGACAGCAAAACAGAAAGTCCTGACTTAATGGGGTACGGTGTAGCTTTGTTCTTCGCTCCCTCCCAAACACTGATGCATTAACTTGAGTTGAACTGTCCCTATCAGTAAGACGTGCAATTAGCAAAGCAGGGTTGACTTCTCACACATTTCAAATGCTGCTTTTTCAGTTGGTAGTGAAAAGTATATATTGAAACATGAGGAAGCCAGGGATACAAGACAACAATAGTTTTGGAAGCTCAGGTGCTAACTACTACAAGGTGATTCCAGAGGTGCTAATAGGCATGTTAAAGGCAGACTAACGAGCTTCCACAGCACTGTTCTAGGGTATTGGTGATTATACCCATCCCACACCCAGCTAACGCATACTATCTTCCCATCATAACAACCCTGTGCTGCAGGGACTTCCCAAGTTCTGGGGCACTATGTAACAGAGTACCTCGTACAAAGCCTCAGATCTGTCTGTAAGTACATCCTCCCAACACCTCCTCCCAGTGGGATTTCCGGAGTGGCAGATTCACTGTTTGCTAAGCTGTGAAGGAAGAAGTTCAGATAGGAAGTACAAATTTTTGGTTTTCATTACTTCACAATTTCATATTTATCTTTATTAGCATTTATTTGAAATTCTATGGAGTAAAGTTGTTGTTAACTGTAAGAATTAAGTAGGAAGTATCATGATCCCTGTATCCATCATCTTTACAAATAGAACAGCAAATTGTTTTCTGTCAATTTTTTTGCCACTGTTTATGATAACAGTAAAATTCTTTGAATCTTGTGGTTTTACTAGTCAGAAATAATGAGTGGAGCTGCTTTTCCTAAGCTTCTTCACAGATGCTCCCGAGCTATTACAAAATGGAAACATCATGCAGAACACTAAATATAGTTTCAGCTGAGATATATGGTTCTGCCCGAGATCAATGCAGAACGAAAAAATGAGTCACACTTTAGATCTTAAGGTAACTAACCACATAACAACTCATTTCTCGGGCTAGTAGAATCTGCTGCAGTCCAGGACTTGTGTCAGCATTACTGTTTAAAACTAGGATTTGCAAAATATGCTTGTGGAACCAGTTATACCATGTCCTGGGAGACAGTGCTGACCACTGTTAAGACTTACAAATTATATAAACCTCATTTCCCCAGTCTCCTTCCGTGTCTTTTCATCCTTCCTGTTTAGGATCAACCATTATATCACCAGTCAATGTCTGGAAATGAAGCCTTTCCATCCAGGAATTTGTAGTCAGAAAGATTATGGAGCCAACTGTGTGAGTGTGAAAGCATCTCAAATACAAATTATGGCAGAAAAATGAAATGTGAAATACTGTTAGACAAAAAAAAATAAAAATAGAGCCAATAATGAATGAGAAAGGAAAGGCTTTAGGATTTGTTAGTAGTAATCTCAGTAAGTAATAAACAGAAAAAAACGCTTCAGTAGCAAGGAGTTGATTCTAAGTACAAAAATACCTTTTCTTGACTAACATTCAAATTTGTCTTCCCATCTGGCATAGCAGAGTTTTCACAGATGTCACCAGTTATGACTGACAGACGGTTTGAGAGAAGGGGAGTCAGAGGAGGGGGTAACCACTGCTCTGTTACATATTTTTATATGGTTTTATTAACAGAGTGTACTGGTTCCAAGTTTGTGCCTTCATTTTCTTTCTTGAACTTTCTGCCATGTAACTGGATGTGTTTGACTTGGAGGAGAAAGAGGAAGCCAAAATCCAGAAAGTGAAGCTTCAGATATGGAAGGAAGGCCAGGAGGCAAGGGGGAAGGGACCGAGAGATGGGCTTCTCCAAGACAGTTGGATGAGAAGCAGAGAAGAAAGGCCAGGAGGCTCTTTGCTTCTCTGAGCAGGGCAGACAGGAGGCTGGGCAAGAGTTTACTTGCTGGATGGGGAAGGAACTTATGAAGCTCAGCTCTAGGCAATTGCTAAGGATCTTATGAAGCATCCAGAAGGGCAAAGCAAAGCAAAAATGTGGCACATCAGCAATAAGAAAAGAGAACCCTGAGATGCAAGGTGGGATTTATGCATGTCTGTGACACAGCAATCCCAGCCCACCCTTCTCAGAGCACTGGTTCATGAAGGTCCGTGGTCTTGGTTTCCAAACAAGGAATATAGCTGAGAAATATCCATAAAGCATTCCCTTTTACAAAGGCAAAGTGGAAGGCACTCATACCATCTTCTACTGGATCCTTGAGAACTTCTGTGAGACAGAGAGACACTTAGGGTTCATGGGAAACATCTCTAGCCTTCCTTGCCAACAGCAGCCTAATCATCATGGTTGTCTTTGTCCTCAGAGGACCCAAACTGCGCTTGAATGCTAGGGATGCCCATGTCTTCTTCCACAGAGACACTCATGTATGTTAGTGTGACGCCCCCGTCCCACAACAGAACACAGTTCAGATCCTTGCTGTAGCAGAGGACAATGACTTAGCAGTGGCTGAGCGTTCATTATCGGTTTTAACTGTCTTACAAGTATGCCTCAGGGCCTTAATTTTAGTTCTGCACTGCTATAATTGCATTTATACCTGTGCTGGGCCATCTGTACACAAATGACCATGGTCAGTTACCCCATGCCACCAGTGGTCACCCCATGCACTGATGATCCTTTACGTAAACTTTCACGCAGTTTAAGGACCATCTGAGATGTTCAATTGGGATAGTAATATGCTAGAAGTACACATTCTCCTGGGACATTGTTTTTAATGGTTGCATTAGGGATAAGTTTGGGATGAGGATGAGGTCCTGTGCAGCCTTCTCTAGGTGAACCTGCTTTGGCAGGGGGGTTGGACTAGATGATCCCCAGAGGTCCCTTCCAACCGCTACCATTCTGTGATTCTGTGATGTGGTTCAAATTTGCAGTGGTACCATCCTGTAGGACCAATGACTTTTATGGTGAAAAGCGAAGACAAGCAAAACAATCCCAGCATAGCAGCAGAGGCCATAGGTCTACTGAGCATCTGGATGGAGAGGCTGATCATGGCTAGTAGGTTATACAGAGCTAAAGATACTAACAGCACTTAAGGGACTATGCCAACCGAGCAGTCCAAGTCTCCAAAAAGGGAAGCAGTGACATCCAGGGATGGCAACACTGTTTACAGAGGTCAGAAAAAGAAGGGAAATCCCATACCAAAAGTACTGTAAAGCAGCTTCTGGGGCCTTTTCAAAATGTTGGTAGAGCAAAATGGATGGACAAGACCAAAATCAGTTTAGCTCACCCAAGCAATTTCTGCTGGAAACGCAATTGGAGTAACGTAGCTAGAATTTCTCAGTCTAGCCCTTGGATTCATAAATCCAATTTTACTGTCTCTTCTTTGTGCACCAAATGTCATAACAGCTAGCATAGAGTAAGAATTGAAAAGAAGTATCAGGAACTTCATTCTTCACCACTCAAGAGAAGTTACTTGCTCCTGCGCAAAGGGACTGAAAAAAAATTCAAATCAGTAATAACAGACAAAGATAGTGGTTTGTTTCTATTCTCCTCTTCACACTTGCATTGTGCTAACACATGCTTCATTATATTTTGCACCAAATTAATTCAACTTCCTCTTCAAAATTCGGGTGAAGATGTTTAAGCAAGTGTTGTGGAGTAAATTTTACCAAAACCAGGTACTAACACTTTGAATAGAAGACAAAGAACAAATTCTGTTATCATATCAAAAATTTTAATGCATTCGTTGATATAACTAGCAGCAGGATTTAAGCCAAGGGACTGACATTTCTGTAATTCCATAATTCATGTGTTTCCCCTGTTCCATTCTCCTCTCTGTGTGTGTTTTGGCAAGATACGTAGGTTTCTGCATCTCTGCCAATTGCATTGTGTCTTTTCTTAAGCCTAGCAAATACAAGGTTTCTCCACTCCTGGGAGTAAAGAGAATAATTCAGTGAAGCTTTTGTTTGAGCCATATGCGAACTGTGTGAGTGAAACTCCCGAATGCCAGGAAAGAATTCTCAAATTTCTACGAATTTGGAAGAATCTAAAGCTGCTTTATATTCAGGAGCTATAGCTGTGTCAGTTCAAGTGCTGGCTTTTACCTTGCCCTGAATTTGAAAGCAGTAAAAAGCAAAGAAAATCAAACCTGTGTTACCGGAGCTTTTTACTTTCATACTAATTTGTGGTAAAGCAACATGTTTTCTTCTGGATTATGGGCTATTGTGGGAGAACAGCAGCAGCATAATACATGTTGAGTGAATAAAGAAAGAGGCTGTTTTCACTTATGAACATGCACAAAAGTAATATATTTTTATATTATATAAAATTGTATAAACAAAAACCTTGGAAAAAATACAAACCCACTGATTTTTGCCCGCAGTTAAGTCACCTTATACCACACTGGCAATACAAAGGGATTCATGAGAATGCGCAACAGACACTCGTTTTAAAGCTGTTGTGCTAACAAAGTAGACAGCGTGGTATGCAATGGTCTTAGTAGAAGTGAAAATCAGTGTCGCTTGAATCAAAACTGACCTTTGGTAGGTGCAACTGAAATAGTCAGCCAGTGAAGGAAGAAAGATGTCACGTAGACCTATCGCCACTGAGTTTTAAACTGCTATTTTAGATATATGGGAGAATATCATAGAGCAGAGAAACAATTTATAGTAAATTGCGCTGGTGTGGCTAAGTAAAGCTTGAACTTGTCTGTTGTGTGAAGAAGGAAATCATTATTTCTTTTTGACCTCAAAGACATCCCAAATACCCAGGCAGAAGTGGAAGGTGCTATTACTTTTCTAAGAGTCCGACAGGCAGTCTGACAGCAGTGTCAACACATATTTATTTATTGTACTTCTCATGTCAAAAAAGTGTTCACCTGTGTTTGCTCAAGCCAATCTCCAACAGGTTTTTGAGAGGACAGAAATATATCTAAGGATTCAGTAGCACTGATTGTTCAAGTGTGTGGGATAAACGCTATTTGAATTTGAAGAGAAACAGTTCGAAGAACTGAGCAGACATAAACCAGGATATCCTGAGCTAATAAGAAAAGGTCATTAATTTACCACGAGAGAGGTCCACGAGGTGGTGATAAACATGGTGAATAAGAACCAGAAGTACTTCCTCTTCTAGAGCAGCCTTCCAGCTGCCTCAAAAGCATCTAAAATAAAAGCTTTCAATGATTAATACCTATGACAGTGGACTTCCAGGATGCAATGTGCTTGAGACAGTAGGAAAGACTTCTCTGTTAATCTAAGAGGATAATCACAAGTAATCAAATGCATTTGAGAAGTTACCACTCCTTGGTTCTGAATGACCAACCTCCCACCTGAGACAGGGTGACTGACCATCCTTGGGGTAACTTCTCATTGCTTTGCAATGTAATTCATGTGCTTAAACCACCAGTGGAAGGTTCCCTGATGTATGAAAAAAGGCAAACTTTGAATCATTGCAGGATCTTCCAAGTAGGATATAGAGACTGTGAGTGTGGACCACTTGAAGGGTGTTGAGTCAGAGAAGCAGTGCTAACATGGCCAGGAGAAAGAGCCAAGACAAAACTTTTCAGCAAATGTTGCTCTCAGAAGTGCTTGGAGACATTTAGAGAAATTATCTCCCATTCCTTGCATCCTGCTGTGGCCAGGGAAACCTGGCTTTGTATAGTCTCTGTAAATAAACAGGACTATGTCAGAGATAGCTGGACCTGTCATCAAAATGTCCTCCTAAATCAAATTAAGTGAATTGTGTTAGTCACTTTGATCAAAAAGGGGTAACACACAGTCAGGTCTGGAAGGATTAATTTATTTGTTTTTCACAAGTATATAATTAAAAGTAACCCAGACTTTACAAATTTATGAGTGGAGATAAATGAAAAACTTTCCCTTTCATGTGAGGAGTATCACATGAACTCTCCTTAGTTCAAATTCTGTCCAGATCCAAATTTGGCTACGGGCAGCTGGCAGCTAGACTTCTGAAGGGATCAGCCCTATTGTAGCTTATCTTCAAAATGCCAAGGTTAGTCTCTTCTAGAGCAGGCTAGCTGCATCCATGCTGGCTGAGGATCTTGCTTTGTCTGTTTCCAGCAGGCTTTCCACCAGCTCACCCCTTGGCCTTTTCTGATGTGCCATGTACAGCACTTGTGTGTCTCATGTATGCCAAGTGACTGCTCCAGCAGACTCCTCCAAAATTGTCTGCGCACTCCCCACACTGACACCCCCTACTGCAAGGATGTGCTGCCCACCACTGCTGCCATTGCAACTGCTTTTTCGTGCTTCTGCCACTGCTGTATTTACTGCTCAAGTTCATGTCAAAGAAACTTTAATGTTATCTGTGGTCTGTCCAAAACCTGACTCATACTCTAGCACAAGGTCTCCCCAAAAGGCTGGAGACATGAATCCTGACAAGCAGAGCAGCCATCTATCCTAGGGAAGCCAGCATATGGGCTTGAGAGACATGAACTGCCAAGAGTCACCAGGACTATACGCTTGCCAGTTTCTCTGTAGTGCAGACAAGATTTGTGGCCCAGAAAAGCAGTGTTCCTGGTGGGACCGAGTTGTGCTGGGACCACCTGGTATGACCAGGGTTGGATACCAAATTCCCGTATGGGGGGCCGTCTCCAACAGTTGATGGAGGTGGCTGGCAGAAGCCTGCGGCAGAGGACAGTGCTCTGAAACCTCGTCAGCCTTAAGACCACCAATTTATGACAGTGGAAGTATGATCATGGTGGAAGTTCTTGAAGCCATCATCAAGATTGTTTGTCCTTAAGTGCACTGGGTATGTTTATAGATTGACGACTTACCAGTGACATTGCCACAATGAGTAGATATGGAGTATTGTGTCTGTGTCTGTATGTGTCTGAATGTGTGTCTTCTGGTGGGCTGTGCGTGTTGTAAAGTGACAGAGCTGGCTCTAAAGCGAGGATGTGTGTATGACTAGGTTGTGCTAATAAAACATTCATTAGATTATGAGAAAGCTGCAGCTTTATGGTGATTGAGGGAAAACAGGGGGTTGTAGCAGGAGTCCCTTCAAGTACAAGCACAGGGTGACAGCAGAGGCCTTCGAGGTGCAAGTGCAGACTGATAGTAAAGGTGCCAGGACTGTAAGCATAAGTCACACATGGTCAGTTATTAGTCACTAGAGGAGAACAACCCTGTGGATTGGGTTAAACCTGTTTTAGGGATAACAAAGAGAACAGTGAGCCTCCAACATCAGTAAAATACGCTTGTTGTAGTTTAACCCAGCATCTGGCAACTAAGCACTCAACAGCCACTTGCTCATGCCTCCCCTTCCCCCTCAGCAGGGTGGGGAGGAGAAAATGCACAAGAAAGGGAAACACGTGGGTTGAGATAAAGGCAGTTAATAAGGCAACAAAGGAAATAAATACTAATGCTACTAATAATACTACTAAACATAATGATAATAATAATTATAAAAAAGAACATGCAAACCAAACTATATACAAGGCAATTTTCTCACCCCCTGATGATTGATTCAGAGTCAGTCCCAGAGCAGTGATCACGGAATGCCAAAAGTGTGAATTTTGTGAATTTTGCAAAAGTCCCAAAAAAGACTGAACTCCCAGAAAAGTCTGAACTCCCAGACAAGAGAGAATTCAAAATCATAGAAATGAGAGAGAAAAGGAAATCTTCCTACCCCCTGGCCAGCCCCCATTCACATGACATCTATGGCATGGAGTATTTCCATTGGCCAGCTTGGCTGTCTGTCTGGGTATGCTCCCGCCCAGCTCCTGCACACCTGCTCATTAGCTGAATGTGAGAAACTAGAAAAAGAAGCCCTTGATGTCACA
>Ga0181612_124554_pt1 | contig 12114 bp, 6 predicted proteins | sample HoacroProtozoa21_FD_119630 | JGI IMG/M metagenome (GOLD analysis project Ga0181612, IMG submission 119630) | Hoatzin crop microbial communities from Cojedes, Venezuel. Combined Assembly of Gp0051906, Gp0051904, Gp0051908
TCAGCCTTCAGATATTTACAAAAATTTATAAGGTCCCCTCTCAGCCTTCTGTTTTTCAACCTAGACAAGCCCAGCTCCCTCAGCCTTTACTTGTAGGACAGATGCTCCAGTCCCTTCATCATCCTTGTAGCCCTTCGCTGGACTCTCTCCAGTAGCTTCTCGTCTTTCTTGAACTGGGGAGCCCAACACCAGATGCAGTACTCCAGATGGGGCCTCACTAGGGCAGAACAGAGCAGGAGGAGAACCTCCCTCAACCTGCTGGCCACACTCTTCCCAATGCACCCCAGAAAAAATACAGATGTACATTTATAAATGTATACTCGTTAATATATAGTAAATGCATTATATATTTAAAAGCACACATATTCTTATTTAAACTGCATCTAAACATGTATGTAATAAAAATAAAGTGATTTTGTAGCTCCTAAAAATATTAAAAAGCTGCAGAAAGCTGGCAGAACCCCTGAAATTTGCCTCACTGTACAACTGTTGAATAAGCAAGAAATTAGTCAATCAAATGAACTCTCCCTATACAGACACAAAATTCTTTGAGGAGCATGCATGACCTCTAGCGTATCCTAGAGCTAACACTGTATGGTTACATTTCTTTTTTAAAATCAGAAAAGTCTATCTACTTGATGGCAAACTCAATTTTTTTTAAGCTGTCACAAATAATGTTTGAGGATATTCCATAATGTTTTGTGCAACAATTAGGGTGTAAAATTTGCTTGAGATTAAAAAAAAAAAAACAGACACCAAACAAACACCACTAAAAGTACTCCCAAAATCAAAAAGCTTAAATATCAGTGATTATCATTTAATCAAAATTGAATAAGCAATGCTTTGTATAAAAGTATTTATTTCAAGACCAGTAAAATTCAGCCAGCAACTCTGTCTCAAGTGTGGGCACATTTCTGGCCATGCAGAGATTATTATGTTGAAGACAGAGCAAAGGCCCATCCACTATAATCACTTCAGTCCCCCACAGTAGTGTGATTTTGCAAGGGTATGACATCATACTGCATGGACTGAACGCCAAGAGTGAGGCTTGATGCTCTAGATACCACCAGTACAGAACCAGATATGGATTAGAATAACAGAGTAAAGTCTTGTGGTATTTGGTGCCAAACTCATTTTTTAAAAGCAGTGTAAATCATTTTGTTGGGGACCATCAAAGCTTACCAGATACCACATGTGGCTCTGGCACTGAATAAAAAAAAATAAGTCAATCTAATAATGTTAGAATTACTGCCGTACGTGCTAGTGATTAGGTAGGAGCAATACATCCATTTTAAATTTCTAGTGTTTCCTAATCAAGTTAATCGTCTACATATTCTAGGACCACTGAAACAGCAGTGACAGATGTGTTACAAACATCCCTAGAAGTAACAACAGTTCTGAGCAGCATGTGCTATGTATTGCCCTACTACTCATACGCCTTACCAGAAGTGGTATGAGCACTTAAAGTGCGTGATACACTTGTACTGTGCTCAGTACACTGAAATATGTTCTTTACAATAACCTGCAAGAGGTAAACCCCACAGTTTTAAAATTACACCGTCAAACTTCATTTCGGGTGAAATTCCTGCTCGGGTGAAACCCGTATAAACAACTTCAGTAGATTTTTAAACTGCTCCTCAACCCTTATTAAAGATATGGTAACAAAAGCATTATCAAAAGGTCAGGGATGGATATTTTGGATATTTCATATTGTCATTTAGTAATATGATACGTGATAAGTTGGGAAATGAATGTATTAGTTTGGGAGAATCAGGAGTAATATTTCAAGCAGTCTATGTTTATGAATATGATTTTTGGTTGGGAGAGGTAGAATGAAATGTTAGGAACAAATTATTTCAGTTAAAACTACTCTAAAGTCAGTAGCAAACGTAAGAATGAGATGTTCAAATGATAACCCTGACAAAGATTTAAAGACTTCCAGTGGTGAGCTGAGGTTGTCCCAGAACTAAACACTGTGACAGTGTGTATCCTCTGAAGTTTAAAGATGTATCAACTTTGAAATACAACAAGACAAAATAAGGCTAAAACCTAACAGCCTGGAATTCTTTACCAGTTAGATAGTGTTTGAGGAGAGAAAAGTGCTCCATTTTGCAAGGCAGGATTTTCCTTTACTATTACTGACATGTGAGAGCTACTCATGCTGATAAACACTCTAGGAAAGATGAGTCCTCCAGAAACAATTGCTAATTTTTAGAAGAGTTGTCCTACTGTCAAGTCTACGTACTTATTAGAACATAAAATATTATGAAATGCTTTTTTTTTTCCTGTTTCGCAGTCATTTTAAACAGCATTCATTAAAAACTGGAGAAGACAGAAGTGGGGTGGAGAGGCACATAATCAAACAGATTAGTGAAATGAAGTCTTTTTAGTCTTTGCATTGCCTTTAAGGCAGCATACTGAATAACCCCCACCTAGTCCAAAATACTACTTCAGCAGCTCCACCTGAGAGGATGCATTGCTCCGTCAGAACTAGAGGCTTTCACCAGTCACTCCTGAGAGACACCCAGCAAGTGCTGAGGTGTTCACAGAAGGCTAAATCACTTTCAAAGAAGTTAATTATAGCCAAACCAATCTTTTTTGAAACCTCTTATTTTAAAGAAGTTCAACTTTTCTGTCTGCTTTGAGACCTACATCAAGTGAGAGGGCTTAAAGAAATCACACTGTATACTGAATTAAAAATGAAATGATATTTTTAAAGGCAAATGTTTCTGTTTCTGAAATCAATAAAAGGAATAATCTCAAAAGCACAACTCAGTATACTCTTTGTTGACTTTGCAGTACACTATTTAAACACTTGGAACATAGTTGGAATAATGATCCATGGGTTTCAATCCTAAAGTAAACAATTGGTTTGATACAAATAATTTATTACTATTTATCCCAGATGAAAAAAAAAAAAATATGTGACAAAGCAACATTGTATTCTGACTTTTCTTTTTATTAAACATGCACATCCTGATTCCATACTGGATAATTCCTCTCAAGTCATATCTTACCAGCTGAGCAAACAGCACAATAGGCTGTGTAATCAAAGGCATTTTCAAAACCTACAGAAATCCAAATGTACAGAGAAAAAATAAGTAGACAGAATAGGAACATGTTTTAAGACTGAGTAGTTTTTCAGCATATTTTTAAATTGAAGAGCAAAGAATCTTAAGAAATCTATGCAGTCATTACAAAGTAAAGAGCTGATCTGCCTAACAAAAACCTAAGATAATGAATGTCTCAACGTGAAGATAGTCCTACCAGATAAAACACAGTGTCAGGAAGAATGAAGAACACTTTCTGAAGAAAAGTGGCAAAGCCAGTCTCAGCATAAAAGTTAAAGTTAGTTTTCTTTCACTATTCCAACACATGATTTCTTCTGTCTTTAGGAAACATTTATCTTGGAAAAGGTGAAGAAAATTAAGATAATCCTTGAAGAAAGATCATTCTTGGCCATGTAGCCTATAGGTATTGTTGATTATGGACATCTGCTGCAAGTACATCCTTCCTTGGAGATCTATTCGTGCTTAATTTTGAATAATATATCTAGTTGCATTCATACGGTAATAATTGAATAGATCAATATTATGGGATGCTACAGGATATATGTTCTAGAATAATTTATGGCAAAATAGGCAGAATTTAAAAACAAATATAGATGATGGTTTTATTTCATTTCCTTAGGTGCCTTAACTTCTTCAAAAGATGTGCAAGTTGATTCACCTTTCAATTCAAAGGATAAGAACTTACAACTTTCCTTGATACAACAAGAGTGCACTAGTAATTTTAATATGTATAATTTACAGCCTCACTGACTTTTGTAGCTCAAATGTCCAGACAGTCAACATTCAGACCCCATTAAAATTACATTTCTGTACTGATATATAAGTCACTGTCCATATAGTAGATCTTAAAGCTGTTTTCAGCTTCAAGATAGTCACCTTTGTTTTGAAAAGCTGTACCATTTCTGTTGTTCTCTCTTGACTGAAACACATTCTTCAGCGAAGATTTGTAATTTTCTTCAGGTCCAAAGGCTACATCTGTTCAAATACTTGGCACTGGGCTGAACTGGAAATAAAAGACACTAACATGCTAAGAAAAATCCAGTGTATGTACTATTACAGTTTTTTGAACTTGAAAGAGTCAACACAATCCTATTCATGTTCTTCTCACCTGTTGTTATCCTGTTAAGTTTTGTTGTACATTTATGCATCATCATTCCTTGGAAATAATTTCAGTCAACTAAGCCTAGAATGGTTCACAACATGATTTCAGCCAAACTAACAGCCAAACTAGTTTTAGTCAAAACTGCAAGAGCTCCTACTTACCGTCATTCCCTCTCTTGTTTGCAGATTGGTATGAAACATAAACATGACCATTTCCTAAAAAAGTTCACTTCCATTTATTGAGCCTTCACATTATCTTTTCTTTAATACTGGTGACAACTTGTATGAAGCACAATATAGCAGAGAAGACATCACATAAACCAGCTACCTTATAATTAGATGTCCTTGAGAATATACATGTCCTGAAGACTCTATAATGAGCCATTATCTTCCATGATGTCCCTTCAGTTTTCATGTTCAGAATTTTTCCATAGAAAGCTGGTGAGGAACAGAGGCAGGAGGCGACTGCTTGCTGGCCCTTAACCCAACATGCTAGGACAAAATCAAACTCAACAACTGGAGACTACTCCTCAAACTTGGAGTTTAAATGTAGTCACACAATCTGGGAATACAGCACTTAAAGTTGCTGATGGTTTCTAGAAAACCGTCACATGGCTGCCTTCTCCAAACTTCTCTGAAGCTTAAGTGTCATTTTCTATCTAGCAACTGTAAGATTAGTGAGCCGTTCGCTAGTTAAAGGAAAGAAGTGTAACCACTTAGCAGCATATGTAAACCCATCAGGACATTTTGTTATTGTTATTTTGATGAGAATTTAGTAAGTGTTTAGGTGAAGAAATTACATTCCTAATAATTTTACTGAGGTCTCCAAATGGTATAAACATCATCTATATTCTCAGAGTCCTTTGTCTAAGTAATTATCTGTGAGGCAGTATCAGACAACGGGCCAAGGGGGAATGCACATAGACAGTGCCTAAGTCCACCTGTCTATCGTGCTTGCAAGCAGTATAATCGTCTTTCATTTATAGGAAACATGGCTACTCTTGCCCAACCACATAGCATGCATTTGTTTTGTATACTTCACTGTATTACAGCTGAGCGACTAAACATCAACTGCCATGGTTTATTTGTTTTCAATTCCATGCTGCAGAATTTATGTTTTGTTGGTGGTCTGAAATTTCTTCACTTTCTCAAAGTTCTTCCAATACAGTCTTTTCGAAGGATGAGCCACAGACATTCAAAACAGCAGCCGTGGTATTTAGCTGCACTTGGTTTACTAAGTCACATAGCACCAGTTCCCTTTCCTAGTACATCACGTCACTTAAGTGACAGGACCTGCTTAAAGTAGCCAAGTTGTTAATTGCTAAATATCCAGATATCCATGTAATATAATGTACTTCAGTGTACATTTTAAATGCATATTATGTGAACATGAATAAAAGGAAGATCCCAAAAATGTGGCCCTGGTGCTGAAGGACAGTAGTGAAATGGAAAAGGCTGAGGTACTCACTGCCTTCTTTGCCTCAGTTTTCAGTGCTGATGTGTTTGTCAGTTCCCCTGGGTTTCCACATCAGGAGGCAGAGCTCCTGGGGTAGAAGTACTTTGGTAATATGAGAAAAATAATTTAGGAACCAACATATACAAGTCGATGAGACCAGATGGGATGCATGCACAGGTGCTGAGGGAGCCAGTCAGACAATGTGAGGTCACTCCCCATCAGCTTCAAAGGGTGATCAGGGTGATTGACCATCTCTGGGAAGAAAAAAAAAGAAAAAAAAAAATAGGGGAGGGGAATCCAGGGGACTACAGGCTAGTCAGGCTCATGTCATTCCCTGTGAAGGTTATGGAGCAAGGCCGTTTATGGGAAGTCATTTTTAGGCACTTGAACAAGAAGGTCGCTGGGAACAGCCACACAAATTTACCAAGGCAAATTACTCTTGACTAGCTCGACTGCTTTCATTTTTTAAACAAAATCTGTGGGCAAGGTGAGAGCACTGGATGTTGTGTAGCTTAAGTCTAGGAAAGACTTTGACACCATCTCCTATAGTAACTTAATATTCAATCTGGAGAGAAATGGACTATATGGAAGGTTGGGTGGAAAACCAGCTAGATCACTGAGCTTGAAAGATAATGATCAGTGGATGGAAGTTCAACTGGCAGTTAATTACTAGTGGCATTTCTCAGAGGCTCATACTAAAGCCAAAATTCTGTAACTTCTTTATTAAAATCTGGATAAGGGGACAGAATGCACTCTTCACAAGCCTGCTACTGACACCAAATGTGGGGAAGTAGTCTGTGTTGCAGAGTAGGGCTCAGAGTGACCTCAACAAGCAGAAGTAAGGGGTAGACAAAAGCCTTTTGCCATATAAAAAAAGAAAAAAGGTAAGTTCCATATATAGAACAGAACCAAACAAAAACAAGAAAGCAGACAAACAAAACATGCGACAATATAGGCAGCAGGATAAATAGTAACCGTGTAGAAAAGAATTCAGAGCTCCAGTGGACCATGAATTCAACATGGGTAACCAGCATAAGCTTGCAGCAAAGATGACTACCCACTTGCTGGACTGCATTACCGAAAGCACAGTCAGTGGTCAAGGACAGTGATTCTTCTTCTCTACCTGAAACACATGAAGCTACATGTGGAATATTACGTACATTATCTCCAGTTTGGTCCTCTGGTGCAAGGGAGAGATAAAAAAATTGGAGAGAATCAAATGGAGGGCTACTAAGATGGTAAGAGAGCTAGAGCACATGAAATAAAAGGAGATGCTGAGGAAGCTCTCTTCTGTCTCAAGAAAAGAAGGCTATCTAGGGATCTAACTGCACTCTTCTGCTACCTAAAGGTAGGCTATAAACAAGTGTCGGTTGTTTGTTTGTTTGTTTATTTTTTTTCTTTGAGTAGGCACTGAAACAGCTTGCCCAGGAAGACTGTGTAGTTTCTGTCATTGGTGACATTGAAAGCCCTGACCAACAAAAATTTGAAGTGGGCCCTGCAGTGAGAAGGCTAGCAGACCTTCTGATGTCCCTTCCTACTTCGACTATTCTTTGAGTTGAAAATTCTGTCATTATAATCCAGAGGCTTCTAAAGGTTATACCCAAATTGTGAAACTAAATCCACAACAAAGATGGCAACTGCATGCAACTTTTTTCATTTTAAATGGTCATAGTGTAAGATGCTGCAGTATTTATTATGAATTAGGAGAGTATCTAAGTGAAAGAGTTCAGCTTTCATTAATGTTGGTCTGACATTTGCAAAATTGATTTGCTTTGACATTCAGAGCACTTCTGTTGTAGTGTGGACTCATGTCTGACATTAAGCAAACTAAATTACAGTGGTTTTGCTTAAAAGTTTCCCATAGAACACTGTTATTTTACAACGCAGACGACAACTGTTCTAGCAGAAACAGACATGTTTTAAAAAACAGAGGAGGTATACTGACTTATCTGGAAAAAAAATCCTAAATGAAGGATATCTAAACCATTAAATGTTGGTCACTGAAAATAAATGAATGTTCACACAACTTGAAAGCTTAGTCATAAAACTTGGGATTGAATTAAAAATTAAAGGTAATGCATCAAGAACCTTATCCACACTTTTATCTTAAGAGAAAAAAAAAAAGGCTTTTATCTTAAAAAGAAACAGGAGTAACCTAAGAGTGCAAGAGAGATTAGCTGAAACATCCAAATTCTTATTTTAGCAGTACTACACGTCTTTTACTCATATTGGTTTCCATTTGAAATACATTAATTGATCACATGGGCAAAACAGATTAAGTTCAAAAGAGATGTCTAATTTACCTCTGAGTGACTCTTCTATCTGAATGTTCATCTAATATTAAATTCCATAGTTTTCTTCTGAAGCAATCTAGTGATTCAAATGTTGTTTTGGATTCCAGTTTTTATTACTTAATCACAATGTATAACAAATTACAGGGTTCTTCTGGGGTTTATACTTGTAAGGTACACTGCACTGGGTCTAAGACTGTAATCCACATTATTATATTCCATTTCTTACAGATTAAAACTCCAAGAACTAAGTTCAAGTAAGCTTTACAATTAATCATACATGCACTGAATATCTCAACAAAGAAGAACTATTCCAGCATGCCTTCCTTTTTCCCCGTTTTTGTCCTCTCATTGTAAAGGTGGATGATGCATAAAAGCACCACTGCATCCGATAGTAACCACTTCGGGAATTCCTGCACTTGGTGGGCTCCCCAGTGAACCATGGCAGGTTTCTGTTCACTGGGTACCTCTGCAGGCCCCATCCTCTATCTTACATATTAAGGATTGTACTCCCTCCTTTTCTGCCAGCTTAGCAGTGACAGAAGAGCCAGATGGAGCCTTTCATCCCCTTCACTTTCTGTATTCTCTTCCATATTATGATACCTTGGCTTGTTTTCCAGTTTTCTGCGTTTTCCAGATGGTCTTCCACAACTCTGCTAGACAGATCCAAAACTGCTTAATTTCCAAGATTGGTTGAAATCAAACCAATGTCACCAATGTGTACAGTACACATGCAGATCTTAAATGTCTTCACATAGTCCTTTCCTAAACTTTCATCTCAACAGTGTTAATACCACAGAACTCCATGAGGAATTATACAACGCTGGAAATGCATTTTGCTCTACTTCTTTCTTTCCGAAGATAAACAGAGCAAGTGAGTGTGTGTGTGCGCATGGTATTCTTTCAGGTAGTGATCTTTTTCCATATCTTATAACTTACCTTTGTTAAATGGTGCACTCATATCTCAAAATGGGTTTTCTCATAAACATCGTATTCAAGATGAAGTCCTGTCATCAGTTCTGACATTTATTTTCACAGCTGCTTTCCATACTATTTTGTCTCCACCCTAATTCTTGTCTGCTTCTTCACTAAACTGTCCACTTTGACATACAGATCTTTTGCATAATGACTACAACTAAATTTAACTTACAACTTGGAAATATACACAATTAACTGAAATAATTTCTTCTGAAGCAAACTGCACTCCACTTGTCATCCTTCTAGACAACCACCACCCTGTTCTCTTTCCTGGATCATCCTTCTAGTTTTTTCCAGAGTTAATCAAATGAACGATTTTGCAAGAGCTATGACTTATTTCTTCTTAGGATGTTCTTTTCTTGTTTGCTATCATAAATGAACATGTAACATCAAGCTTGTGAGAACTCAAATATGATATATTTCATTCTGAGGGACAGCTCTGGAACCCACATTGTCTAAAATCTTTCAGCTTTACTTCTTTTACGAAGTGCAAAAGAAACATCTTAACACTATCTCCTCCTCTAGCAGACTCGCTTTTTTATGTCAGTTCATTTGAAGAAACGAATATATATTTTAAAGGTGTAAATAAAAAAAAGGAAAATAAAAGACCTATCCTACAAAAAATGAATTTAAACCCACAATTAAATTGTATTCTTTCCATTAACTTTACATAGGTCCTGCATTAAAGAAACTATGTTTTAAGTACTGTCAATTTGAAAATAAAACAAGCTTAACCCGATTATGCTTAGATAACTGAGTATTGGTTTTAATACTTTGTAGAGTTTTGGGTTTTTTTTCTTAAGAGATGAAATGAAACAGCTCAAGGGCCAAAATACACAAATTTGCATTTTAATACATTTTTGCAGATTGATATGTCAAGTCAAGGAAACCATAATAAGTTTACTCAGGCAGAGTGAAACAACATTTATTTATGAAATTTCAGTTTAAGAGGGAAAGGACTTCCATCAAAGCTATTTTATATACTTTTCATAGTTGATATTTTTCACTACCAGTGTCACAATTTTAACGGAAGTTCAGGGACAGTTAAAACCTTAAAGCAACATTATTAAATATCAGCAGATAACTCTATTAAGGTGATAATTAACTGTGCCAAGAGGAGATTAATAAAAAATCCTGGGTTTTTAACTTGCTGTTTTCATTGCTCGGTAATGAAGATCAGTAAGAAATCAGTAGTCTGAGCATCACTTCCAACGGTGTTAAATCATTGTGCTTGGAAAGGCAATTATTATAGTATTTAATATGTGCCTTTATTGATCTGAAGGAGCAGTACCCCTTATATTTTCTAATCATACTAAGAAATCCATAAAGATTAAAAATGTTCCAAATTATGCACTACTGGTTTCCTTGTCGTTTTCATTTCCAGTGACTAATGAACATCAAAAGCTAGGGAATAATTTAAAAGTCCACAGGTAATTACTGGAAAGTAAACTGGATTATTAGTCTATGACTTTTATACTGAGTAAACTGTTCAGTACATGATTGCCATTGTTATTCAACACTTGTAGTTACTTTATCACAGAATCAATTATAATTTGCAGTCTATCAAGACTGGCAAATTTGGGTACTCTGATATCATATAAAATGTGTATTTGTAATGTTGCAATTATGTATAATACTGTCTTTAGTGAAGTAGCACTTTTACACACTGTTTAATAAATGGATAATATCTTCAGGTTAATTAAACTAGCACACTGGATTGTAGTGCTTGATTTCTGTGTCTATTGGTAGCAGAGGCATTTGCACTTTGTTCTTAAAATTTATGTTAAAAATGAAATGCTAATACTTCTAGATCTTAAAACAACTTTTGTTGTTGTTTTTGAAGTCTTTGCCACTCCCTAAACTCAAATTCTTTTAGGAAGTGTCTCAAATCCAAACAATGATGCAAATACATCTGAAGTGAGCTTCACATTTACAGACTTGATAGCAAACAGCTTACCGTAAATGCACATCTGCAGTGCTTGCAGGAAATAAATAAAGCCATGGTCAGCCTTTGTTTATATTTGTCATCATACAGATGCTGTTTCACAAAGCAATTCTCAACAACCCAAAAAGCTTGAAATACTTCTGTTTCCAGTGTACATGCACACTTCCTACATCAAAAAAACAGTGGTTTAGGCTTGTGCATTTTCTCCATAAGGAATGTGTCAGAATGAGATACAAGAATTATGGTGTATACCAACCTCTCCAGATCAAAGTCGCAAACAACTGCATGTTTTGAGGTTTGACATGGTTATTGCATTAATTGCAGCAGGCTTTGTCAGGTTGCTTGATTAAAGACTAATCTCCATAAGCACAAAGGAGCTCAGAGGAATCGCAACAGATTGAAGAATCCCAGTAACCCAGTCAAAGCAACCAGAAGCCCTGACCTGGCTCCTTCCAAGGCTGTCAGAGAAGGATCAATCAGCCTATTGTCCTGGAGCAACACCTCTCACAACGGAAGAGGCTCCTGGATCACCTCACAGACCAAGTGGGGTTCCTGCCTACCACTTTTCAAATAGAAAACAGCTTTGCTAGAATCTTTCTCTTATTTTTTCAGATTTTAAAGTTGTCAGTACTGCATACTTGAAACAGTGTTTCTGTCAAAAAGTAGAAGTTTGGCAAAAGAAATTTACCAAACCCAGAATCTGGGGAAATTTCAATTAGTTTTGATGCAAAGAAAAGTCTGTCATTATTCCACGTCATGCAATTATTCGATAAACATGATAAATGGTTATTTCCCTATTTTCCCATACACTTTTACCAAAAGGTATACTTGGCTGTAATGCAATAACTTCCAAACTTTGAGAGCTGCTAAGTTTTCTGCTGAACAAGCTCTGTAACCAATTGCCATAAGAAATCCTGCCTTCAATGGATTACTGCAAGTAATCTCTGCTCAGAAGAATGCATACAGCAGAGACACACATGTATGCACACTCTGTTTAAATTTCTGAACTTCCTTTCAATTTATCTAGAAAAGGGAAGGTGCTTTGAATTATCTCCAATGAAGAATCTTATAAGCAAACAATCCCCCAAATCACTAACAATGTTACTAGTCACAGTGTTGTCTCTGGAAAATATTAATAGGCCTCTGAGGTTTCCACAACCACTGGTAGGATTCATAATAATTACAGTTTATCAAAACATTTGGCTATTCGTAAAATGCCAAAGTGATAGCAGAACTGAGTATCATACAGAAGATCCAAATTTTTATATATAA
>Ga0181612_160996_pt1 | contig 12114 bp, 8 predicted proteins | sample HoacroProtozoa21_FD_119630 | JGI IMG/M metagenome (GOLD analysis project Ga0181612, IMG submission 119630) | Hoatzin crop microbial communities from Cojedes, Venezuel. Combined Assembly of Gp0051906, Gp0051904, Gp0051908
CGTGGTGGTGTTCTGGAAAGGAAAAGAAGGAAGGGGAAGGCCTTATGGTCCCCGGATTGACAGGGATTTTGGGAGGTACATTCCCCTTCCCCCCCCCGGAGTTCTGTCCTGTGATCAGTCTTAATCAGCATTTCCATGGCTGCTGCGATATAAGAAATGCACAGAGTAATTACCACGTTTGAGTGGTACTGAGCTGCCTCAATAACGATACCAGTACTGAAGATTTCCAGAAGGACTTCTTTACGAGCTTCAGTATGGCTGTATGTATGGCTGTATGTCCGGGTGGCTGGGAGTGATCAAACTGTGACTGCATGAGGCTGAATTCAGAGCTGGCTGTTGCAGCATGGAGGCGATGATTTCAGACAGCTGTCGGTGCTAATTTTGAGATCTTTCCTATTTGCAGCAGCAGCAGCCAAAAAAGCCACCTATGTTACATGTCGTCAGGGTGTTGAGAACAAGAGAGAGGGTGTTGCTGCGTGGTCCTGGAAGCCTTGGGACACTCTCATTTGGAGTACTGCATGTGGTTGTGTCTCCCCATGTAGAGGAGTGTGTGCAGTGGAGTTAGAGGAGAGAGCCACTAAAGAGTTAGGGAACTGAGCAGCTGTTTGGGAAGGAGACACGCGAAAGGCTGGAATGTTTCCATCTGGGAATGAGAAGGCTGAAAGCGGGATGACCCCAGAACTGGGAAAGCAGTAATGAAGTGAATGCGCAACCATAACTCTCCGAATTCCGCAGTGTTAGAGCTCGGCGACAGTGGATGAAGCGGGCAGGCAACGGATTTAAAGCAGAGGCACAATGCGGTGAACTTCTGGAACTTGGTCCTGTGGGGAGTTGTGGAAGCAGTTAGTATCAGGAGGCTTAAGAAGAGGTTAAACAAATGCATGCCCAACGGAGCCATAAACAAATACTGAAGGGGATGGCCTTGATGTCCCTGCTACAAGTCAGGAGTGCTGGGGAGATACAAAAGGTACGCGCGATAGGCTCCTGTGTCTCCCTAGATCACGCTTGCCGTTGCCAGTGATGGTGGCAGGGTTAGACGGACCATTGGTCAGACCTAGAAGGGCAGTTTTTATGTTCCAGTTGTGGGCATGAGGAAGAACGTTCTTAAAATGAGCAAGAAAAGGACGGCAAACAATATTGACGTATACGGAGTGTTCCCTTCCTTGGGATGTTGTGGGTCTGTACGTTTTGTCAGCAAGCGTTTTACTAGAAAAGTGACAGTGGCTTCAGAATTACTGCTGCGCTGCTTGGCTGTGGCAGTGATGAGGAGGGTCTGCTACGACTCGGATAATGCGGCTGCACGGAACACGCTCTGCCAAACCCGCTGTTCGGAAGCACCGAGTCTCCTTTCTAAAGGACTTGCGAAGAAGCTTTCAAACTCTAGCTCGTAAGTGACTTGGAGGATCAAAATTTAGTTCAGGTGAATAAGAAGATTTGAAAAGGAACATGAGTTTATTGACAAATGAAAAGTTCACTGTTTTGCATACTGTAACCATTGTCCTTTATTATAGCTTCAGGTTTGTTTTGCATATTAACTTAATTAATTTGTAGAGTATTGCTCATCGGTGTGTGGCATGAAGCAGAAAGCTGATTTCCAGATACCAGGTTCCTGAAAGTTGATTGAATTACGACTATAAGTTACTGTTTGAGGGGGAAAAAACAAGCCAGATGTAGCGTGGTGCCCTAGTTCATGACATTATTTTGCCAGTCTTTTCTAGATGTATGAAAAACACCTTAAATGTTCTTTGAAAGGGGGGAAATTTGGGTTGTCCTGGTTAGGTCTTTACCAGCTTGTTTTAGTTAACTCCACAACCCACTTCCAATTTCTGCTGGGTGCCAGAACTCAGCCAACATGAATGTAAATGTTTGTGTCTCTAAAGCAGGCGTGGGGCTGCAGGAAATAAAATCCTGTACTAATAAATTTAATAGTTTCTTATCTCATGATCACTTTAACATTTGAAATAAAAGGGGTAACAGTAAGCGAAGGTAAGTGGAGGTGGGTAGAATTACAGTGCTGGTTGATACTGTCTGTTTCTTTTTGAATGGCTGCTCTTTACCCTCACGGCTTTTGATAACTGCAGTGCTACTGAAGGTGATTTTTCTCTTTGGATTTTAAATTTCCAGTCAGAGTACACGAGTCTAGCTGACCATGAAGCATTCATGGAGAAAAAAACCTTCCAGTCTAAAAAGCTGTTTCCGTTATAGTAGAAATACTGTTGGAGATTGTGGTTTTTTTGGTAATGCCACAAAGTCATCATCTGAATTTGAAAAATGGGAGTTAAATATGCATTGTGAAAATATACCTCCGTTCTGAAAGCTAGCTGTGAGAGAGCTTGCTTAAACTTGCTCATTTAGTGTTGCTCATTGTACATCTGTGTCATTCTCAGTGTGTTACATTCATGGGACTAAGCTATCGGAGCAGAAATCTCTGGAAAAATGACTGTTCCAGTTGAGGTTTTTGTACTGCAATGGTGCTGGCAGTGCTTCAGACTTCACAGTGCTGAATGAAGTTTAGTGTATCAAGAAGAGAAACATTTTCTGAATTACCAGGTTACAAGAATTCTGAATCTAAATAAATGGCCTTTTCTTCTTTTCACATTTGTTCTGTTTTTGTGCAGGTCCTCATGCTGAAACCGCCAGTGGATGCCAGAATTTGCAGTGTGGTTTTCGGGCCTGCTGCCGCTCTGGCGAATGACCGCTGCCTTCCGATCTTTCAGTCTACTTCATTTAGCTGAGCAGGCTTCCTTTCATGCACTTTACTTACAGTTTGCATCTTGTGTTAACAATCCTTGGAGTGAGATCTGTTTATACTAGCCTGACCCTGCCCACAACTTCAAAATCTTAATTATGAGTGTGCTGTACAGTGTTGTAACAATCTCACAAAATCTCATCTGGTTTGAAGGGTGTTGGGTTTTGTTCTACTTAATTTGGGGAAGACGGGAAAACATTCAGATTTTTTTTTTAATGCCACTTTCTTCCAAGTCTGGCACTTAAATATACTTTACTGGATTATTTTGTGTTAAGTGAATGTTTTTTTTATTTTGAATCCGTAAGTACAACATAAAGCTCTGCAGAGAATTGGAAATGTACTGTTTGCATCTGGGTAACAATTATACATCTTTAGGAGCTTTGTTTCTCCCCCTTTCCTCTCATCCTGAAGTCATTCTTTATATTGCAAAATTAGGAAAATTCCCACCTTCCTTTTGCATTTGGTTTTGTATTTGGGCTTGAAAGACATACTCCAATAAAACATTCCCACCAACAAAAAATGTATGTAGCAGTTGAATATATATGCTTTCAAGGTGTGACATCCCGGCGTACCACGCCAGCAGTCTCCAGAGATCGGGTGGGTGAGCGGGCGTTGTGGTGGGTGCAGAGCTGTGAGGGGAGAGGTTTGTTTGGGGTGTTTTCTTCCCATGACTGTGCGAAGGTGCATTTTTGAAACACCTTCACAGGCTGTCGGTGCCGCTCCATACGAAACCTGTAGAAGACAGCAATCTATTTTCCCCATTGTTTTGATTTTTCTAAAATGTCCCCTGGGTGAACAGTGGGGCCTGGCAGGGAGGCAGAGAATGCGCTGCTGAGCGCTGGGAGGAGCGACGAGTCGTGTTCCAGACGCGTGTGGCTGTGGGGAAGGGCCCACTGCAAGAGGAAGCGAGTGGTGTGGCCCAAGTGAAGTTGCAAACGTTAATGGCCACCTGCATGTATGACTGGTGCAGTTGCAGGCTGTTTTTCTCTGGGCAGAGGAGGGGTAGGTGGCAGCCTTTGTGGAAGGCAGACAGGCTTTGTTCACCCCTATCCTGCCTAATTTTGAAGGCTGACAGTATGTCGAACTGTAATTTTTACCTGTTTTACTAACTGGATAAATCCTTTTGAGTAGTATTTATTTATTTTGTATTTAGAAGTCACAGTGCTGTATGTAGTTTTCAAGATTCCTGGTGTCTGGGAAGCCAGCTTACAGGCGTAGCTGGAGGTTACAATAAACTGCAAGTTTTTGCACCATCTTGCTCCTGCTAGTACTGAAGAGGAGTAAGGTAAGAAAAATACAAGTGACTGCAGAGTTGGTGCAGAGTTGGCTGTTCACAGCTAACAGCTGAACACAGGCTAGAGGCAGAATGTCCAGTGCGCGGCAGCCTGCAGAAGAGGTATGAGAGGATGCTGTTATTCCAGCAACTGTTGCTTCAAGTGAGCTGCATTAAATTCACTTCAGTGCCCAAAAGTCAGAGTAGATACATGGCCATTCTGAGGCAAGATGAGAGTAGTAAGGTACGTGGTGGGCTTTCTTGGGTCTGTCCTTGTTCCAGAGCTCCTGTTTCTGAGGCTGGGAGGGTGCAGCTAGAGGTCCTTCCTTCTCCTCCTTGCTGCTGGGTGGTGGCTTCTGTGCAGGTCAGCAGTGACACAGCTGAGGGCTGAATCAGCTGCAGAAAGTTGTGTTCACTTGCGTTGTGCTGCTTCTTCACCCTTCTCTGCAGGGGAGCTTGACTGTGCTTGGGAGATGCCATCAGTGTTGTTCAGCAAAGCATCACATGATGACCACGTAGTGACTCCTTTCCGGTGGAGGTTTATACACGGAACCTGTGGTGGGAGCCACAGGCTCTAAACCAAAGGTTTTGTGTCTGTTAGATGGGCTGAGCCTAGTCTGGAGTTAAGAACAATCTGAACTTTGACATGTTCTGATGAACATCCTTCCTAGCTCAACTCACCATCATTTTCACTTTAATTAGTAGGGTAACTGCAGGAAAAGGATATGAATTTACATCAGCATTAACAGTTAACACCACTACTTACACACTAATAAGCAGATCTGATTTTTAGCAAACTACTCTTTGACAATCTTTTACTAGGGTAACTTGCAGATAAGGATCTCATACTCCAAAGCAATTTAATCAAATTCTTGTATAAAATGAATGAGCTTCCACTTAGTTTTTGGTAAAAATATTTATTAAATACTTTGTCTTTTAAAGAAAACGTCATTACACCTCTAAATGGTGCTGGCGTTAGACACTTAAGTACGAAGTAGGAGAAGAAACAGCTTCTTAAAAACTGAAGTATGACCTTCACTGATGGCTCTTCGGGGCATGAAATTTATTCGTGGGCAGACACTCCTGGTCTTCACTGAGGAACTCAGGTACTGGAAAACTATTTGCACTGCAACTGTCAGTTGCAGTACAAACTTACAAACTGACAGTGTCTTTGAACAGGAAGAAGGGCTGTAGATAAAATAAAGTGACTAGCTCAAAACAGTCTTCAAGGCATGATTCCAGGAACCAGCCTTCCCCTGAAAATGAGGCGGCCAAACTCTACGACGTTGCTCTGCAGTGTCACTGCATGTGGGCACGTGCAATGCTTTTAAGATGGGATGTCCCCCTGGGGGCTACAAAATGCTGTCTAAAAATCACCTGTTGGTACTGGAATTTCAAGCTGTCAGTCTCTTCCTTAGCGGTAATAAGTAATATCTTCGGTGGCTGTGGGGTGACGAAAGCTCATGTGTTTGCAGCTGCTAAAAGCCTGGGTCTCACTCTGGGACAGCTCTGGTCAGCAGTGTGAGAAATCTCTTGTGTTTACCGCTACATAAGCAAATTTCTTGAGCTGTTCTGACTGATCTATACTACCTATTTCGCACAAGTGAAGCAACATAAATCCATACAGACAGAACATTTTGGGGATAAGCATGAATATACACGGCTAGAGCAAATTCAACATTGGAAACATCAATGGTATGAACTCCTGTGCTGTGTACAGCTTCTATTAAAGGTCTGACTTCAGAAAATGGCATATGAATAGGGAATCCAGAGACCTGGGAGAAAGAAAGAGGAACAAACCCGTAAGGTAAGAAGAAAAGGTAAAGGCATCTGAATATAAATACAGTTTTAAAAATGTGTTTTACTGTGCATGTAAATTTATCTTTTCTATTGCTGGCATGAGCAGATGCAATAAAAAAGCCCATATTGTATTTTAATATCACCTCCACATTTCATGTACCCTAGGCAAGCTTTGACAGTTTTCCTCTTTAAGTTCAAAGTGAAGTTATTTAGAAACCCACTAGTACAAAGTTGTATTATTGAACACATACGGCATAACTTGGCTGCTTTTCTACCTCTTAACTGCTTTTAATTCATTGTGTTCTCCTGCCTGCACTGGCTGGGAGCTGGGGTGGCGAATGTCTCCTGCCCATAACACGTTTCAGGTCCGACAGGAGCTGAAACCTCGCTCACTTGGAAAATTGCCATAGCTGCGTACAGTCCTGTTACCAGGTGTCTGCTGCGAGAAGAGCAGGAGGGTCTGACCTTCAGAACAGCCTGGAGGAAGAATGCACGGGTGCAGCAGTGGCTGCAGTGAATACTTAAGTAAATTTTCTTTTGTCTTTAAAGAGCAGACAACTGAAGTGAAACACAGGGTTGTGTGCGCCCCTGCACCTGGAAGCAGACTGCGTGTAGCACTGCTCAGCACTGGTGCCAGGTTCTGACTGACCAGACTTGAGAGTTAATGTATCCAGCAGCCCGTGCTAGGAGACTGCACCTGCATTTGTGTATTGGAGGTAGTGAGTGTTGTGATACAGCAACAATACAAGAACAGTGCAGCCAATTTATCTTTACATTCAGCAGAAAGTTTCTCTTGGCCATCTACAAATGAAATAATAGATCATCACTCCTTCCATCTCTAAATACTACATTGGTTTATCTTTGGTACAGAAGCTCTTGTGACTTTTGGTAATGGAAGAAATAAATAGCCTAGGACACTCTTCCTATACCACAGAGCAGCTTTAGAGTGCTACTCCCATGCACAAGCCATGTATGTTCGCAGCTGTACCCTGTAATCTCCTAGCTGTTTTTGCAGCTCTGCCTGATGGTCGTCTTCTACGTCTTTGCCTTGGTTTTGTTCCAGCAGGGGCAGAAAGTTCCGCAGGGTGGAGGTACAGTATCTGTTCCAACGAGTTAGGTGCCTTGGTCTCCATTCCATAATCTTATCTTTTAATATCTTTTCAATCCTGCAATAGAATACACTGATTATTACAATTCTGATATTTACTGGACATCTGAATGGATCTCCCTCCCCTGACACACTCAGTACAGATTATGCGGAACAGAAATGACCTCAGTTAAATTTAGAACTACCTAAAAGCACAGAAAAGCACTGCCAGTGTAGCTGTATGGTGCCTGCATGCTCAGTAACAGAATGGGAGGCCAGGGGCTTACAACCCTTTGTAGTTCATACCCTCTCCCCATCTCTCTACAGCATTTTGGCTTATTAGGAAACTGTACAGCAATGCTTGATCAGTTCTTTCTGTCTGATAATCTGCATTAAAGAGAGAAAGTTTTAAAAAACCCTGCATGCTACAGTTTCTGATTTTAGGCTATTCTCATCTGCTAGCACTGAAGTTTGTAGGACCTAGGTACGAATATGCTTGAGCAACATGAAGTGCTCCACCTCCAGTGACCAGCACTGGCAGCATTTGTTTCGGAGGTAGAATTACCTGCCCTGTAGTTCCATCGCTGCAGCCTTGTCTGAATGCTGATAAACTAATTCTTCAGGCTAGCAATAAATAAAAAGTTTAAATGTTAGAAAGTGCAATCTCTTCTAACTATACAGCAATGTAACTTCAGAAGTTGCTGCCTTGATGGTACTCACATCTTCACAATTATACTAAATCTATTATTAGTAGAGACAATAAAAACATTAATGAGATGTTTGTGTGTAATGCTGGTTGTTTTTTTCCTTTTCCCTGTAAACTTCAACTGCTTATGTTCTTGATGAACTAGAAATATTCCTGTTTGTTTACTGAGGATGTATGTACAGCTAGGAAGGCATTATTTCAAGCTGTAAGACAAAAGTTGACATTTTCTTTATAACACCAAGCTACTTCTTTGGACAGGTTGTGTTAAAGCTTTGTCCCATTTACTTCAGTGTTCTCAGATCTTACATAGATATTTATTGGACAAACGATGTGCAATCATGCTGTATAAAACCAAATACTGTGCTGTATTCCTGCTTTCATTTTTTAAGAAGTGCCTGGGAAAATCTTTATTATTTTTACTACTTAAATAACTGTAGAAGTCCAAAGAACTTAGTCTCTGTTTATACTAAGTCTGTAATCTCTCAACCCCTCAGAGTCAGTAGTAGATACATTAATACCTGAACACTGCGGAGACCAGGGTATGGCAAACTTCTTGAAAAGAAAGACTTCCAAAGCTTTGGTTTGCTGATATCAAAATTCATCCTTACTGGAGAATCATATTCTTGCATATTAAACGAGATCTACAAGAAAGTAAGTTTGGTTTGACTTTCAGCATATAATCACAGCTATGGAACACATTCTGCTTACATGGCAATAAAATACTACAGAGTCTTGATCTGCTATAGCCATTACCACTGTGAGTTCACACGGAACAAAGCGATCCGGTGTAGTCACAGCTGATGTGCAACTTCTGCATTTTTGCCTCCAGAGGGATTGGTGCTGGTCTGTCATGTCTTGTGCTTCCGAGTGCATGAACAGAATTACTGTCTGCAGCTGGCACCTCCTCCTGTGGAATCTTTGTTTTTCTCCAGTATTTCCTTTTCAATGCCTCATCTACTGTGCACCGTGGCAGTTTTTACGCTTTGAGAAACCTTCTGCCTTTGCCATCGCTTCAGTATCACATGGTGCTGGGTTACAGTGTACTCCAGAGTTTCTTATACTGTCCTGAGCTGCATTTCCGCCCTTCCGGATTGCTACACAAGTCTCTTCTGAATTCTGCTGAAATTCTTCCAGCTGTGGCTGTGATGCTTGGTAGCCTGCTGCACCCCAGCACCATTGCTTTTTCAAGCTTATGATGCAGAAGGTAAGTAGATACTGCAGCCACACAGCTCCTACACGTATTTTGCCATCAAGGTGAACGTGTGTCTTGCATTCCACTACTTCATAGATGTTCCATTTGGTCTGTGTGTGAGCAGACTGAAGCATGCAAGCATTGTAGGCTTCTTGTTTGAAACAACCTTTAAGTAACTACTGCTGAGGCTGCAAAATGTACTAACAATTAATGTATTAATGTACTAATTAATATGTAATCTTTTGCAACTGACGGTGCTGTGTACAGCGTATATGACACAGCATGGCTGTTTTTTCCCCTGTTAGATATGAAGCGGCAGGGCTCTGCTGACAGCACACCTGCACAGGGTCACGCGTAGACTGAGAGACTTGAGCTCTGTAGTTCAAGGTTAGCTGATTAGGTCGTCAGTGCTGAAGTCCTTAGTTGCTTCTTCCAGCAATCAACAATTAAGTTATGTTTTTCTTAACTCTGGGTTTAGTTATACTTAAAAAAAAAAAAAGCCCAAATCAATTCAGCCACTCCCCAGAACACTTCCAGTGCAAGACAGAACTGACACTTTTAACATAAATATGCTTTAGAATACTAAATTCTCATCTACAGTCTTGTGTTTAGGAAAAAAATCCAAAAGATTAAAAAACCAAAACTTACAGTGCATGATACTTCAAAGGACTTCTCCAGGTATGTTTTCAAAACAGAAAATACAAGCAAATGTTTGCTGTACTGTGGCACACAATGGAAGCCTGACATGCTGTTTCCTTAGAGTGGTTCCAAAAAATGGAGGAGCAAATGCTTTTAAACTCAACTTCTATGTTTCATTCAAATAAAACCTCAGAGGTTTTTTTTAAACTCTCCTTCTGTCTCCTCAGTTTCAGACTTGCAGGCGGCTGCAGTGTCCCCAGCAGCTGCCAGGGCTGCCCTTGGGGAACGCTGCTGGCTGGGAGCTGCCCTGGGTTTGTGTGACCCTGACACAGGCTCAGCTCTGCCCATGCCATGGCCTTCACCTCACCTGCCCTGAGCTGCGCAGCTCCTACAGTGTCTCCTCTCCCCCCACTGCTCTCTCTCAGCCATTATGTACGCAACACAGGTGACTCCTGCCACTATGCTTTATTATTCATTTTTTCAGTTACGTTTCACCTGCAAACTATCAGCTTTGCTGAATTACTACTCCTCAGCTAAGCAGTGGTAAACTTGGGCCATCCAAGTTGTGAAACATCTAAGTAAAACCCAGTAACAAAAATTATATGAACAGATGTCATGCTGATTAAAAAAAAAAAAAATCTTTCTTATTTGAAGTATTTAAAGTATTTAAAGTAGCTGAAAAACCTACTTAAGAGTGAGTAAAATCACTAATAACATGACAGCATAAATGTAGTTACATTGATGAACAAATGATGCATAAGGTCAAGAAAAATACCAAGTTATGAACTCTTATGTGTATAGGAATGTGATGAGACCAGGCACACTTACATTGTCACAGCTGATCAGACAGTACACATTTTGTAAGGGGCAGAAAGTATCATACTGCCCATAGAAACATCCAGTACTGGGATTCCAAATCACATATTGACTTTGTTCTAAAGTTAATACATATGCAGTTGGACCCTAGGAAGAAAAAAATATGAGGAAGATATTTTAAAACTAGCTACAACAACAGTAAGCTTTGTATTGTTTGGAATATTAAATTTTTACTCTTAACAGTACTTTTGGGGGCAAACTGGTTGGAAGAATTTACAGATTCATTACAATTCAACCAACTAACAGATAATAGTGCGTTCTCTGTCTCATACGTGGCAGAGAAATGCTAGACATGCACAGCCCCAAGCCATTCTTCATATATAGATTCCAAAAATCATCTTGGTTCAGCTACGAAGTGATGCAAAATTCCATATATGGGCATGTTTAATGTATGCCACTTCAAAATCGGCATGTCCTGCTTGGCTGCTGCCACAGCTCTCATCCACGGGCAATCTCTGAGTTGCAGGACTGCCACCTAGGCAGCACTCTGTGCCTCAGACTTCCCTCGCACAGGCACGTAAGGGATTGGATTTCCCAGCTATCTTTTTATGTTCTCTGTCAGGAATCCGTAAACTGCTCTTCCCTCTTCTTGTTATCTCCCACATTTTCCAGGTACCTTGAAATACCTGGAATGAACCCCCTCCTTACAGCACGCATAAGCTGAGTGCTTTAAAGGACCACCATCTCCACCAGATTTGGTGAGGAAGGAATGTACCTGAGTACCTGTTCCTGCCGCTGCAGCATCTCAGAATGTGCTGAAGAAACTAGTCTTGACAGGGCTTTTTACCAAAATGCTGTTCAGCAGAACTTTCACATGTGCTTGATAATTTGAGATACTAATAGTGGAAACTGGCATTATAAACAGTCTCACCATCTCTCTGGAAAGATCAGTACTGGTTACTTGGAAATCTGAGCACATCCCTGAGATCAAACACACCTCCGAAGAGGCAAAAGGATCTCGATGTTTTAGTCCTCAGCCAGTCTAAGCCAGACTGGTGCCACAGCGGGCTCAGAGCAAGGACAGGCTACGCAACAGCCCAAGGCAAAGCAGACTGCCTAACCTGCCTGGATTATGGAAAACAAATAAAGGTTGACTTGCTGAGTCTGAACAAATCTATCATTGCTCTTGCTGCACCCTTGTCCTCAGCTGGAGAGAGAATCAAGGGAAGTGTACGCACCAGTAAGAACACCCGGCAAGCCCTGAACCCTCTCCGCCCGTCTCTTGACCTTCACCCCATCCCATCTACACTGGGTCACAGGCTGTGTATTCACGACTCAGACACTGCGGATGGACCGTCTGCATTACCTTTGTCCTGGAGACACCAGTTACTCAAACTAAGTCCACTTGAGGCTTACAGATGCTCGGTATTGGACTATGAGGATGACAGCTACTACCAGATTAAGCGTGGAACCATAGGTCCAGGAAAAATACCCAGATGATATTTATACTAAGATCTTTCACCTTAATTTTTTTTTCTCTCTGAAAAGCATCAGTTCCAGCAGCACCACATTTAGGTAACTTCCTGGAAAAACATGCCAGCAAGAAAGAATTCTATCCCTTGGTGGGAACCAAAGACTTCATAGAATAAAAGTTAATATTCAGACCATACGAAAAAATTCTCTTACCTCAGGAATAGCATTTCCAATGATAAGCCAGGCTTTTTTCCCCATACCAAGAAAATAATTACACAAGAGCACAGCGTGTTCTTCCTCATCTCCCGCCAGGAGACAAAGAAATTGCTAATTGAGATTAAAAAAAAAAAAAAAAAAGACTTTCTATCAGGTTATCAAC
>Ga0181612_132181_pt1 | contig 12113 bp, 7 predicted proteins | sample HoacroProtozoa21_FD_119630 | JGI IMG/M metagenome (GOLD analysis project Ga0181612, IMG submission 119630) | Hoatzin crop microbial communities from Cojedes, Venezuel. Combined Assembly of Gp0051906, Gp0051904, Gp0051908
AACATGACCTGGTAATGTGCACTCGCAGCCCAGAGTGCCAGTTGTATTCTGGGCTGCATCAGAAGAAAAGTGGCCAGCAGGGCAAGGGAGGTGATTCTGCCTCTCTGCTCTGGTCCCTTCCAACCCAAACCATTCTATGATACTATGATTCTATGAAAACACACAATTTAGTCCTTAATATGTTACAAGGAAACTGTAGTTTCTACTAGGAATCTCAGGACTGCAGGCTGACCATATTTTCTCCTTATAAATAACAGATCACAGACTACAAATACTGTGTCTCCCAGACTATATCATTATCTCCTTTGTGAATTCTTGATCACATTTCTCATCCTCTGAGTGATTTTTATATTAGCTTACAATACATTACCTTTAAAATTTAACGCTTACTTCCAACTTGCTGTTTTCCCCTCCAGCTTCCCAGCTTAACCTCTAATAATCCTGTTGAAAAGCCAAAAACTTAGTTTCTTTTCAACTAACCAAAGTAGAAGCCCTCCAAACTGAGTATTTTTATCACAGAATCATAGGATGTTTTGGGTGGGAAGGGACCTTTATAGATCATGTAGTCCAACTTCCTTGCCATGGGCAGGGTGATCTTTCACTAGATCAGGTTGCTCACAGCCTCACCCAACCTGACTTTGAACTTTTCCAGGGATGGGGCATCCACAACTTCTCTGACCAGCTGTCCTCATTGTATAAAATTTCTTCCTTATGTCCACTCTAAACCTACCCACTTTCAGTTTAAAACCATTGCCCCTTCCTTGCACTATCACCACAAGCCTTGACAAAACGTCTCTCTCCATCTTTCTTGTAAACCCCCTCTTTATATGTTGAAAGGCCACTATAAGTTCTTCCTGGAGCCTTTTCTTTTATACATATATAATTGAACCCAGATTTATAAACAATTTCCAAGATTCACAGCAACTATCTTTTCGTAAGAAAACTTGCCAGCCGTAAGCAAGTAGATTGAAACACTGTTCTGTTGCGAAACATAATCTTCTGTTTCAAGATCTTTTTTTAGCATGAAAATACTGGGACACATAAACTATATCTTAAATTATCAATGGCAAAGATACATAAACAACCAAATTAGGAAACTGGGATGAATAAAAACATATTCAAAATTAGTATAATCTTATGTAGACTATTAATACAATGCTAAAAACACTTTACTTCTTAATATCGTCCAGCTGATGGCACTTTTTAAGTTTTCCTTATAAAACATTCACTAGCATGGAACAAATCTAGCCAAGTTGTGGAAAATCTGAACAAAATTAAAAATCTATTGGCAGAAGTGTGATGAAGCAGGGGAAAGTGCATGTCATAGTCCTAGAAAAAGTGTATGCAGGAATTTTTTCTATTTCATGTTTTTATTATGGAAGAACTAGGCAAAGATGAGCAAAATGCACAAAACTAAAAGGCCCATATTCAAGACAAAAGTTTAAAAGTGAAAAAATCTTGAGCCAGTAATCTTTAATAGTTCAGCTAACCTGAACATGGCTTGTTGTGCTTTGAGATATGAAGACAATTTTGCAACTGTTGCAAACAAAATCTACCATTTGCTAAAGCAAATGATGTTTTCAGCTCATTAGTACTGCATTTGTTTTTCACAGCTACTGCAATGAAATTTGTTATTCTAAGATCCCTTGAACACATTTTTTATGGTCAGTAACGTATCATTAATAGAGAAACAGAAAAAAAAATATTCCTAAAGACACATTAAATGGTTGTGTTGTAACTATTTGGGGATATAGCAATTTTGAACATTTTTTATGTTTCTTCTTATTTGTAGATTTTACAACAAAAAGGTCTTCTTTATGTATACAGCACGCATTCAAAGCTAACTGTACAGAGTCATTTGTGACAGGTATTTAATTAAATAAGTTGATGTTATTTTAGTAACCTACAGGAACTCCTCTGGCTAAGATTTAGAATCGATAAATCTATTAAATCTTTGAGCCTCATTTACCTTGCACTCATCATCTATCCTTTAATTTACTGTATAAATAGATAAAGCAAATATGGAATGTTCATTTGAATTACAGTTTTAGCAAACATGGGTGACACTGGGTGTGACTTTTATCAAAACATTACTTTGTTATCATTCATCATATCTGTTGAAATGAACTTACATTCACTTAGTAGAGCCATAAATGTTATGGGGAAGGTGACTTTAGATTTTTCACAAATACATGTCATCTACATACAAAGCAATCAGTCTTTGCAGACATAAAGTATGTTTTTAATATTCCCTTAAAGCAAGGCCAGCCAAAGACAAATGACCTTAATAGAAGCCTTTCAGAGGACAAAGCAATGTCCATCCTGTTGACTGACTGGGGTAATGTTTCACATTCAACTGCCTGGCATTTCTTTGTACCATGAAAAAAGCTGAACACTGCAGCTCACCCATTCTGAAATTTCATAGCGTTTTCCATGGCATCACCAAGTAGAACTCTGTGATTTTTTTTTGTGACAGTCGCAAACATTAAAGAGAAAAATAGGGAAAGCAAAGCAATGAAAAATCAGCTAGTTTCACCCTCCTCTCCAATTTCTGCTCAAAGAAGTAGTGGAGTGTGGTTCATGAACTTCTAGGATAAAACAAATCTCCTGTGCCTTCTCAGTTCATCTTCACTTCCTATTAAAATTTAAGACATCCCAGATAACTTCAATTAACTGCAGAGAATGGAAAAGGAATACTTTTTGGGAGAGGGAAGACACACAGGCAGGGAATTGCGCAGGGGAAAACCTGAGTGAGTCACACTTCTCAGAGTGATAGAGAGTTTAGAGGCCAGTCTGCCATGGGGAAAAGAAGTGTCCCAGCAGGGAATGGAAGAAGCAACTCAATGAGAGGGGGGAAACTTTAAGCACACAAAACTTCTGCTATCAGAGGAGGAGATGAAGGCAAGTAGAGGGAGATTGGTGCGTAACGGACCAGGAGTTTACAGAGTGATGCAAAGGAATGTAGCCTGAGTATGCAACAGCTCAGTTACTTGTCACTTTCAAAACAGAAAAGAATCACAAGGAGGAAGAAGGAGAAAGGGAATGGTATGATTAGTAGAGGAGTTATATTTCCGTATTCTCTGACAGTAGCCTCTTCCATAATGAACTGCTGTATTTTCAAGGCATGATGATATTACAAGTCGATCTCCTTTTCAGAGGTGGAGTGTGTCTGATTAAACAACAAGTAAATGAAGATTTGAGGCTTCAGGAAATGCAAGTGCTTCTGTGCTCATTCCAATGTTTTGCACAATCCTGTATTTTAACTTCAGTCTCATTAATCAGTAGTATAGGAGAAAGAAATTATAAATACTTCTACAGTTCTGTTTTGACAATAGTACAAACAAAACTGCAGAATACAGTTTCAGCATCTGAGAACGTCGAGCTGTCTGCTTAAGTGTGTTATTGTTTTAAAGTGTGTCTCATCACAGCTTGTTTTATCACCGTTAGAAAGAATACATCTGTAAAATTAACATATGGGTATTCAAATATTTAGTTTGCATACCAAGGTGAGGGCAGTCTGCACCTCAAAAACCATAGCACCTCTCTCCTTTAAGCTTGTCTTGAGTTCTAAGTCTTGATATCATCTTCAAAATAACCAGAGGCTCACATTCTTAGGTTATGTCGGTTTTCAATTAGCTAAGCAGCAATCTTTTTAAGGGAAAGTTGTTATATTTTTTCTCTATATTCAAATAACTATGATCATTAAAATGTTCTTGCTTAAATTTTCTGCCACTGGGAAATGTCTGAGAAGAAACTCGAGATAGGGTGGAGACATCTCACAATTGTCCAAAATTGGAAAATTATAAAGCTTATTCCTGAAGAACTGCAGCTCCAAAGAAGCCAAACCAAGCAGTTGACAGCAATTCATGGAGTTTTACCTCTCCTGTGGTGTGACAGTGCTGTGGCAGACTGGGTGTGTTGTCGCCTTGTTTATGGACAACTCATGTTATTGTGGTGATAATGCAACAGGCAACATGAAGATTAATCTACCAGTATAACAGCTATTTTGACTGCGTGGGTCTTATCAGGCTCATTTGGTAAATCTGGAAAAGATCCAGGCCTGGAAGGATGGAAATGATCATTGGAGTCTAGTTTGCACTATTCTGGTGGATCAAGATTATTTACAAAACATCTAAAAATTTTTAATAAAAAGTCTCACGTATGTGATAGTGCTCTTGATATTACGAGACAGTATGACAACTTAGCTGAACTGCTCACGAGTGGGGTATAAACTAAGAAATATTATATTACCTTTCCAAAGGGAGATTAGTGTTTTAAAAATTGCCAAGGAAGCTCCATATAATTAACAAAACATAAACATTTCTGTCTCTCTGTTTGGTAATGAGGGCATATTACGGCTACTTAAATGTCAACAGCTATTTTTTGTGCCATTATCTCACACAACAGCCAGAGGCTAAATATCCATTCCAGTAGCAGAAATGAAGGAGCAAACTTTCGAGAAGCAAATAAAAATTTTAATACACAAGCAGAGTTTTACATCCCTACTGGTAAGCAGCCTTTTGCAGTTGACAGATTAGCTACGTGGTTCGAAATCATTGTGGTAACACAACTTACAAAACAAAATGCACAGGTAAAACTCATGACACACCATGTCACATACTAAGAGTTTGCTAGATGTTTGCTAGCAGGTACATCGTTCCAGCAAATTCTAGAAGACCTTCAACATACTCAACTTTCATTTTGTCAGATAGGAAAATAGAGGTCGATGGGTCTTGCTTACAGAGGAGATTTACTTTTCACTGTGTTTTGCTGAACTAATCATGGCAGATTTAACAATTCATGATTATTTTGTCTCTGTAGACTGGCTGTATCCTACTGCAATCCAAAATATTATTTTAACACAACGGTATCTTTCTCCCCGTGTTAAGCATTTGGCATTTTGGAAGGCTGTATTGTTCAGCTTGATGGTCCAGTGGAGCCTGCTGGACTGTGCACTTTCCTGTGGTGCATGGTGGGATGGGCATGATCAGCCCATCAGACACACCTCAGATTCTGGCAAACAAGCTGAATTCACAAATTCCCTTTGCTTGCCTCTTCCCACCCTATGATTCTTCTCATGACATGTACATGCCAGGGAGGTTGTGGAGTCTCCTTCTCCGGAGATATTCAAGACCCGCCTGGACAAGGTCCTGTGCAGCCTGCTGTAGGTGACCCTGCTTCGGCAGGGGGGTTGGACTAGATGACCCACAGAGGTCCCTTGCAACCCCTACCATTCTGTGGTTCTGTGATTCTGTCTCTTAATTGTAGTTTACATTTTACATTAATATTTTCTGTCATGGAAGAATTCAAAATGCTTGACAGTTGGTAAGCCACAAAAGCTGTCATTGCTTGTGAGGAGTGGCTGTGGTCTGCAACTTTTTAAATGAGCATTGTATGTTTGTGGTTTGCATTCAGAATTAAACCAATTGACTTGCACTGATGGCATACTTTAAATAAGTTTAAACTCCCAAGTCTGAATAACTGAAGTGCAAAATCTCAAATATTAATATGTATTTCATTTCAAGACAGGCCAAGATCGACTTTGTGATACTTTGTGTAGAAAATCATGTGAAGTCATGATAGAAGTTATTCTTCATCAGTGATATCCTGGGCCAGATATTTAGTTTGTACAAATTGTCTCTCTCCACTGCTAGCTGTCTTCATAAGATGGAAGTGGTTGGCAGTTAAAATCTTGATTTGATGGAAAAAGCATTAACAAGAAAGTGTTTGAAAGGCAGGCAAATGCATGTTTGTAACTAATTTTCATGTTTTTAACGGTGCGGATGATGGAGTAGTGGTTCCAGTTCTTGAAAGCCTGTATCTGCGGCATGTGTAAGTGGAAAATACTTGCCTCCTCAGTTACACCTCTGCCCCTTCGCTCATTCTGTACCATTTTGCTTTAGTTGTGGGTGGAACAGATCGGGAAAGGAAGTGAATTCCTGTTTTCAAATTGAAAATGGAAAGACTTTGGGCTAATGTAGAATGGCTGAATGAAGTGCAGTCTGTAATGGAGAACAGAGAAGGTGGCAGGAGTCCTTTGGTTAATGAAACTTAGGAGTGCACCAAATAAAGTAGCCTTACTGTGTTCTAATTCAGTGTGCAAATTGTCCGTTTGACATACTCTTCCCGTGAAATGCTTAGGTATCTTTTGCAAATTAAGCTAATATGCAGTGTATTGTAGTTTTATGTCTTTTTCTGTTATGGTCACCATTTACAGCTATTGAGTAAAAGACTTCTGAAACAACATAAACACTGTTGAGAACTGAGCACAGTTGAGAGTACCTGCTTAAGACGTGCTTCTTGGTTCACATGACTGCAGCTTGAGATTTGCTGGCATGCATGGATGACTCAGGTGCCCTGAGGTGTCTGAGGATTGATGTGATACTCAAATAACTGGAGTAACCTTCAAATCAGGGAGGTTAACATTGCCTTTACTGATGGCTTCCATTTCTGGACACTTAGTGCTGAGTGAAAGAACAGAGGCAGTTTTGGTTTGATGTACTGGGAAGTCCTTAAAGTGCGCAAATGAGCACTGCATTGCCAGAGTGCCTTTGTGGTGAACCTGGTAGTTCTTTTTCTGTAAAATATAGTAGTTTAGTTGAACAATATTTCAACAGCGGTAGACGAGCCCAAAATATAGCTGATCACAGACTGCTGTGCGTAGTAAGCCCCAGTTATTTCCATTACCTGTTACTGTAGTTCTGTTGTATGAAAAAAATCTTTACCTGTTCAGGTTTTTTGTTTGTTCCCCTTAAAGTAGTTTGACAAATAGCAGCTAAAGTAAAAACATGTAAAATGACTGCAGTTGCAGAGATGCGAATTTGAGCTATGTTAAGAGATAAACATTGCCTGCTGCTAAGTACCGTAGATGCAAGCTTTCAAGAGCTGGGACTATTAATCTGCATTTACTTAAGTCAGTGCAAATCTGGAATAACTCCATCGAAATTGAAAGTTCAATAAAGAATAAATTTGTAGTGGCTTTACACGTGGTGGTTTCTCTGTAGAAATATTTGCTGTGAAAATCTTTGTTGATTTTCCTTTCTGTTTGTGCCAGCAGTTCGCATTCATACCCCTTCAAGGCATTTTAAAGTATCAGTAGCAGTTCTAACAGCTGACCCCTCAGAATGTCGTTTACTGTGAGCAGATGCTTACAAAGAGTGGGGAAAGGGCATTTCTTTTGCTTTTAAGGATTTTCTATTTTACTTGCACATTTATCACAGGAGAAAAATGCCTTTCCCTCAAAAAAGCATTAGGGTGCCTTGAGCTTTGCGTAGTGCTCGATGCAAAGCCTCGCTGCTCATGAGCAGTTGTTACTTCACTGCTTCTCATCTGGATCCTGGGAATATTGACATGTCAGGGTCACCTGGCTGGTGGGGGGAAAGAGCCCAGAAGTGGCTAAGATGGCTGTTGCCATTTCTCTCCCTTTCCTTGTTTTGTGTTATTAAAGGAGAGAAAAAGGTGAAGAAGTAAGGGTTTGAGATTAATTTTGTGATTCCTTGAGCTCAAAACACCCAACTACATTGTATTCCAGTATTTCCGTGCTGAAAGACAGGTTTCTTCTATGGAGATTGACAGATGACATCTAGATTGGATTTTATTGTCTCTGGGGCCCTCTATATTATATATTTTTGTTGTATGAAAATGTGGTGCAGTTGGACGGATGTGTGACCCCTGTGAATTTTAAATTGCTTTTCTGGAGATCAGTTTGCAAGTGTTTGATCATGCGTTCTGGAGTTTATATATACAACAGCATTTTTTTTTGTTGTGGTTTTTTTTTTAATTCTCCTTTAACGTCAAGCTTACAAAGGGATGCTTAAAAGCATGTAATAAGTGATACTGTGGTTTTTGGGTTTTGTCATTTTGGTTCTCTTCCAAGTCTGTGTACTCCAGTAAAAATAATGTTGGTTTAGGATCAGTAGTTTTATGAAGGTTTTAAAAGCATCAGAAACCCTTTTTACATGTAAGTGAGGGGTGAAGCATGTGTGATGTATTACCTGGAGTGGAAGGCTCCCCTGCTCTGCCCACGTAGCATCCCTGGTGTGAGCCACGGCCTCAGCCCCTACGCACATCGGTGCTGGGGCTGGCTCTGGGTGCCTGGTGCACCCCTGCTCTGCGGCAAGCGGGCTGGAAGCCCTGGGCTTGTGAGAGCAATGAACTTACTGTGTGTTACCCAAGAAGCAAAAGGGTTGAAGTAAAAGGAAACAAAATGAAAATGCTCACTATAGAATGGGAGGAAGTGGAATAAACCTACTTTTTATATCCAAGCACCGTTTCCACAAGTACTAATTTGATTACAGCTCTGATTCTTCTTTGTCACTGTCAACATTTACACAGCTCAGCCTCTGTTACGACAATCAAACTGATATAAAGGACTTTACAGAATTTTAGTGAGGTTTTTTTTCTCTCATACCTTTCAGTAGTACATTTGTGCTATTTTGGAATGTCTTTGTCTTAAAAAGTGAATGCCTTTTTACACAATACTGCTTTTGCCGCCTTTTGCTGTGGCTGATGTCCAAACGAAGAATTGCCCGGTGTGTTAGTGAAGGACATGTCACTGAGCAACCCTAACGATGATGGTGGGCTTTCCTGGTGTCTAAACGATAACAAGAAATCAGGGGAACTAATCTGCAAAAGTAAATAGAGAGGAATTAAATGGGTTTATGTCTATGTAGAAGCTTTATGCATGCTATGAGAATTAGGAAACAAAATCTGTTGCTTCTTCATATGGATCTATTCTCCAACTTAAGTTACTACTGACATCCGAAAGAGGAAGAAAAAAGGGAGGAATAATGGTTAGAGTTTTGTTTGGAAATCCTGAAGTCCCTAACAGATACATATTTTTATGTTTGGGACAGTATTTCAGTTTCCTCTTCAGCAGTGGTACCTGACTGTTGATATTGTCACTGTTAAGCAATGGATTTAGAGCAAGGTGGTCTGCTCTCTTGGGGCTAGCTGGGTTCGTTCAGACACCAGCCTCTTCCAAGAAGTTCTCTCTAAACCTGATGGGATGCAGGAGGGAGGACAGATGCCCCTGTGATTCTACAGCCCAGGGGTTGAAAAGGAAAGAGCTGCTCAAGCAACGTGGAAGAGGACAGAGAGAATATGAAGTTGCAACCAGAAAACATTAATTTACTCCAATGAGTTTAAAACAAAATCATCCTCTCTTTTATTACAGACCTTTGTCTTGTGAGGATGCCACTTGCCTATTTTGAGGTGGTAACACTGAGATAGTCTGGAGGGCAGACACCTGGATCAAGTGATGTCCGCTGCAATCTTTGTGATCTTTTTATAAGATATGGGGTTTTCTTTGCCGAATTTTACTTGATGGGATAGATAAGCAAGCTGATTGACCTCTGAGAGAAAAGATTTGTGTTTGGCTTCAATTTTAGGTTCTGCAATTTCAAAGTAATTCTGTAAAATGCTTCTCATGAATGCCATTGATCAATGGAATTAAACCAGTTCTATAGCATAGCCCCTGAAATTGGGAATATTAAAATTGGAAATGTACTGGAGGAAATAAATTAACGAATTGCTGTATAACACTGTTTAGTTTGTTTGACGCAGATTGCTTGCTGTTGGAACGATAATATTGACTGTGCTTGTATGCTTTGTTTTTTGGCAGGTAACCCTGGACTGGCAGGTTATTATAGGACCTTTATACAGGCCTTATACTGTGGACTAAATCAGCGGTATCCCGTCTGGGTTGTGAGCCATGCCGGACATTGTAAGCCTCCTAGTGGTATGGAAATGATAGAAGGTACAATACTATAACTTGTACATACAAACATTTGTAGCCCTCCTGATTTCACTAGCAGAACTTGTGCCTATTAAAAGCAGCATGACGTGATTTTTAAATGTCGCCATTGTATTTCCATGGAACAGTTGTATGAGAAGTTACTGAGGAAAAGAGTATTTTTAGGTAAATTAAATTTGACAGTCAACCAAGTGCTATTAAGAGAATAAGAGCATTTGCTGATGGCAGTCTTTAGAGGCAAGTTATAGAGAAGAAGGTCTAGAGTGTGTTTATGTTGAGAAGAGTAGATGGGAAAATCCATTTTTTAATGAAATGCCCAATTCAGAGATAGAGGAGAGAATTAATTATCTCTGAATTTAAAGATAGTTGTACTAAATTAGTGATTTCCAGAAGCAAGTAAATCTTTCTTAGACCAGGGCATGGGGCGTTTGCAGGGGAGCAGTCACTTGTTTATCTGTTAAAAGTTTTTTTGACATGCAAATCGCCAGCAAGACGTGGTAGGCAACTGCGGAGAGCATTTGTAGGTCTCGTAATCTGCCCTGGGATCGTGTCTGTGAGCGTGTAGTTAGCGAAAAGAGTCTTTGATGGCAAGAGATGTGTTCGGTGGCTTGAGACGGCTGAGCTGGTTGAAATGGAGAGGTTTTTAGGTGGGGCCAACAGGGTTCTTGTGCAGCTGTCCCACTTGCACTGTGACAGCCCCTGTGCTGCTAAGGAGAGTGCAAATCTCGGGGAAGGAGAGCATGCAGTAGGAGGGTACCTTGTTAGGATGGACGGGTCGGAAGTAAAGTACCATAAGGACTGGTGCTGTGTCTAGTTTTATTCAATATATTAACCCATGACCTGCAGAATGAGAGCAAACAGTGAAATTTCTTAGTTTGTGGATGGTACTTTTAATTACTGGGAAGATACTAGATGTTAGGGAACAACAGAAGGATCTTACAAAACATGATTAATGGACAAAAAGATGGTAGGTGAGTGTCCGGGTGCATAAATATGAGTTAATGTATCCGACAGTTCTTTAATATCATCTCTCGTTGCACAGCGGCAGACAAATTGAGGCTGACAAAGCATTGGTCATAACCAATGTTACAGACAAGGCAGAAGACATTGTTTTATTACTGTATGTAAGCACAGCAGACCTGCATCTTGAATACTAGAGTGCAGTTCTGGTGGGCATCTCAAGGAGTGGGCATTTCAGGAGTGAAGATGGTGAGTGTGTGGTGAAAGGCAACTAAGACACCAGGGAGGAAGCAGCTTCCTTGTTGTCAGAGATTAAGTGGCTCTCAGATATGGGGAGCAGAATGCTTCACGGCAGCGTGACTGAGGTTTCCAAAGGCGTGACAGTAAATGAAGTAAGTGCAGAATAAAATACACCTGATTCAGTAATGGAACTAATGGTCACTTAACGGTGCTAGCAGGTTTAAAACAGTTAAAAGAAGCTATGTCTGTAGGTGACAGGTAATAAATTTAGAGAACGAGCAGCCGAAGCACTATACTGTGGGCAAATTACATTAGCGGACTTAAAGTAATAAAACAGCCTTATGGACAGCTAGTCCCAAAACAGTCACGGGAAGAGCCAGGTTCTTTGTTGTACAGGTGCACTGAGGTCCTTACTTTGGACAATGAGGTCCTTGCTTTGGACACCGAGGTCCTTGTTTGGACGCTGACCTTCTCCTCAGTTCTGCGCTGCTCCTAGTCCCAGTGGCATCTTGTTGCAGGGTTGTGAGCCCGAGAGATTCACTGCAAGGGGCCGGGATGCAGAAGGTGGCCAGGCTTTGTTTCTCTCACTGAATAGCATCTACTCTTGCCACTGCTGAGCTTGGGGGACTCACTTGCCTGACCCAGTACAGTGTTTTGTGTGTTCTCAGTATAACGTGCCAGGATCTGTACTTACTGGTGTGCTTACTTTAGCACCATGGAGCTAAGAAAAGCATAGAAAGCCACTGATGGATAGTTTAAAAAATAATGGAAAGACATTTATGAGATTGTTTTCATATTTATTTTGTTAGGAGCACAGGAGTAGGAAGCTCACGTCCTGTTATTAGTATACATTTAGACAGTATTCCAGAATATTCCATAGGGAGCCTTTTTCAAACTAGTCTTCTAAGGGAACCCTGAAAATTTAAGTGACCTTTGGAAAGAATGATGTTACTACGGTTGCATGGGTAATATGCTGTGCTGTGCAGTAGCTTTGAATGTAACAAGAAATATGGTTCATTTGGTAGGAACTCAAGGGAATCATAGAATTATATGTTGGAAAAGACCTCTAAGATCATCGAGTCCAACCATCATCCCAACATCACCATTCCTATTAAATCATATCCCGAAGTGCCACATCTACATGTTTCTTAAACACCTC
>Ga0181612_175289_pt1 | contig 12113 bp, 5 predicted proteins | sample HoacroProtozoa21_FD_119630 | JGI IMG/M metagenome (GOLD analysis project Ga0181612, IMG submission 119630) | Hoatzin crop microbial communities from Cojedes, Venezuel. Combined Assembly of Gp0051906, Gp0051904, Gp0051908
AAAAGCACAAAAGCAAGTGTAGTAGGGTAAGTTGGCTGTGGCTCTGAGCTCCCTGTCCGAGTGTAAGAGGACCCTGCTCGTGGCAGGGGGGTTGGAACCAGATGATCTTTAAGGCCCCTTCCAACACTTACCATTCTATGATTCTATGATTCTATGTTATTCCCTGTTTCCTCCAAGATTTCTGTTGTCAGTTCTACATAGTTGAGCTGGCCTGGAGCAGAGAAAGCTCGAGGAGGGAGCTTATCAGTGTGTATAAATACCTGATGGGGGAGGTAAAGAAGACAAAGCCAGCACCTTCGCAGTGGTGCCCAGTGAAAGGACAAGAGGCAATGGACACAAAAATTAAATACGTGAAGTTCTGTTTAAACATAAGAAAAAGTTGTTTTACGTTATGAGCACTCAAGCACTGGAACAGGCTGCCCAGAGAAGTAGTGGAGTCTCCATCCTTCATGACACTCAGCACACATCTGGACAAGGTTCTGGGCAACCTGTTCTAGTTGACCCTACTTTGGGTAGGGGGCACTGGAATAACAATATCCAGAGATGCCTTCCTACCTCAACTATCGTGTGACTCTGTGGATAGTATCTATTGAACACATGTTTATAATGATGCTGGAATGAAGTTGACAGAATCTGTCCTGAGGTAATTGTTTTCACACCAAGAGCTAAAAATTTTCTCAGAGAAAAATACAACAAATAGATTAACAATGGAGGCTAAAGGTAAAATTTTGTAATTAAAAAAATTCAACAGGGGACTTAGCAGTGATTATAATAGTAGAACTCTACAACTATATAACCCAAATTATTACATATTTTCATACAGAGTTGAGATCTAAAAGTGGATGCATACTAACTTAACTTCTTGTTTCCCTACCTGCATTCTTGTAATCTCATGAACTTCTTGCACGTGTCCAAGTGTATTATGGAAAATTTGCATGCAGAAATGAAAAAACACTGACCCAGCCACACCATGTTGGTGTCCAGACTTGGAGTCAGGTATTTTCATTTTAATCAGTTTTCCCTTAGAAGGACAATGGAACTGTTAACCAGTTTACCAAAATGTAGCTCATTGTAAATTAAGATACTAAAATAAATCTCCCATAAAACTGTTTAAGAAACATTAGGAATCATTATATCTATTAAAAAAATATTTTTCCTGTATATTGGAATGGAAAGACCATCAATTTAATTAAAGAGCCCAAATTTAGGAAGAAAACGTGCGGAGCTGCTTTTCACCATAGTAAATTATTATTAAGCAGATGGAAAACAGAGTGTGTATCTACAATAAACTTACAGGTAGTGGAAAGGTATCATTGAAAGCAGATTACAAATACTGAAAAGACGGTAGACATTTAGACATTGCAATTAAATGGGGTGCACAGGTGGGGGAGGAAGATGGTAAATTAACTTGAAAAAAAAACCCAAACCAAACAAAAGAAGCCATATGAGAGTTACTGAAGGTCACAACACTTCTTAAAGACTGCCAGACTTCTCAGGCATGTGTTTTTGCCTTTTTCTTATATGAAAGTCTTAGGAAAAATTCTGCTCTTCCTGTTGGCTGACAGGGTTGATTTCACTGGAAACTCTTATATAGAAGAAGAACAGAAAAAATATACTTTAAGTTTGTATTTAGAATGAGACTTTCAAAAGAAAAGGTCACAGACAACATCTGACATTTGGGCTGGGTAAAGTGAAATCAGGCAAAAAAGTGGACTTTTGCAAGGCGTGTTGGCACAAAGGAGCAACTGGAGTTGTGTGAACAGGTGTGATATAATAGGTAAGAAAAGGTCTGCAGAAAATCGAAGAGGGTATGAACTTCTGAGGTTTGCAAAAGTAAAAACACAATCCACAAGAAAAGAGAGGCCATAAAACCAGGAGATAAAGCTTAGGAAGGTATCATTGTGAAAGTAGAAGGAGAACAAGATTTTATGGAAGAAACAGATGGTATCAGAGGTAGGAAAGAAGTGAGGAAGAGTGAGTCTGGAGAAGACTTTTGGAGGCACAACCAGTGAGAGTGCATTACCATAGAGTGTTGGTGGAACGCCAAAGTGTACCAGGCAGACTTAGGAGAAAAGGAACATGAAGGAATTTTGTTAGATAATCTTTCTAAGGAGTTTAGAAATTAAAGGGAGATGGAATGTGACTATTAATGTTCCACCCAAATTATAAAAGTCTGTTCTGGGCAAAACAGACAAGAGATAAACTGAAACAAAAACATTAATACAACAGCCTTGCTTGGGCAGAAGAGTTTCACACTAGGCATGTTTGTTACCAAAGTTCTCCTTCCCATACACAATCAAATTGCAAGAGATATGCCAAAAAGGCAATAGAAAACTGTGCATAATGTCAATTATCTTATAGCAAGAGCGGACTTTCAACTCCAACTGTATAAGTTATCTGATTTTTGAAAGGACAAATTCAGTAATCTTTGAAAATGTAAAATTATCTTTTTAGCAATATTAACTGTGAAAATCATATCCAGCAATGCCTATCAATCACTTTGCAATGCATGTTAATCACTGAACATTAAAATATCTTTAATACCTATAAAAAACCCACAAATTTTATTTTCTGTTAATGCAAGGTGCATCCTACATGCCTGATAGTAATTGTGGTCTAAGTAAAGAAGAACCATTTACTTCTAGAAGGTAACTTTTCTGAATTTCAGATACTGAGTCAGTTGCATAGATTGTACCAGGAATTCTTTTCTGACAATGATGAGGTGGTGCTCACCACTGGAGGACTAGTGAATCACTCTGCATAGAAAGAATTTGAATGTTACTCACAGTGTTAACATACCATTAAATTTATTTTTATGTAGCTAGGTAGATTTACATAAAATTAGAATGTTGAAATTATTTGTAAATATTTTGAATAAAAGGTTAAATCCTGTTTCTTATCTCACTATATTATGTAAAACAGTGAATTTGGCAAAGACCCACACCAAGGGCTACTTTCTGTTGCCATGATGCAAACAAGTACACCGTAGCATAACATGATTGCCACGGTTTTAAATTGAGTATAAAGGGAGGAAACAAGCAAGTTTCAGGATTGTGCTTTAAAAAGTATGTTGTGCAAGACAGCCAAATGTCAATATTCATGCACTTACAGCAATTGAATGGGCATTTGCTCTACAGAAGTGTGTTCCTCTGTCAGTACGCAGTAAGAAGAGTAAGTGTGCAACAACAAACATGAGTTAAAATCTGCTTAGATTTACAATTTTACATGAACCCACATCAAAAGCTGAAGATCATTTTAATCCATCCTAAAATAAGCAAACAGCTATAAAATGTTTATCAGACAAACAATAGCTGTCATTTTACAAGCAATCAGTAATATATATATTTCAAGTCATTACTGTCATACTAAATGGGATTTCTCACTGAGTATATCCTGAAAATTTGCATCTCTTATAAGGTAAATCATCAGCCTTCAGAGCACAGATGTTTTGACAATCTCTCTTCTACATGGCCCCACATATGATACTTTAATAAACTACTTTCCTAAAACTGTCTTAAGCGTAAAGTTTTCTGTGGCTTAAGGAGAAACTAGGTAAAATATGTTTTATATTTTAACTATTTTACTTCAAGGTGCAGTGATAGTTTGAAAATGAATGTAACGAAAAGCTGCAAAAGGTATTCGTGTACTACTTCAAACCCTCTCTTCAGTCTTCCAGCTCGGAAATTCTCAAATATGTTCAGTGCAACAAGTGAAGAATGCAAAAACCACCCCTCCATTATTCAGGGCTTGAAAAGTGAGACAAAGGTGAAATTATCTGTCCAAATGTGCAGGAAAGGCAGACATTGTTAGCATAAATGTTGATTTAAGAATATTCAGCAGCATAGGGAAACATAATGTTTTCTGTTTTAGAGTACTAAAATGCTGTAAAACAATTCTGAATTACACTTTTTTGTAACTCAAATATAAATATCTTATTTAAAAGCTAATATTTAAAATCAGAAAAGTTGAATACTAATTGTTCTTAATTGTTCCCGTACTTCAGGAACCCATAAGGGGGAAAGGAGTCTTAAGGCCATATCTATGCTGTTTCTGAGATACACTGGGATAAAATGACTATCACAGAGTGAAAAATTTAAATAAATCCCAGAGTAGTATCACATTGGAAAATTCAATAGTAATGAAATTTTATGAAATTAATTTACCTTCTACAGATATTCTTTTTGTAAGCAGTTCCTTTGACACTGAAAAATTACAAACCTGAAGTCTTAGTTCAGTATAGCTTTACAAAATGTAAACCTGGAATAAGTTCACTGCCTTCGATACACAACACAGGTCAATGCTGTCAATGCTGACTGCATAACCTCCACTCTCCACAACCTCCATCCCTCCAAACTGTCTTTGCCCTCTGTTAGCAGATATAGCAAAAAAATTGACCACACTATACAGTCAAAATTATTTTATGGCAGCAGAGAACCATTAGTATAACACAATCTTTTTCCAAACTCATGAGAGAATCTTTTCATTATTTCATTTCAGAAGCAAATAGAAGTGAGAATATATTTCTGATACTATTGAATATTCCTAAAGACATAATAAATCTTAAAATTTCATATAATGTAATGAAAATTAGATGACACAAGAATAGTCATGCTTCTCAACAGGCAAAGTGATTTCTAAAGATGTATGTTCTGCCTATAGAAAAACATGAAAAAATGCGTTCATTCATCTCAGCCATGATGAAATCAGATTCACATAAGGAATGCTTGAAAAGGTCTAGCTATTCCAAAATGTACCTTTGAAATCCAGAAAGTAAATAAGTTAAATTATGGTACGTTAAAACAAACTTAATTTTGAGGACAAAGTCCTCTGTCCTCTGGATTCCATGTTTATAGAATGTGGAGCAATATGTAAATAAAAAGAACTATAGATAAGAACTTCAACAGATTATTTAACCTTCCGTGCCATACAGTAATTTCTTCTTTGGAAATCTAGGAGGTATTTGTATTGAAAAGAAAACATAAGAGAGAGAGTTCACGTAGGTTTGACTCTCAAAAAACTTGTCAATGTTGGTTCTTAGCAATGTTGTTGCAATTCACACAAACCTTCCTTTTTGTCTTCTGCAGCAATCTTCACTTTTGTGTCTGTTATATCTTTGAAAGAGGCCAGAAAGAGTACTACATCTCCTTTTTCATTCTTTATAGGAACAATATCCAGTAGGCACCAGAACGAAGACCCTGCAAGGATAAAGAATGAGTTTAATTCAGACAGCTGTCTTTAAGCAGAGAGAGAAAATGTGAACTACTAAATCTACAACTAATGTAATTCTAAAAAAAAAAATCTTATTTAGGAGTCAATGAATCACAGATGTTGAGCTCACGTAAATCTTTTTGCATCATTGGTTGAAGCTCAGTAATACTGCTTTCTCTTGCAGCAAGGCATTAATTTAGATGCAAAATTTATCTACAGGGATCATTAATAGAGTTTAATGAAGCTGCTTATTCCTTAAACCATGATTTCCTTTGAACTCTCATTTGATGTTCCTTATTTTACTGGAATAGCTTTCACTTTGTTAACTTGACATCTGAAGCTTCCATGTTTACTATAGAATCATTTTACCTTAATCATCTGACCCGATACTCGTTAAAATCTCTTGACAGAAGACCTGATAGTCAAAGCATCACTCCACTAATTCAAAGATATTTACACTAATCAGATGTAAGACTTAGAATAGAAAATAGAATTGACTCCATGTGTCTCACAGACGATGAGATTTAGAATACCACTCATCACCTGTGAAATTAATACCAGATATCTTCCTTACTGTCTACAATGTTCACCTTGCTAAGACTTAAGTTCCAAAATGCTGAGTTTGATAATATTCTTAATTCATGTCAACCTTTCTCTGCCCACACCTGCTACATAATTATACTGCTTAAAATAAACTGTTATTGCCACTGATTGTGTCACGTGTCCTGTTTGCAAGGTATGTTGTTCAATTCCAATGACATCACTCATAAGTTTGCCGTTAATGCAGACCACTCAGAACAGAAAATAATGAACGCCTAGGTGCTGATAATGCACTGGAAGTATAATACAGATCTGAGCAAACACCCAACATCCCAATCCCATCCATTCTGGGATAATTCAGCCCAGCACCAGGCTTTGATATTTTTCAGGTTTTGAGTATCAACATTAGCTACGACCATCCACAAACAGCCTACTAATATTATTTTTAAGTACTGCTACAGCATTACTTTTTTAGTTTTAAATTTCTTTTTTTGGACATGTCTTTACACTTCCATAATCATGTTCCTTCCCAGCATACTATTTTTGGCATCCATTTACAAGGACAATTTTACTTTAATTCATAAAAGGAAACAGGAATTGTTCCCTGGACCACTGCTGTCACAACTGACTACTGCCAATGTTCAGCAGAGCTCTGGAGATGTCCTTAGGGAGAGCAAGCAGATTAGTGACTTCTCACTCTATCCTCTGTCTTCTGAACTCTGCAGCCTTGAAAATGAACTGGACAATTCAGCTTTCTAATTTAAATTTTCAACTGGAAGTTCCCTGACTGCCTGTTGAAGGCTGTAGGCAAGCATGGGAGGTGAAACAGCAGTTTTCCTTTTGAAGGGCCACCACAGTGCAAGGTCCAAAAGTATACTTCAGAGGAAATTCATGTAGTCCTTTCCATCCTGGTCAAACTTCCCAAGAGGCAGACAGGTGTCTTTGATAGTAATGTTACTAGTTCAGTCATCAGGTAATGCTTCCACTTAAGGTATTTAAAGAAGGGACAGGGACAACAGGGAACAGGAGGTAAGACGACTGGAGAAGGAGAGAAAAGTTATAGGAAGCAGCAGACTGGCTTTATATTGGGTTTAAATATTCTCATTTTGAGCTTGAAGACAGAGCAAGCAAACAGGTGTTTTTAAAAGAATGTAGAACTGATGTCAGAAGCAAGATATTTCTACTGTTCCTTTTTCCATTTTAATTTTCTGTCCTTAACTGATTTTTTTCACAGATTTAACTCTTTTACCAAAACTTCTGGGAAAAACTGCTCAGTGCTGTTACTGTCACAAATGCTGTAGAGAGCCACCACCCTATCAATCTGAAGTGATGCATCCAAAGGGAAGAAGAGTTTAGCAGTTTTACTTTCCCTCTTCAAAATAGACTCACGGTTCCCTACAGAATATTGTAACTCTCAAACTGGCCAAATTCTTTCCTGTAAAGTTACATTCTAACCAGCTGTATTCTAGCAATAGTTTCTGTTGGACAAGAAATCGTTCTAAACAACACCAACAGGCATGATGTTCTCTCAAACAGATGTTGTAATCTCCTCCAGAAGCAGAAGCATATCTCACTATTTTCAATAGTTTCATGCTCTTTCTACACATGCAGACACACAAATTAGTGGAATGCTAATTCTGGAATTGAAATAAATGCTGAATGCTCATGTAAATCTTTTTGCATCATTGGTTGAAGCTCAGTAATACTAGTTTCTCTAGGAGCAAGGCATTAATTTAAATGCAAAATTGTGCTCCCGGAATAAAGTAAAAATCAGCCATTTTCAAACAAACCTAACTCAGTTATGCTAAGAAGCACACCTAGTAATATGATCTGAAACGACAGATTTGTAGGTTTAGGGAAGATATTGTAACATGGTTCATTGTTAGAAATAGAGACATATCCAATTAATGTTTCATGTTTTAATGGATTTCTGCTTTTGCATAATCAAAGTGCATTTGAATGCTTTGCATATGAACACTGGTCACTGAAATCATTCCACATCCTGTCATCATTTAATGTCATTTGCTGTTTCTCTTCAACCATGTTTCCTCTCTTTATCTGTCCTCATTCTCCTCCTCCTCCTCTGTAAATATGTCTGAAAATATTTTGACTAAGCAAAACAAATATGGATAAAAAATAGTATGTAACACTAAAGAAAACACATATCCAATACATGCACAGGCTGCTTCTGTCCTGAAGAGTGCCAGGCTGATGTCCCGCATGGTGGAGCTGCCAGTCTTGGCACTACTTATATACTCAGTCTTCAGAAGTCCTAAGTTGAGCTTGTTGGTTCGATTTTTTGTTTTTCTGTCTTTACTCTGAAAGGAGCAAATGAATATGAAGTACCTTTCAGGACTAGAAATGGTGCTGCTTAGGTCAGGACTAGATCAGTATGTGCTGGCACTCTGTAAAGAACAGAAGTGTGCCATATTTCTTTGTTGAGGAGCATACTTGGAAAAATATACAAATCTAATGCAGTCTGTTATGTATCTTTTACTGAAAGTCAGCATTGTATAATTCTATAAGCCTAAAGAAGAACTTTCTACCCATCAAAAAAGTAGTGCCCTCTTTTGCTACAGTCCTTTTGAGTGCACTCATCTGTGAGCAAGAAATTCCTTCCCTGCTTCAGATGGTGCATACAAAGGTCTTCTGTATTGTCAAGGGTCGTCTATGAAAGAAATTTTTTTGGGGGATATATTTATATACAGACTCTCTTTATTGCTCCTAGCCACCACTCTTAGAGAAAGAGTCTAATCTTGCTCTTCCATTATGAACTGAAGGTTCAAAATATATTTTAATATCCTCAAGGCTTATAGAAGCACATCACAGGAAAGGAGAAAAGAGACCAAATGAGGCATAATCTTATCACAAAGCAATTTGGCAGTAGTCCACCTTTTATGTATACATAGAAAAGAGAGTGCTTTATGGTTACTCTCTCAAGCACCCTTGCTACCTATCCTTGCTCCGACAGCTAGAAGTCTGTCCTCAGACTGAAATCAAAACAAAGGTCAACAGAACAAGGAATTTAAAAGGGAGGTTTTATACAAAATCCTGCCATCAGAATGCCAGCAGCCTTCAGAGGCAAATGTTCCTTTCACCAGAAATAGGGCCTGCTTAAACCAAGGAACAGATTAAGACCACTAGCCCTGTTAATGAGCTGTGTGTACTTAATGCACAACAACACTCCCTCCATCTTTAGTCATGCCCACCCTAGACAATGCTCAATGAAATACTCAGAATGGAAATCTTCGGTGTATATTTGGGTGCTGCAGAGGTACCATAACACAGAAATGGAATGGGTTTATTGACAACCAGCTTCTTTAGTTCTTTAATAAGATCATTAAATTCCGCATCTATCTCCTCAAAATTTTAATTGAGCTTTTCTGCAGTGTCTTCTTAGTCACAAAACTTCCTATGAATTACTTAGAACCAGTGATACTGATGCAAACCTGTGTTCTCCTTTTGCTCTAGACAGTCTGGCAGTAGTTTTGTCCAGGCAGACAAGCTTAAGTCTTCCTTTTTTTTTGCTGTGTGTCAACTGTCAGTGTTTATATGCACTTCCAGATCTTCACTTCCTCAGGACTTTTCTTGCCACACCACCCTCCAGACAGACATCAAGACAATTTATATTGCCCCTGCCATTACTCAAGGGAAGGAAACAAAAAATGAAATTTTTGTGATTCATCTCCACCTCTCTGTGGTAAGAGGAAGTGGGATTAAGATGCAGAGCTCCTTCACGAAGCATCTGCATCTGCAGGTGACATACACTAACCAAATGAAATGTTTCATAAGCTATGAAACCAAGCACCAGAAGAAAAAATAGAAAGTGCAAATACTTTTCAGAGTAGATATACAAGTCTTGTGGCGCAAAACACTCACTCTTCAAGTAATAATTGTCATGATATATACGCATAAGAGGGCAGAATTAGGCTGCACAAGACATCATAAATCTGGCACGTATCTTTACCTTTCAGTACTGGACTTAGTAAAGTAAATGTTCTTTTAAGCAGATGCAAATGAAACTTTTAAAAAATATAAATTAAAAGACACAACCCTATTTCCAGGGATTTATTATGTAAAAGACAAAGACAAAAATATTTTCATATAGATAACGGTAATAACTTGTCAATAAGGTTGATGATAAATCTTCAACATTACAACACAGCCTCATTTACAGAGTTACTAATTGTTAGCAAAATAAACCTGCTGCTGGCTACATGATACTGCCAGAGAAGTTTTAGCCTGATAGTTTCCGTTTCTGCACTGCAGAAAATGTGGACTCCAATACTGACAGATCAGAATGCCAAAGATTTTGCTTGGGAAAACCACATTGGCTCTTTCATTAGCTTATCCAAGATTCTTGGTGTCACTGATAACATTTGATTTTGAATGTTCTGTGGTTTTGACAAGGTGTCAACATTTTGCTGAGGAGAGAAAAGTGCAAAGAAGAAAGCAATGCTTTTAAAAAAGTGCAACTGAACTAAACAGAAAGTGAATGGAGCTGAAAGAAAAAGGTATTGCTATAATAGAACACTTTCTTTCTTGTAAATATAACATCTTTGACAATGATCAATTAACACATCTAATGCAAGGTTTCGCTGTTTTAAGCAAATAACCACCTCATTCTTTTCCATCATCTCTGCAGAAATCATCTGTATGTATGAACAAAATCTAACCATTTTTCCCCTGAATTCTGCTACTTTAGATGACAGGCTGTATGCTACCTTCTAGTGACAGTCTTTCGTCTGATGATATTGCAAGAAAACTACTAAAAACACCTATGGGTTATCAGGTAACTGACTTTCATGGTCACTAACGGTTGTACTAACACTTTCATAGGAGCAGTAATGAAAGCTAAAGAACTTGTTTATCCAGGTTCTGTATGGCCAACAGATCATGCTTGTATAATGCAAATAACTCTCCCTACAAGTTTTAACAGCTGATGTAAATCCATTCCAATATGCCTTAAACCAGATTACAGTGGTATCCCAAGAACGTGGCAGAGGAAAAGTAATAGGCAAGATATCTTAATAACAAAGTAAAAACTGCATTTCAGTATGAAAAAGTAGGTAAGTATTAATCCTGTGGAGCTGATTTAGAAACTTCCATCAAAATTATCCCTGCATCCCTCTGTATACGTTATGGAATATGATGTGAAATTATTCAAATTTATCACATCTCATCAGAGAATGTGCAAATCCCACCTCCATGTGTTTCCACTCCTTTTTTTCTGTGCCCCTGTGCTCTGCGCCCTCTACTGCCAGGTAACTCAATGACTCATATGTCATCCTGCCCAACATGCCTAACTTTTTCTGCCATCACTGCCATGATGGAGTGAGGGAGAGAGGGAAAGGATGTTCTAAGAGGAGACACTTTTAAGCACAGCTATCTCCTATCCTTGCCTCTCCTGTGAATTACCAGTGTTAAGCAAAGAGAGGCTTAACTCACCACCTCAAAGTCTCCATTTATTACCACATGGACATAGACTGACTCTGTTATGGCAGGTCCTAGTTTGAGTGCGTAACTTTTCCTACCTTCGTATACTTTGCAAATTTTGTGTGCAACAGCTAGTACAGTCTGCAGTTCACATTTTATGCAAACTAATTTATGAGCTCCAGCACATCTACATTTCATCTTTGTTTACTCAGCTTTCCTGTCTCTCCTTTTATAACTCCACTATCTTTCCTACTTAGTGAAACTCCATTGCAAAATCCTCTAGTTACATTTGAGTTTTCATTGAGCAAAAGCAGAGAAGTTAAGCAATGCCTGTTAAAACCATGCGACATTCATTATCCGTATGTGTACTACTTACTTTTTGTCTGCCCTAATTTCCTTTTCCTATCTCCATCCAGATTAGGAGAGAAAACTTTAAGGAGATAAACACATCCCTGATGTAATACATCTACCAGGTTACATTTGTAGCAATTAGCAAAACACAGAGGATAATCTAAAACATCATTTAAGCCTTCGACACAGTCCCCCACAACATCCTTCTCTCTAAACTGGAGAAATGTGGATTTGATGGGTGGACTGTTTGGTGAATGAGGAATTGGTTGGAAGGTTCCACCCAGACTGTGATGGTCAACGGCTCAATGTCCAAATGGATGCCTTTGACAAGTGTTGTCCCTCAGGGGTCCGTACTGGGATTGGTGTTGTTTAACATTTTCATCAATGACTTAGAAAGATCGAGTGCACCCTCAGCAAGTTTGCAGATGACACCAAGTGGAGTGGTGCAGATGACACACCTGAAGGACAGGATGCCATCCAGAGGGACCTGGACAAGCTGGAGAAGTGGGCCTGTGTGAACCTCATGAGGTTCCACAAGGCCAAGTGCAAAGTCCTGCACATGGGTTGGGGCAACCCCC
>Ga0181612_102697_pt1 | contig 12112 bp, 5 predicted proteins | sample HoacroProtozoa21_FD_119630 | JGI IMG/M metagenome (GOLD analysis project Ga0181612, IMG submission 119630) | Hoatzin crop microbial communities from Cojedes, Venezuel. Combined Assembly of Gp0051906, Gp0051904, Gp0051908
CAATAATAAAAAGTTTTGTCTTCTGACATTGAAGTTGGCAGTCATGTGGGCTGTGAGCTTTCCTGGCTTTGTGAAAAACCTGTAATTACACGTAGTCTGTTTCATAGCTGTTTGCCCAGGTTTGAAGCTAGAGAACATTAACAAGGCAAGCATAACAGCATGGAAGACTTCGGGTGAAGTAGCTTCCCTTAAATGAGTTCTACTTCATTGCCATATCCAATTTGCAGAATTGGGACAGCCTATTTAATGCCTCAGGAAGAGTAGGATCTACATAAGGTGAATTTTGTACTTGAATGCTTTATTGCCATACCCTCACCTCTTTATTCTCACAGGGGGTTGGGAGGGAAGTCCATTTTCCAGGCCTCTTTTATGCTTCATGAAAGAGCAGAAGCCTACAGTTCAATTTCTAGTGACTCTTACATCAAGCCTGGTTATGTAAGGGTATCTGTTCTGTAAAGTGATGGAGTGATTTATCATGCATAAAATAGATTAGATGATTTCATAATCTCATCTATGTGAAATCTGTGGAGGAAAAAAGCCACAAAATAGTTTTTGTCTCCTTTTACACATAACCCTTTAATAGCTAGAAGTTCTTCTAAGCCCATACAAGATATAGGATGTATGGGCTTTCCTATTTTATGTGCTTTCTAGGCCACCATGTATATAAATGAATTTCCTGTCTAGCTGCTGAATAGTAGTAGTTAACAGCAGTGTTTGGTTGCCCTCCCTTAGATATGGTCAAAAGCCTTCAAATGTACATTTGAAAGGCCTTCCAAACATGTTTGTAGTAGTTTAAGAAGCTATGCTTAGGAGTGGTTAGTTTAGATTTAATGAAATTTGCCATACAGGTATTCATAGAACTACGCTTTCAGTGTTTCCGCCTTTCACTAAGACACTGTCAGGGTCTCAGCAAAAGTGTTGCCGTAGCTGAGTCTACAAAGCTAGTTGGGCCTGTCCTCTCTGCTGCTTGCACAGTCCTGTCTTCCTCTCCTGTGCTGGCAGTCGCGCTTCTGCGCTCCTGGGCATTCGCTTCCGTAGAGGTGGTCTTCAATTAGTGCAGTACCTTGAACCAGCTTGCTGTCCTGGCGCGAGATGAAAACTGGGACCTGAAAAGTTCAGACATAGTTTCACAATAGATTTACAGCCTTACAATATAGACGCCTGCACCTGGTTTTCATGGTATTTATTTATAGGGTTTAACTGTGAAGTTACTGACTTCTTGGGTATGAAACTACCTTTTCGCCTTTCTCCCATGCCTCTGAAGAAACTAGCTGGAGTGCTCTTACACTTGAGAAGAATTATAAGGTGTCAATGCATGACAGTGGGTTTTTTTAGGCAATTCAACTAATGAGTGTTTGGCAGGAGAATACTTGGTATGCGGGTCTGATGTGCTAATATACCATGTGTTCGTAGTCTGGAAAGTCTTGCTGCTCATTCTGCAGAAGGTTCTATATACTGAATCTGTCAACAAATTTCAGGGCTGAAAGTGTTAATCTTGCTAACGTTGATTCAGCATTGTGTTTGGAGGTGGACTTAAAATGAATAAAACAAAATCAGTCTTATTTTCTAATTCTGAGTGTGTAAGGTATGCTGTATCTAATTCTGAGCGTGTAAGGTATGTTGTAGAGTATTTTAATGATGAGAAATAAATTATTTGCTGTGGAACTGCATTTCACTAGTATTTCTTTTGACTGCCATTTTTTCTCTTTAGAGGACTTTTCTGTAGTTAATATTGCAATTCTTGGTTAAAAATAAATTTTTATGTATTTTTAAATAGCTCGCAGGAGTCCTAGATGATTGTTTATGTGACATAGAAAGCATCGATGACTTCAATACTTTCAAGATCTTCCCCAAAATACAGAAACTGCAAGAACGCGATTACTTCAGATATTACAAGGTACAATTAGAATGGTATTTTCCTGAATCATTTAAATAAAATGCAGAATATATAGGGAGGATTACATATCAAATCAACTTGTCTATATTAAGTTGTTTTTTAGAAGCCCACAGCTCTTTAATTTGGTTGTAGCAGGTTTTCAGTCCCTGACAGTTATGTTGGTAATAAGTCATGGTTGCTGTGTTAATCCTGGAGTCAGTGACAGTACATCATGACTGCTTTCATTCAACTGATAAGTGGTAATTTTAAAGGTAGTATCTTGTACTGCTACATTTAGAAAAGATTTGTATTTTAGCAACTTTCTGACAGCGTGCAGTACTTGTCTTCTAAGAAAGGTGTGTAATTTGACATGGAAATATTGCAATGATTTCCTTTTCTTATAAGTTGCTGTCTTAGTTCTGATTTTAGTGTTTGTTGTCTAAAGAACCGTTATATTTTGAAAAATAGGTTAAAATATTCAATTTTAAAGTAGTATGTAATATCACTTTTTAGTGATTTTAAACATTTTTTTTCTCTGTATTAGAATTTGATGAGCAAAATAAGACTTTGAAGCCTGATACTTCTGTTTTCAGATATGCTTAACTCGAAAATGAGGTTGCATTTTGACTGAGCTAATCAGAAGGTTGCCTGCCACTGGAAAAAGGAGGTTGAACTCCTTTAGGGTAGACTGTCCTGCTGCTTCCCTATTTCTAGCTCTAGGGCCTGTCTGACGGCGCATTAGGCCAATGCACCTCTTTAACCTGGTAGATTTTTAGTTTGGATGTTTGGGTTTGGTTGTTGGTTTGTTTTTTGTTTGTTTGTTTGTTTTTCCCCCAGGATGTAGCACATTATCTGGCTGATCTGGAATCAGACGAGTGTTAAACTGATGCAGGATGGGGTTATGAACGTGAGGAAGGAGAAAAAAGTGCTAGAATCTACCCTTTCTAGTCTGAGCAAGCAGTAGTGTGTAACTTCATCCTGACTCTCCTCCTGCTACACAATACAGTTCTAATGTCACTTTTCAGGAGAAACAAGATACATGCAACTTCTGTGATAATACATTACATAGTAGTGGTAAATAGATTCTCCAGAGGCAACAGAAAGATACAAAACAAAGTATTTGAACAAGAGGAGCAACAGGTATACAAGGTTTTGTGTAACAGTAATTTCATCCTGTGAATGTAGAGTTAGTCTTCGTTTCAACAGCAGTTCTGCAAATCATACTTAAATGGTGTGTTGCAGTCCTACCTCATCTTTCGTACTGGTCTTCCTAATGGATGGGCAATTATAAGGGCCAGCGTGCAGCCCACCCGTCACCACACATTATTTAGTACTTCCGCTTGCGACAGGGAAGAATCTGTGTTGAACAAGCAAACTGAGTAGGTCAGAATGTTTTTCACCCTTTCCTCTCTGAATAAGGAACGGACTTTTTTTATGCCCCTGCACAGAATCATGGAAGTGCTGTTAAGCAAATAGATGGATGTGGAAATTGTGAGGGTAGGCAATCATCATCTAGGTCAACTACAGCATAGCTAAATACTGAATAAGCATAGGGGGAATATACTTGTTCTGGGAGTGAAAACGCTCTTACTCTGAACTAATTACATTTGTAATAGGGATTTTGATCGTGAACTTCTGTAACTACAGTCACAGTGTTCCCATTGTGTTACTAGTTCGATAGCCATGAAAGAACTTAAACTTTAGTGTATAATATTGAATGAACTAGCTAGTTTTTATTTAAAGTCTTGCTGAAATTGTGTGAAGTGGCTTCTAGACAGTTAGTGGAACACTTCTCGGTGAAAGAAATAAAAGAATAAAAGATTTTCTCTTTATATGGTTTTATACATCAAAACACAGAAACTATGGAAGCCTCGTGATAAGGAGTTTAATTTTCAGTCTGTGACAGTTATTGAATAATACTCTGAACGATAATAATGATATCTAATACTTCAGACCCTGAAGAAAATAGAAAGATGTTCGATGTAGTCAGTGCCTGGCTGGCATTGATTAAAGTACAAGTACTTCTGTACAACCTCAGTTTGTCTCGGAAGTGTGTGTGTGCGCATGTGCACTGGTTTTTAGTGCTCTTGAATCATTTTGGGACTAGTGTACCTTGATTTACAGGTGTTTTTTCTGAATTAATCTGCAGTTCAGACAGCACTGTTATGTTATTTACAAAGTTCCTCTGTGTAAGAGCAGCAACTGCCTAGTTACTTGTATCTTCCTATGAGTGTGTAACCAGTTTTTATTGTTACAGTTTACTTTGAAGAAGGTTGTAGTCTAATTATGTTAGCTGGTCTTTTTTTTGGTAGAAATTGAGGGGGGGCATATTTTATATAATAGGTCTTATTGTGAAGGTGATGTAAAATCTAAGACTTTTTTGTGCTTTATTTTAAAAAAAAAAAAGATGAGTGAACAAGTACAAAAAATTCTAAAATTTTATATATTGTTTTTTCCTAGGGATGGTGTTTGTGGATTTGGGGGCGGGGAGAAACCTGAAATCTCTGCTTTTGATGTATCTGTGCTAGCATGGCTTGAACTGTAACTGGAAGATAGTTGTCACCACTCCTAAGAAGTCGCACCATCTGCTTAATGTCTTGTTAGGTTTTTGACTGAGGAATCTCTTTAACATTTTAAAGCTGAATTTATAATTCCCAGTCATGCTGAATAAGTACATCAAAATAGAAACCTGGAAAAGAGCCTTTCCTTCAGATGTTAAATAGCAGTTAGCTTTGTATGCATGTTTTGAAAATACAGAAAGAACTTACTTGCTGAAAGGTTTGGTAGAGGAATTTAGTATAATAAAGGGCAGTGGAGCAAGTTAAATATTAAGTTTTGCTCTTTGGGGATCTTTTGTGGTATTGAAAGAACATTTCTTTTTGTTTCGCTTTAATTTGGGTACGTAGTGCCACAGAACAGCTTATCCTTCAAGCATTAAAGGTTGTTTTTTTATTTCCGGTACATAGTTTTGATTTTTCTTAGCTGTCAAAATTAAGAAAATAGACTAGAGGGAGAGTAAAATCTGGCTATAGTTTGTCTCAGATTCTTCATATTGTGCCTGCTTTGTTGATCTAGTTTTCTTTATACGTAGTATATTATGTATATTACTAGGGGGGAAAAAAAAAGAGTCTTTTTTTAATGTATATATATGCTGAGGTTCTGGTTGGACAATTCAGTGAATGTGGCCATTGGGCTTCTATTACTGTCTTCCCCTAAAAACCAGGCCACCTAAAGCAAATCACTGATCCAGTGTAAATGCACTCTGCCAGTTAAATGTGTTCAAAGCATAAAGTTTTTTTTTAATGGAATAATTGTTCAGGACAGCTCAGTGGTATCATTTAATCTCCAAATTAAAAGATTGAGTAGTGTGTTTCGTTTATCATAGCAGGAACCCTTCAGGTACCACATGTAGTGGACTCCAAGTTCATCAGAGCGTGGGATTTAGAGTTCAGTTGCCAATTCTTTGCCTAAGGGGCTGCTCTGGCACTACTGTACTAGATGTTTAAGCTTTGTTTCCACTCTATGTTTCTCCTAATGTGATGTGAAAGTATAATATATAAATTCCATGAATTAGAAAAATGTTCCTACATATAAGGGAAAATAATGTTTTTCTGAAGGCTAAATTGATGAAGTGTTTAATCTCAATATTTCAACCTATTAAGTATAGTGGGAGTACTGTTCATTATAGTGTGTGGCTGTGAATTCACTGTACAGCTTGTATGTATTTTTTCCATAAGCTAGTGTAAGCATTAGTTTTCTGACTTAAGACTTGTAGATTTAAATAATTTTTATAAGCATGTTTAGAATTCTTGAATTTTTGTGTTGAAACTACTCTAGGGCCTGATGCCGTCCTTGAGGTATTAGGCTTAATTTCACAGTGCGTTTTATATGCCGTGCCTCACTAGAATAAAATTCAATATCTGCAGTGGTTTCAACTAAGAAGTGATAACATCAAATCATTCAAGATGCAGTTTGTTGGATATAAGTAGTGACTTCAGTTGAGTATCTTCATGAATAGTATTTATCAGCTGAAGAAAACTACTACAAGCTGTGCTAAAGCAAAACAAAGTAAAAGAATAGAAGTAATTTTGGGTTTGTGTTTTTGTTTTATTTTTACTTTGAAAGTTTTAAAACTGACTTTTTATCTGAAAATAGTGGTTCCTACGGAGGTTAAATGCTTTGTATTTTATTTGTAATGTTGGATTTCAAAGACGATGTACTTCTGCGGTGTTTCTGGTTGATCATGTGGGAAAACCTTTAGTCTGTAGTCTTCCGTTTAGGAGTGATGAGGTCAAAGTGGTTTTTATCACTAATGTTTGTTAGTATGTATAAGGCTAATGTAAAGGGAAGCTGGAATTTTTTTTATTTCCTTCACTTTCACATTGACAATCCAAGTGAAGTGTAGTAAAGTGTTTAAATCGCTTGCTGTGTAGTACATAATAATATCTGTGTACTCCATGCCTTTATTGTGCCATTTGATGACAAATAGGAGCGCTAATGATCACAGAATTTGCTGGTAATGTTTTTGAAGTAGTTTCTCTTCATTATTTATATTTGTACAGTATCAGCTCTCTAATTTGAGGCCGTTAGTGATACTCATTCTTCCTTGACTAGCTATGATGTCTGGTAATGATTGCCTGCTTTTATTGCTTGAAATCTGAAATCATCTAAGCACTTACTTGCATTAGTAAATCTGCGCAGTAGTCTGTCCTCCATCAAATGTATTTTCTTGCTCAGTGTAGTAGTGGTGCAATTGATTGTAAGGACAACCATTTTGGAGCTGCATATGTCTGATTTGCCACCTTTGTAGTAGTTTGTTTACTGCTTTGAAGTTGTACTAGTGGTACGAGATTTAATTTGTGCTTTAATATACTGTGTGTTTGTGTCCACTGGAGATCATTGTCACTAACAATTCCACTGCAGCAAGCTTCAGCTTATATACTCCGGGGCAGGGTAGTTCTCTCAGTTTGAAAGGATTTCCTGATACTGAGAGCTCTTTCTTGTGAAGTTGCCTTATGTAAGTGTTGATTGTAAACTTTTGGTTTTGTATGTTTAGGTCAACCTGAAGAGACCATGCCCATTTTGGGCTGATGATGGCCATTGTTCTATCAAAGATTGTCATGTAGAGCCTTGTCCTGAGGTATGGATCAAATAAGATATAATTGAAAAAGGTTATTTGGTTATAAACTTTGCTGATTTGCAGTGACTAATACTATACTAACAATATTTACTAATGGGAACTTAATTTTAAATAAAAGATTGACAATAAAACTATTTTCCATTTCAAAAGCAGAAATACCAGAAGTGTTTTAAGGTTTAGTCACTTTACCAATAAAACAAATAACTTTAAGCATAAGTCTCTTCTAAGCTTTAGCACTATTTTGGATATAACGTGTTGAGAAAGGTAAAGGAGCAAGTTTAGTTATTTGAAAACAAGTCTGCTTTGACCTCTGTAGGGATTATATTTAATTTGTAGATTTTAATCAATCATTTCTATGAACAGTGTAAAAAACGTGATTTATTTTTTGGTTTTAGAGCAAAATACCTGTTGGAATTAAGGCTGGGAGCTCTAATAAAGTAAGTGGTCATTTGCTTTCTAAGTTCTTTCTGATTTATTTTTTTAAATGTTACCATTACAGTTGCTCTGACTTTATTACAAACCTTCAGTCTTGACATAGTAGTGAAACTGTTAACATAACTGATTAGTTCCTGCATGTGGCTTTGCATTTTTACTTTTACGTATAGTAGTGTTTCTGACATAACTGGTACTGTCATGTCGTTCTGAGTCTGTCATAGCTTGAGATCTGGTGCAGACTGAGTCGATGAATGACCAGGGACAGCAGTACATGGCCACAGAATGCCTGATGCAAAATTCTGCATTCGTTTCCGAGTACAGGTCACCTTGTATAAAGCCATAGGCTAAGATGCACAGATGCAGTAGCAGTCCAGTCTTTTGGAAAATTAAGAGAATATTCTTTTTGTTTTGCTTTAATTTGGGTACGTAGTGCCACAGAACAGCTTATCCTTCAAGCATTAAAGGTTGTTTTTTTATTTCTGGTACATAGTTTTGATTTTTCTTAGCTGTCAAAATTAAGAGAATAGACTAGAGGGAGAGTAAAATCTGGCTATAATTTGTCTCAGATTCTTCATATTGTGCCTGCTTTGTATCAGAGGAATGCTGATCTAGTTTTCCTTATACGTAGTATATTATGTATATTACTAGGGGGAAAAAATTGAAATTTTTTTTTATATGCTGAGGTTCTGCTGTGTTCCTTTGTATTGGTTCTGGCAAATGCATTTTTAAAGCAAGTTGTCTCGCTTACTCATCTGAACAATTTTAATTAAATCCTTTCTTTTTTTGAGAAGTGTCGTGGTATGTATTGTGGTGGTACTTTGGCATCTTGACCACAAGTCTGTCCTCAGAAATGAAGTATTCTCTTTCTTTTAAAATGTATGAAATTATTATTGTTGTTTGCTATTTCTGAAGGGTGTATCAAAGCCTTTCACTTACATTTTTATTTTGAGCTGGTTTTGGCTAGTAATCCTTCATGTCAACATGTTTGTGCCCTGAAGTGAAGGGAAGCCAGCAGTTTAGCTTTATATAAGCTATCAGTTACTTAACATTAAGTCATTTTCTGTATTTAAGGACTGTGATAAGGCAGAAATCTATGTAAACCTAAGGCTCAGTCTGCAAAAGAAAACACACAAAAAAAAAAACCCAACCCAAAAACCCCATAAAAGAGGAACTTGGGGTTTTTTATCTTTCAGGAGCTCTGATACTGTCTATTGTGTTTCAAAACCGTTAGAAGGATTTTTTGAGCCTTAAGCTGACAGACTTAAATTCCCTGCTGACATAACCATATGATTGTAGAATAGTGGAATTTAATCTTTAATTCGTCAAATGTTTTCCGTACAAATATTCTAACAGTGAGACGATTTTAGTGGATTACTTTTTTTAAAAATGCTGTAGAATCAGAGTTCAGCTTAAATACTTCAATTCTGGCTTTAAAATAATCAAAATTTGCCTTTAGCTTGAAAAGCCTATCTTCCAGACATGTGCACGTCTAAAGCATGTCAATGAATATGATTAAATGAAACATGAGGGGAAAATGGCCAAAACTGATACATTTTCCTACTGAAATGACCAAGGAAACTTGGGGTATGATTATGCTTGCAGAATACAAGGTATATTTATAGGTATGACGCTACTTGTCTTCCAAGGTCCTTTTACAAGAATGCAACGACGTATCTGAAGCTCTTCAGAACTCCATTTAATTTAAATGAATAGCTGAAGTCTCTGTGGTGGTCAAATCCACAGGATGAAATTGGCTTGATGAGATTAAGTGAAGAAAAATAGAAATAAGAAATATTCTGGAATTACTTACTGTTTCTAGGATCTGAGGGGTTTCCCTGATACTAGCCAGTTCACTACTAGACGTAGAAATGCCTTTCACAGCACCTATTCTCAGAGAATTTAGGTAACTCACTTGTATATTAAATATGAACTTTCTTACAGTATTCAAAAGCAGCAAATAATTCCAAAGAACTGGAAGACTGTGAGCAAGCTAACAAACTGGGAGCTGTTAACAGTACCTTAAGGTATGCTGTGATTTACAACAATAGTACAAAAATAGTAACAAAGAAGCATTTCATTTTGTCAGTCTTGTTTTTGGAATGTGCTGTTTTTTGTTCTTCATTCTTTCCATAGCCCATTAGAAACTAAATGTGAAATGATGCAAGAACATCTGAAGGTAAGGGTGTTAAGTGAGAAGTAACTTTAAAAAAAAACCCTACACTTTGATATTATTTGAAAGATGTATCTCGTAGCATCAAGAGTCGGAGGAAACTTGCAAATAAACCCACCTTTTTCCTACTTTTTACTAGTATCACTCTTTGTTCTTGATGACTGTGCTGGATTAAGGAATTCTGTCCTTCTCTGTCCCTCTGTTACACTGATGTGCCTGTTTGTGATCGTTCAGTGAACCAGATCAGGGAGCTTGTGAGTTCCTTTTGTGGTCAGTAAAGTTATTTTTAGCTTGGATCAATTCCCTGATCTTGCTTATTGCACGGCACAGTCAAGGTTCGGTGGGAGGAATTCTGCAGGATGGTGTTGCCCCTGACTAGGAAAGTGTGTGGAACAGTACTTAGAAAAAACTTGCATTCTACTAGACTCCCCACCTTTAAAAAGCAGAAATAGAAAAATCAATTTTTCAGTGTTGATGGAGAGGTGTGGTCACAGATTTGAGCGGTCCTACCTGATAGAGATGTTGAAACTCTTTCCTGTCGTCTGACAAAATGGGACTGCCATGAAAAAGTGACTGCTGCTGCCTGGTGTGTAGTGTGTTAAACCAAACTGGGTAGAGCCCTTATCCGAGTTTTTTTAGGGGAAATAAGGAACTATTAACTCTTTTCCACTACTGTAGGGCAAAAGAAATATAAAATTGAGTACACATACGGAGAGCTAAAGAGAATGCCTTTTGTGAGAGTAGCGTGGGAGATTAAAGTTCGGGGAGAGCAGGTAATGGACCCTGCAAGTGCTGGAGTTTGTGCTTTGTAGGCAAACCTCCTTGTTCTCTACCTAGCAGTGCACCATCCTCATGGTTTTGGGTTATTTTCCTTTATCAGCTGTGTTTCTTGTGATTATCAAATCTTGCCTGCTTGTAGTTACTGGAGAAGTTCCTCGCCTAATGCCAAGTGTGAAGTCTCCTGTTGTGATTTGGCAGGATGTTAGAAATGTATCCTGTTGTAGAATTGCCTCTGTAGAGTTGAGCTAGTACTGATTTGATCAAACGCAACAGGTTGGTTTCATTATTTCAGGGTGCTCCACTGCACCCTGCAGCAGAGTTTCCAGTCTTAACTTTGCTTATGTTTTGCTATCAGTAGTGTGGCATCAGGGGTTCTGTGCCGCACATATGCATAGAAGAAAGCATTCTTTGTGTTTCATAACATGCGAACGTTGAAGAACTTGTCTCTCTGGTACAGTACACCTTTGAAAATGCTAGGGTGAGTTGAATACCATTATTATTTAAAAGGCTTAAGACAAATCACAGAGTAATTTAGCTTGGAAGGGGTGTTTAAACATCCAGTCTCCCACTAAAAAGCAAGGCTAATTATTGTAGATATCATTGAAAGGTTACGAAAATATGATGATCCCTCCGCCCCCCCCTCAAGTGACAGCTGCTAAAGTAGTACTGTGAAAAGTGTTGAAAATGTATGCTGTAAAAGTATTTTACCAAACTCTTACTGAAGGAAGAGAGAGGTCAGTGCTGCTGCACATTTTGTTCAAATAACAATGGCAAAATCTTTCTTACTGTCTAACATTAAGATGACTTTTTAAAATATTGCAGTTGATGCCTGCTGGAATCTCTGTGCAGCTGAGAAGCGGTAACTCCATATATTCTCAAGTTTCAGATACAGTAATTCAGAATTCAGTTCCAAGTTAACTACTGTATGTGGATTGTGTTTCTTTCGGTAACTCTTATTGATGTTGTTTATTTAAAAGTTTAAAATCAAATGTATTTTTTTCCCCTCAGTAACCAAAGTAAGGAGGCTTTCATTGACTGGGCAAGATACGATGATTCACAGGATCATTTTTGTGAACTTGATGGTAAAATGTTTAAGCTTTTTCAGAGTGTTTGTTTTATTTTCTGTCTCTTAAAAAACACAAAAGATTGTAGTTTCTCTGCAAATAACCATTCTAAAAACATTTTAGTTTTGTGCTGAATGGGGATGTGACAGTTCATACCATTTTACAAACAAAGAATGCAGTTTTTTACAAGGAGCGTTTGGTAGTCTATACAGTGCACATTCACGGTTACCTCCTGTTGGTATAGTGAACAGGAGACTTTTATGGAAGTAAAAAAAAAAGATAAATGGGAGAAGGTTAGCATATATTTTTTAAAAAGCTTCTTCTCGCAGAAGAGTTGCATCTAGCTCAAATATAAGACAAATTACTTGCAGCTGATTCAGTTTCTTACTACTGTATTATTTTGTTGCTATTCTGCTGTCTATGCTTGGACTGAGTTTGTTCCTCTTCCAGCCTTGCTGTGTTTCCAAATGATCTCTGCACTAAGTGCACCCTTATTTGTAAGAACTTTCTTATTGGTAAAACATTGGGATACTAGATTGTGTCTTCCCTCTGCTCCACATGTGTGAGTGTGTTTATTTGCTCGTAACATTCAAAGCTCAAAGGAGTGTTTTTCAGATAAACATGAGGATTGCCAAGTTCGGGAATGA
>Ga0181612_146606_pt1 | contig 12112 bp, 11 predicted proteins | sample HoacroProtozoa21_FD_119630 | JGI IMG/M metagenome (GOLD analysis project Ga0181612, IMG submission 119630) | Hoatzin crop microbial communities from Cojedes, Venezuel. Combined Assembly of Gp0051906, Gp0051904, Gp0051908
GCTGCCCTGATCAATGCTGCGATGCCTTTGAGGTCGGAACAGGCTGTGCCAGCCAGGGCTACAGCCGCGGGCGCTCGCTGCTCCAGGGCTTCCGACTGCTGTGTTCACCATCACTGTCCACCCTCTCCAAGAAAAGCTGTCCACTAGAAACACGCCCTGGTTCGTACTCAGGAAGCCACTGGATCCTAACTGAAACACTGTCTCTTCCTCCACCACCCAGTGCTCCTGGGGCCTCTGGGAAGAGGAACCCAGCAGCAATCCGTAACGCGAGCGTGGCCGTGAGCACAGGGGCTGCCAGCACCGAGCAGCATCCCCCCACGCTACAGCACAGGCGTCCTGAAAAAAGCAGGCAGAAACTGTAATGAGGAGAAATTATGCTATCCCAAAAGACTCAGCATGAACTGGGTTCACTGGTTGCTGCTTTGCCAGCTAGGGAACAGCCTAGCTGGAGTAGTTTGCATTCACCTCCGGTTCACACAGCCTTTGTGTAATAAACTGTCATAGCCCCAGAGAAGGGAACATTCAAAAAAGCGCCCTGAGGCAATGCGTAGCAGAAGCCTGAGAATCCTACTGCATGAGTCACTGACCTCCACACACTGCATCTATTTCAGCCTTTAATTAATAAGGTTTTACATTTCTATGGCACTTTCCATCTGGAAAGATCCTAAAATGCTGTGAAGACTAAAGGCGTAGAGCAGCACTGAAATGTGATTCCTCGAGAGGTGGGACTGTGCAGGGAAGGAAAGCTTACCCAAGGGCACTGGGGAAAAAATTCTTAATTTTAAGTGGACCCTCTGTTACATCACTGAGTGTTTCATATCCATGGAGAACAGACAATCAGATTTTAGTTTCTAAGGCACCGGCTGAATAAATAAGCATCGTAGACTGCTGTCTTTATCCAAGAGGGATGCAGTGCAAAACAAGTACGGGTGAGTTTAATTTATGACATTAAAGGACCACAACTTACACTACAAATTTAAACCGTTGTTGGATCAAGGCTCTCCTTCCTCCCGATGAGTAAGGTATTCCCAAATGCTAGACACAAAGCAGAAGCCAGTGGAGGAAACAAATCCCATGCCGACAGCACGTGACCCTACACGCAGAGCACCAGACTCCCTTTCATGCTCCCTGGAAGCTCAGCAGCATCGAACGAGGCTTCAGCAAGATAAAAGCTGGCCCCAAGCACCAAGTGGGGAATTGAGAAAATAACGTGGAAACAGTCCTCCTGTCCCAAGGCTGACATGACCCCCAAGGAGAGCTAGGGCTTTGCTAAACTGGCACAAATCCCTTCGTTTCTATTTCAAAAGATTAAACTAGTCGGATCGCTCTGCTCGGCTGACTTCCCTCGGCAGAGAGTTATTTCTGCCGACGAGCAGGGCCTGGCTTGCACTAAACTAAGGGCAACTGAAACGCCTGTCATCCACAGCTGGCATCCCTCTTACTAAGTACTTGGCCAAAATTGGCTGGGAGCACTCGGCCGCAAAGAGTTTTCAAAGGAATGTCAAAATTCTCTTTTTCTCAGTGCAATTCCGACCTATTTTTATCTTCCAGTTTCTGGAAGAGATACACGGGCACTGCCACGGCTAGTCGTAAACTTTCATTGCTTCCCGAGGAGAAATTGCAGGCAAATTACAGACTAGCGTGCTCTTTTTATGTCTCTCCTGCTCGGGGCATTTCAGCACTGCTTCATTCACTTCTACCCCCAAAACATTCCTCCCTGCCGGTCCTCTCCGTGCTTACTGACAGACGTTAATGACCTGCCTCCATAATTAACACATCTAGCACCACATTCAGCATGAGGTGAGTCTTCAGTGGTATGTCAGCAGGATGCTGGAGAAATGCACATCCCGTGCGTGCCGAGTGGGATCGTTCCTGACTTCCACCTCCACCCAAGCATCTCTCTTGGCCACACTGCGCTTGAACTCCACCTGCCACACTAACCCGGAGTGAGGGCAGGGCTGTGTACGTACGTTAAGCCTGTGGTTGCACCATACCTGATATTCCCTTCCCTGCATGCTCCTGCTAACTCGCACATGCCGTGCGAAGCTCCACATCGCTCCTCTAGGCACACGAAGAGGTGATGTCCTCACGTCTCAATGCTGCAGGCTGGGGCGGAGAAGCACCCTTAATCCTTCATGTTCCATCATCTCTGAGGAGAAGGTGTTACTAGCAGATATTAATTATCCCTCTCTCATGAAGACAGACAGACATACAAGCAGTTTTTATGCTGTTGTAGTAGCAGGGAAACTGAGGCAGGGCAGGTTAGCGTTCGTATCTCTGCAGCTCCCACCCCAAGCTCATATCCTCGCCATTCCCAGCCCCGAGTCCAAGCCCAGGACCGTCCTGCCTGCACTGCACTGGAACACCCTGAGGCTGGAAATCCCACAACCATGTGGCTTTTTGGGCATTGAAACTTCATCCAAAGGGAGAAGTCCTGTCGTCAAGGTGAAAAGCATTGCTACCGAAATGTGATCAAAGAGAGAGTTATCACCTTAGGTGTACTCAGGAGTTTCTGTTCTAGACAAGAGAATTATCAACAAGAAACTAATCTCAGAAGGTAGCTGCTATTGACAGGGAAATAAAAGGAATACAGTTCTTACCAGACAGACCTAAGTTGCTCCAAATTGCCGTCAGCTTGAAATATCTTGCTGGTAATTTGTTTTCAAATTCCTTCTCCCTAAATTTGATTTGTTGCTGTATAGTGGATGATCTATTCTGCAGAGCACCTCAAAGAGAATTCCTGTTGTCCTCTTGCTGATTGTTTGTGAGCTATCACTTCTGGGAGCTGGCAGCATTTATTATAAGAAGGGACATCATCACTTGAAAAGCAGATTTTGTCTGAGGATGCGGTATCTGCTGCCGTTACAAATAGCACCTAAGATTACTGGGAGGAAAGTCATCAGGGAAAAATCACATTTCCTCCCCACCTTTAAGCTTGTCCGCATGGGCAAGTGGCCGTGCTGTGTGTCTGTATCCCGGGGTGGAGGAAGAGTGGGGCAGCATTTCTTAACAAGACTTGAATAAATCCTTTCACCAGGATCCTTTCTGACGAGGAGAAAAATTAGTAGGGTTTCCCACCTCCTGTAGTATTGTAGCAAGAGCATGAGCATCACACCCAGCCATTTTTTCTGCTGATCTCTGCTCTTTCTTATGTGAGAGAGGAAAAGGTAACTCTGGCTTACAAAGCATCATGCTGGGTTCAATGATGTCTTCTACGTGGTATATTTGGGGCTTTCCCGTGCCTCTGAACAATCGCGCCCAGCTCTGCAAAAACTTGGTCGCTGCACAGGATGTGTTTCTGCACACTTGACACAGGTAGAAATGCGAAGCTCAAGTCTCACCTATCCGTCTGGATCCATCCAGCCGGTGTGCGGTTGCCAAAGGGAAGAGCAGTATCCTCGCCTCGGCTTTCTCATTCGGGAACATACATGTTTCTTCTCCTGTCCTTTCCCTACTTATCTCAACCCACTTTGTCCAATGGTTTAAGCAAACTTAGAGAAATTCCAGTTTTGGGATGAGGAGCTACCCTGGGTTAGTTACATGGCTTTAAAGTAGGCAGAACAGATGGACTCATTCCTGCCCGCCTGAGCCCGGCTCCAGGGCATGAGATACTGAAGGGCTGTCCATGTGGCTTCCCAGAAAATGTGGGGTCTCACCCATCTCAGGTGTATAGCTGTATTAGATTTTAAAATATATATATATATTGTATATACCTGCCACTTGCTTATTTCTGGATCTTTCCAGAGAAGTATTGACAAGTTTAGCTTATTGCTGCTCACCAGCTTGCTGGCAGGACCCGTCAGTGGCATTGCTGTGGAGAGGGAGCTGCAGGCACCTCAGATCACCCCAAGAGCTCACGCTGCACTTTGGACAGGTCTTGGTGCCATCCAAAGATGGAGAGAACTGGAGAGCTGGAAGCTGGTGGAGGGATCACACTCCAGCCACTTAGGCACTAGAAAACTAATAATTGTTGCAAATGCTCCAGAGCAGCAGAAAATACAGTGCTAATTCAGCTGGCTGTAATTTTGTCAAGCAGTTTACCCTGACATCGTATCAGGGAAAGCTCTACTGAAGCAATTATAACATCACTTAAAAGACTGAAATAAGAAAAAAGAGAAGGAACATAAACCTCCCATTATTGTTATTTTCAGAAAGCAACAACAGGAAGAGCCAGTTAAAAGGCCTTGTTGTTCCTCCCTGGAAACCAGCCGCATAAGACAGAAAGACCCTGAACAGTGGGGAGGTCTGCTCGGTGCCCACCCTGGGGTACCTGGGCCCATTCCCGTGGGCAGGTCCCCGCAGGGGGCTACCTCGCTGTCCTGGCTTTGGCCACCCTCGGTGTTTGCTTTGCTCTGCCCTGGGATGCCCCGATCTGATGGGTTGATGCTGCTCACTGTTGGGAGCAGCACATCTCCCAGGTGCCACTGCCAGGGCTTGGGACACCGCTGTGTCCCCGAGCACAAGTACTGCAGCGGGGCTGCTCCAGAGCCAGCAATTTTTCCTCTTTGCAGGAGCAGGCCGAGCCTTTCCGAGGTGACCGAATGCGGGTGTCAGCCAGGCAGGAGCAGCACAGATCAATCTCTCACTGCTTAAAAATATATCTGTATATCAGATCCGAACCCTTTTCCTCTAGAGTCTTGTGGCAGAAATGGAGTTTTAAAATGCTCAATTATTTATAGCTGAAATGCTGGGAAAAAACCAACCTCATTTGTCCTGCCGGAGCAGAGCATGTCGGTCCCGATCACCCGCTGCTTGCACAGCACCCAAGAGTAATGAGATCTGGACACGGTAATGAGGAACAAGGAGGAAGGAGTAGTGCTCATAAGCAGGGTGCAAGCACCCGAAAGCAGAGTCAGTTCACACAGGGACATGGTCAAACCCAAATTAGCACAGCCCTGTGGTGTGCCAACTGTTGCTTTCATGCCTGGGTGTTAATTATCACCAATTAGGTGGGGTGGGTTGTTCCTTAAGTACAAGCTGCTTCTGGCAGATCAAGGAGGAAGGACAGGTTTTGTAGGCCTACAGGTGTTGTCTCAAAGGGATGTTTTGGAGATTTAACAGCTTTTTGGAGGGAACCTGTGGGAGTCCCTCCAGAGGAGGACTGTCTGCCTAAACCTGCCTTTTCTTTTTTCCTCTGTGTGAGCTGCCAGGGGCCCAGCACAGGGAGCAGGCATCAAGGGTCTCTGCCTGGTGAAGGAAGAGAGCGTAATCTGAGGTGACACATGACAGGAGGACCAACAGAAGAGATGAAAGGGAGCAAAGGGGAGATACCAGAGGCCAGAAAGACAGCAAGCATCCCATGAATACTGGACAGGGGCTGGAAGAATTTTGTGTGGCTTCAGAACATAAATTAGTAATTATGTCTGTGCAGACTCTCTCTCCCTTATCGAGTTCCCCACTATTTTCGCCTAGTGCTCATGGACAGGCAGTGGCATGGGGAGAATGATGTGGAGGGATGGCCTGAAGCCAAGTGAAGTACCTTCACTTGCCTAATTTAGGCCAACTAGGGTCTCCTTCTCCTTACTCAGTCCTGGGGAACAGATTCCATCCTCTCCATGCTGGGAAGCATGAACATCAAGGAGGAGTCTGAAATTCCACCGCCTTTTCCCCGGTTGCTTTGTGGTGCGTTGCCCTCAGCAGTGGTTACAAACCACAAGGATGATGAGGAAAGTGCCTGTAACCATGACAATCATTTGCAGCCGCGTCCTTTCCTGCTACAGCCTCTGGGCCGGCGGACGTCAGGGCCACCATTTGCCCCATAGCAAGTGGGGACCGATCCTGCCACCTGCATTTTCCAGGCGAAAAGGTGCAGCCTGAAGGGAACACTCACCCCGGATAACTTGGAGGTGGCCCCAGGCATTGGGAACAACCGTGCTGTAACAGAACGTGCCCGGTGGAGACGCTAGCAAAAAGCCCTTTTGGTCCAGTCCTGAGACAAGCATTGCCCTGTCCGTGGGGAGCATTGCCCTGCTCCTGCTCCACAGCATCCATTCTTCTGTCACAGCGTGACGCTCGGGCACACAGGAGATTTTGGGCCATGTCCTCCAGTGAAACCAGTAGGGTTACAGTATCTGGCAGCTGCGGAACTGGTGGTTCAGCTTTCTATTAGGATAAAACTGTGTAATTCCTTCCCACCTCAGCACTGCCTTCCTGCACAGCTCTGTTAGTGAGGTCTGCACACAGAATATTACGGATTAATGAGACAGGTGATTAAATACAGTTCTGCTTAAATTCAATCCCGAGAGGATGGATGTGGAACTGCCCTGCTGTGATTTAAGCAATAAAGTGGGAGAAAGTAGAAAACATGGCAGGGTAGTGGTTCTGTTTCATTAGTGCTCTTATACCTAATGATCCCGGAGCCTCTGCCCACTTAAGGTGTGATTGCAATGCAATTCTGGCAAACCTGCGCAGACTCTGGTCTCAGCTCGCCACAGCCATGCCACAATCCTTTGCCACCCCAGCTCGGCTGCAACCCGGCCAAAGCCTGGCCCAAGTTCTCGTGCAAGGGCTGGCAGCACAGTCAGGAGGGGAGAAAAAGGGCAGAACATGACTTTTTATGAAACTACTGCCACTTTCTTGTGCTGCTACCCTGTTTAAAAATCTCATCCATGCCACAAGTTCACCTCTAGCTCCTCTTCTAAACCACCATAGCTGTGTAAGTTTAGCAGTTACCGCTGGGCATGGATCCAGCCCTGGGGGATAGAGCAACAGGGACTTTGTGGTGCAGAGCAGCAGCAGCACATGTTTTTAGGGCAGGCAGAGCCCCGCAGTATCTCCTTAGATTTGCAGAAACCATCCAAAACCCTGTCCAAGTCTAAAAGTAGAGAAGTTGGGAAGAGCAATTTGCAAACCCCTTCCAGTGAGAGCACTTTGAATCCATGGCTCTCAGAGGGCTCAGCAGTGGCAGCCAGCACCATTATCCCCTCCTTACAGATGGGGAAACCAAGGAAATGATTTGCCCCTTGTAACCCAGGAGAGCTGGGAATGCAGCAAGATCCCGGATTAGGGAAATCTGAGCCCTTGGACCATAAATGAGTCATCAGATGTCAGCATCAAAGGCTATAAAATCTGAGCCCTGCTGCCCAGCTGGCCTGTGCAGTTGGGGATGTCTTACTGCTGGCAGGTCCAAGATGCAGTTGAGACTGCCCAGCCCCGTGCCCTCCACTAGCAGCTTCGGTTTCCTTCCAAAAGACCAAGATAAAAGCTTCCCGTGAGCATCACTGAAGTCATTGAGAGCAGACAGCTCCAAACCATCCATCTGCTTGCAAGTCTCCACTGACCAATAGCTACGAGAGCGTGCACAGTCTGAGCTCCCTCTGCTCAGGAGCGGCAGTGCTGTGCCCACTGAAACACCTGGGTTTGTGCTCTTGTAAACCTCTGGTGTCTGAGTGAAACGGTCCCTCGTGCCGATCAGAAAAAGGCAGATTCTTGATTGCACAGTTGCTGAGGTTCAAATCCCCATTTTCTCCTCCACTGCCTGGCACCAAGGCATTTTAACCACACCATGGCTCCTGCTGCCAGCTTTAAGGCAGGTATATTGGACTACTCAGCCGCTCAGTAGCAGAGCAGCCTGCTTGTAAACTTAATATTACTTGAGGTTTGCTCCGAGTTCATGCCCCAGGTTGCAGTTTGATAGAGCAAGCCAGTTCTGAGTTCTTCTGATGGATATAATAAAAAGGATATGCAATCAGACCTGCACTTAAGCAAGTATATTACCAAGCTAAATGACTTCAATTCTACTAAGCTAATTAAAAATGGAACAAAGCAATGATCAGATTAAGGTCATAATTAATAACTCTATAGGTTCAAATTATCCAGTCACCAAATAAATATCACATGTAATCAAAGGAAGCCATGGATGATAACTAGAGGGAATTAGTGTCCTGGTCAGAGGTCTTCGGGAGGCAAGAGCTACTTTTTGAGCAGTGATCTTAGCTCACTGAGACAGTGTGTTAACCTTGCTATCGAGGAGACCCTCTTCCTAGGCTTGAGTGTCTGTATGAGCCCAGGTTGCTCCCCTAAAGGGAATCCAGTGGACTCAGGGTGGGTGAGAGCCCCTCGATCCCCACCTCCCAGGTAATCAGGGCAAAAGCCAACACCAACTAGCAGAGATCTGTCCCTCCTCTTTCCATGCAGCCATTTCTGCTTTTTGGCTGTTTTCTCAACAGTATCCTAGTTTGTGGGGTAGTTGTTTTTTTTTTTATTTTTAACACCAAGAAAGCATCAGGCAATTAATATGGGCTTCTAAGTGTTCCAATAGCTTTTAAACTAAAATATAAAAGCCAATTTCCTCTTTAGAAGCCTGAAGTTAATGAAAAGTTTCCCAGGCCAGTTCATGCTTGGAGTGTAAGGTGCTGGAGCGGGACACTGCTCCAGCTGCTCGGTAGGACCCTGCCACACCACGCACAGCCAGGAAGGTCAGGATCCAGAAGGATTACTCTGACACATCCATCACCCAGACCAGCAGAACGTCCTTAAAACTGCACCTGAAGAAGGTACCTTACTGTAGGGAAGGACAGGACGGTGATGTTCACAGTGCTCTGATCGCTTCTGGGCTGCACCACAACCAGCACCAGCAGCTTTAGCTGTGTGGTGGAGCCAGGCTGTAACTCCCCAGCTGCCTGCTCACCTATGGCCACCGCAGCAGCCAGCACAGCTTGGCTGCAGGCTGGGCTTACCCTGTGCTCAGCGAGGCAGCACAGCCCGTGGCAGCTTTCATTGCACCTTGGCTGGCTTCTGCCACCTCTTGCTCTGCTTTCTGCTATAAAGACGTTTCTCAGGTCTTGCTTTGATGCGAAGTGCAGGAAACATGGTTGTCACTCAGCTCGCAAAGAGAGGGTTTTGGCAGAGTTTTCAGGGAGGCTGCTGTGGTGAGCAGATAAGTCCAAGAGATTTTTAGCATAAGGAGAACCTGCCTAGGTGGGCTGTGAAAAACAGACCCTTTGGGGGGTAAGAACTTCCCCTTCCCCTTCTGCTCAAGCGACCAAAGCATCAGAGCGGGGGCTGTGAGCAAAGGAAGGGCATTTTCCAAGTACTGCCGTATTGAGGACCTCTGGCAAGATCTCTGGAAGCCAAAACCTGTCAGTGGGCTCAGAAGGGATTAGACAAATTCAGTGAAAGAAAAGCTTCATTAATGAACAGGGAGAACAGGGCTCTGATTGCAGCCCCAGCTCTAGAAACCTTCAGCCCCTCAGTTATGGGTGACAGAGACCCTTGACTGCTCCCTCATCCCCCCTAGGGGCTGCCACACTGGGAGGGTGGGGGTGGCTTCGGCCCATCACCGCATCCTTTACATCAGAAATTGCATCCAAATTTAGATTAAAAAAAACATCAAATCCCGCATCAAGCCTGCAAGTGTTCACGACTGCCTCTGCGAGGCTGGTGGGCTGGCACAGACCAGAAGACATGAGTGACTGCCCACGCAGACAGCTGCCTGCCCTGGCCCCGGGACTCTCCCGTCTCTCCTGGCAGATGGAGAACAGACATGGCCATGGATGCACACCCAGAGGAGCCCTCTACATCAGCCTGGCAGGGCTTTCCTGGGAAATTTTTCTTTAATGATTTTTTAATGTTATATTATTAAAAGAAACAAAAAAATCTGTTTTCAAACTAGCGTTTAGCTGTCTGCACTGACGGAGGGACAGGCGTCGGGTGGGGATGCACGGGAGGGCCCGGCAGGCAGCAGGTCACTTTGCTGGGTACCGTGGCTGCAGAGCTCAGCTCCTCGCCGATATCCATCACCAACACCCAGAGAGCATCATGGCCCAGGGGACCGTGTCCCCTCCTGCCCAGACAGGCTTTGTGCCTTTGGGAAGATGCTCCTAAGCTATGTCAGCAGCGCCCCGAGCAGCGCAGTAAGCCACAAATCTATGCCATGAAAAGCCACAACAGTTAGGTCTCCGAGCAAAAAGATGCAGAAACCCACGTCACTGAGCATCTCAGCTCACACAAACCCGCAGCCCCCCGAGCGGCCCCAGTCCCGCTGCCCCCAGCACTGAGGCAGGGCCGAGCAGCCGGGGCACGGCCGCCTTGCTGCCAGACTCGCCTGGGTCGTTCTCATGGCGATGGCCAGGAGATGATTTGTTTTTTCTCCAGGCCAGCCCTTTTCTGCTGGGTTTCCTTCCAGCCCAGCAACCTGGATGGAGAGCAGCACTGACAAGCTCACAGCAGCTTTGCAGCATCCTCAGGCTTTTTAATTAGAGCAGACGTAAACACCTTTGACACAGGTTGTGAGGTTTCTGTCCTGTTACCCAAGCACCAAACAAACAGGCTTCTAAAGGAGACAGAACAGCTCCGCTGGAGCCACTGGAGCTTGCTGATGTACTCACCTTGCGTGCACAGCCACAGCCTTGCAAACCCCACGGGCTCTTTCAGCTCCCCTGGCACCCATCCCATCCCACCCCACCCCATCCCATGGCCACACCAGACTGGGCTGTGTGGGGCACAGAGACCTCACAGCACCCTGGCACGGAGGGAGGACGGGCAGGACCTGCACCGCCATCTCCCTTGGTTCGGCACAGCTTTGCTGGCTGCGGGCAGGATGTTAGGGCCAGGCAAGCAAAGTATGTGCTCTCCTTGCCTGGGAGCATAAATCACCCCACTCCGTGTCTTTACTACGGGCTGGGTGCTCCCTCTCTAAGCCATTTGGAGGTGAGCATGTGCAGGGGGTTTCCCACCGTGGCCACCAGCTGGGGACAATGACCAGCTCTGCCATTCCCTCCACCTTAGCAAGGGGCAGCTGCTTTTGGTCTCTTAAAACGAGATGTGGTGAACGTCAGCTGCGGGCGAGCAGCACCCGGGGGATAACCACCCCCTGGGGATAACCTACCCCTGCTGCTGGGCAGCTTCTCAAAAAGAGGCATCATCTGGATTTGATCTGCCCATGGGCAGAGCAGCAACTCCAGGCTGGGGAGGTCTCTGTGCGTCCCGTGGAGATGCATTTCTTCCCGCGGGCAGAGTCCATCCCTGGAGCTGAATACGGCCGCCTGTCCTCTGCTGCACCTCCGCACTGCGGCCAGGCTCCAGCAGCCAGACGGGGATGCTCCGAAAGGGCTGATGAGGGACTGTGTCCCACTGCATGGCTCAGGCCAGGGGCCGATCTGCCTGGCAAAGCCTGGAGATTACAACCTCCACGCAAAAAAGCAATTTATTTTGACAAATAAAAACAGGAAGCGGTGCGGTTAGAGGCAGCAAAGGTCTTGTGGGCACACAACAGTAGAAAAATACCCACCGCTTGTCCCAGCTTCAGCAACCCAGGGAGAGAAGAAGCTTAATTGTCTTCATAAATTAAACATACAGGTGATTTGATTGTGGCATGTGTGAGTTTTGCCCTTCAGTTTTGAAGGGAAATTGCCCTTTCTGCTGTTCAAGGCATTTGATAGATGCACACTAGGCATAGGCCTGGCAGAATTCTCCTGTTCAAAGCTCAAACCCAACCGGGCTGAAAAATTCCCCTGGGAGCACTTTGTAGAGCCGGGGGCAGCCAGCCCAGCCTTCCTATTGCATTTCCCATTCCTGAGACAGGGAAATCTCCCCTTAAAAACTTACAGAACTGCAGGCTGCTTCATCTGCAGAGTCATTGCTCTTTTAAGAGCTTGGGGCGCAGTCACAGTGCCGGGACGCCTCGACGGCATCGATGTCCTCCCCCTGCCACGATCATCCATCCTGCCGGGTGATGGGCTAGGAAATGCCAGCGTGCCAACCAGTTGCCTAAAATTGCATTTGATTTTGCATTCAATTGAAGTACATTCCACTTCCTAAAAAAAAAAAAAAAAAAGGCCCAATCCCCCTCCCAATACACTATTTGAAAATTAGCCATGATTTAACTCCAAGGATTTAAATCCTTCAGCTACTGTGCAAAGACAGGCAGGGATGGAGCATCCAGACTTTTACTATTATTTTATTGCTGCCGGTGCCTGCGTACCCCCACACCTGCATACCCACAGCTACACCAGCGCCGGAGCAGCCCCGAGCAATCAGGGTTTCTTTCGGAAACCCCAATTTCTTACTGAATCGCACCAAGACACCCAAGAAGATGCTTTCAGAGTGCCACAGGAGTTCTGCCTCCTGCCTGACAGCTGCCCCACTCCCCGAGTGCAGCCCCCCTGCCGCC
>Ga0181612_170804_pt1 | contig 12112 bp, 3 predicted proteins | sample HoacroProtozoa21_FD_119630 | JGI IMG/M metagenome (GOLD analysis project Ga0181612, IMG submission 119630) | Hoatzin crop microbial communities from Cojedes, Venezuel. Combined Assembly of Gp0051906, Gp0051904, Gp0051908
CGTGGGGCCGGTGCCGCCCGGGACCGGGCCCGCCGCCCCGTCCCCTCCCCCCCACGCACCCTCCCGGGCGAAATCCTCTTCCTCCCCAACCCGGCGAAGGGCCGCGCGGGAAGGCCGCGGGGGGCTGGAGGCGGCCCCCAGCCCCCCCTCCTCAGAAGTTTCCCTCTGTCCCCGGCCCAAACTTCAACGCCGGAGCCGCGCCTGATGTCGTTGCTGCGCTTCCATGCGTGCTGGACTCTCAGTTTTTCCACCCCCACCCGCTGCCTCGCCTCAACGCGTGGCCCCTGCCTGGTTTTAGCCGCCTGGGTGCCCAATTCAACGAGTTTCTCCCAAGCGGCGGCGTGCCGGGCTGCCGGAGCGTCGGCAGCTTTCCCGCTCTGCTGAGGGTGGCTTCAGGCGTGGGATCCTTCCTTCACTCCAGCCTCTGCAGTCGGGTCAGCGCAGACTCAGAGGCTGAGGTGCCACCAGTCGTACCCAGAATCGGTCTGGGTGGCTTTGGGTGTGCGTTTTCAGCATCCGTTTGTCATCCGGAAAGAACAGCTCTGAGCTTCAGAATAAATAAAAGCCCTGAGGCCATCCGTGCTGTCTACTGGCACAAGAAGATTCCGTGGCAGATCATTTTCCATCCGGAAAAGACTTCTTGGGGAAAGAAGGGTGTGTAAGATTCATCAGAACAAATTCTGCAAATCAAAGACAAAATAGATGAGAGATCAGCATGGGAAACTTAGCCAAGCAGGCTGTTTCCCACCGGCTCTGCTGCCAGTTGTTAGAGGCGGCTTAAACAAAGCTAATTTTTTAGCTTTAATCCAGTACCGCTGCAGAAATAGAGAATTAACAGGGAAAGCACCATGCTCCAGAGCCTCACTTGTTTTAAATCAGGACAACAGTCAAGCGCCACGTTAGAGCATAGCCTTAATATCAAGAGATAACAGGGAAATAATTTCTGATAGTAGCCATCTTTCGAGGCCCTTATTACATGGTTTCTTTTTAAAATTCTGTACCATGTCATAATACATCCTAGTGCAGAAACATTTATGTAAACAGTTCTGTCATGTTACCACCTGCACCGAAGGAGCTGATAACCCACCTGGACTTGATTCCCCTCCAGGCACTACAGAACAGATGGGTTCCTTCGATGCTCAGTTCCAGGTGATTACCTAAGGATGGCAGTAGCATGGGCGAGATGTTCCGATACTGCCCTCCGTCTTCCATATCCTCCAAAATTTCTGGTGAAAACGTACAGCCAGGTACGGCCAGCACCCACTATAACAAGAATTTGTCAGGGTCTTTATGCTACCCTACAATGACAGTATAAATACACGAAAGTACTGCAGCAGGTACATGCAGATTTGTATCGTCTGAATTCTTACGGCATCCACACAGCAGTGTCTTGGAAACACATGACTGGAAAAATCCCCCTCAGTTCTCAAATGGAGACCCTGTTATTGCAGGTAACTGCAACTTATGGTTCACTTCATAAACACTTCAAGGTCCACCTTTAAATCTAAATGAAGATCGTTTTATCAAGCTTATCATTTACACAGGCAGGGGGTGACCAAGTTACAAATATGCAAATGCTGATTTTTGACGGGGAGGGCATTGAGAAAAGTGAATGGAAAGGAAGATTTTAGTAACAGAAAACCTTATCAAAGTACTTCTGGAAGTACCTTTTTTTACTTCTTTTGAACAATATCTCGGTCTGTTAGCAGTCCCCCCAAGATGATGTTCGTAACCTACTGCAGAACTGTTAGGCTGCCTGTAGTCACTTCCTGGCTTCACCACTGATTCAGGGTACACGCTGCTAGATGGACTTCTTTCACCGACTCCAGTAAATTTGTCAACTCATCATTGCTGAGACACACCGAAAAACAACTGAGTTTGTGTATAGAGTACAATTATCACCCAGGTCACTAGGGGTTTGTTAGGCTTGACACTCAGAAGGCCAAGACTAAGATACATTGTGCCTGCAGCCCATCTGAAATTCCAGCGCACAGTAATTTCTAAGAATCAAGCCTCATGTCCACAGAGAGATTAAGATGACTACTTCCCATTTATCAGTCAGTTAGTGGGAGTTTCAGCAGCGAAAGAGACTTGCAGGCAGGTTCCTGTTCATGTCCCCAAGGCATTGCTTGAAAAAGGAGCTTCAGCATGCACAAAAATCCTTGACTTCTGCTCTGATAAGTGAAGGACATATGCCAGAACCATCACCTGCAGACCAAAATACTGATGCAGAAGCCGAAGCCTCCAGCTTCCCAGGGAGATCTTCCAAGACAGGACTGTTACTCATGGGAACTGATGGTACTTTAAGCTGATTGGAGCCAGTAGTAGCAGTGGGGCAGGAGAGGAGAGTGGGAGAGGAAGGGTTGATAGAAGAGTTATGGTTACAGTTAACTTCTAGCATAGCTGTTAACAGCAGAGGTCCTTAGGTTCTTGAGACACTTAGGTGTTAATGGTCTGCTTGGAAGGGTAGAAAGCATTGGCTGGTGAGGGAGGGCAGGATGGGAAAAAAAGCACACAGATGCAATAGTGGCGTAATTGCTCTTAAAAAATCCTAACAAAGGTGTTTTTTAAACGTGTCAATTATACACACAGGTCTTGGTAAGGTAAACAAGTGTAAGACTAGTGTACAGCACCACCACTACCCACTAAGTCAAATATACACCTCTCTGTACAAAGAGAAAAGGATATCTGACTTGTATTGCATGGGAAATACTGTCAGCGTTATGCACAGCTCAGCCAAGTTTGTGGCAGACCTTGCAGCCTAGCAGAATGCCAAAATACATGACCTAATGCGTTTTGCAGTGTACACGGTCTCATATTTTATTTGGTGATGAACACTTTCCATAAAATGTCTGTGGAGACAAAGAGAATAATGCGAGCGTGGTATTCATGTTGTTTGCCAACAATAATACCACAATATTTGTTTATGTAGTTTGCCAAAAATATCAAGTATCACAATATACAGGCGTTAAGCCAAATTAATCTGTCATTGACACCATCTACCCAGCTGACTGCAGCTGAAACCCGCGTTTGGTCCTCTGTTTTAAATATTTCAAATAATACAGGGCATCTCTTTGATTTTTAAGTCAAATACTCTTTGCATACATCTATATTATACATTACATATACACACTTTGCTCTTGCAGGATACAACATGAACAGCCATTCCAAAGAGAACGACAGAGAGCCAAAGCCTGCTCTAATTAAAGTTAACAAGGAAGCATAACCAGTGCCGAAAGTGAATGCATTCAGGAACACATGCAAATCAAAATGACATAACAGCAGTAGAAAGTTACTTTCACCATTCTCTATCTTCTCTGGGGTCAGCCAGCCCTGTCAGCTGAATTATAAATGAGCCTTGTGACACAGACGTATTTAAAGTTTGCTTACCTTGATTTACTTTTTTTTTTTTTTTTAACAGAGAAGATATATTATTTCAGAACAAAACCCCAGGAAAATTTGTACAACATAATCCAAGCTTAAATATTTTGCTCAGTTTTACCTCTTTTATTAACTGGAACCCATAAGGAATCAAGTTCCCAGATAAAATTGCTGAGAAACTTTGGAGCTAGACCGAGATTTTGTGGCTGGACATTGCCTCCAATGAGTTCCTACATGAAGTACTACATTACTTTCAGGGAAGATGTTTTACATCCCAGCCCAGTATGGGGAACTGAAAATTACAAGGAGAGGAGGAAAAAGTAGTGTTTAAAATTGTAAATAAGACCAATGCATTTCAGATTAGATTCTGGTAGAATATAAAACAATAAAGGTGAACTCTCATTTGCAATAGAAAAGTGGAAAGAAATGAGGGAAAACCTGAATAACAACCAAAGGAATAATCACATCTGGCACACAGCTGTATGCTGCAGAGGATGAAATGATTCAAAGGATAATAGTTGAGCAGTATGACATAAGGTCCACTTCTACTGAAATCAGTGAAGACATTGCTGCTGACTTTACCAAGATAAGGATTATACAGCTCAGAGTTTGAAGGCCAAGTGCCAGATATCTTTAAACTGATAACCTTGGAAAAAGATCCCTTGTCCATTTAAATCACCTTGACTTCAAGGACTTTGGATTAATTTTGCCAGCCTGCTCCAGCTGGGGATGCAATCATCAGTGGATAAAATGACCATGAGAAAATGTGTTGTGAGGGAAGAAACTCATAATGTAACACAGTTTTAATTGTACTCAATTAATTGAGTATTTCTTACTGATGCTGAATAATATTTTCTCACACTGCAACTCCTGTAATGAGCAAGGAGGAAAAAGAGCACTTGATCTTGCCACAAACAAAGGCTGATGAATTTCATCATATCTAAAAGGGAGCTTCAAGACAGGCTTCTGGACTCCAAGTGAACACTTGGAAGTGATGGGGAACCTTCTGTGTCCGCTGAAACTAATCACTTTCCCTTTTCAGCTGTGTACCTTAAGCACAGCACATACCTCCCTCAAGGCTTTGCCATCAGGCTGTCCTTTTTCATCATGAACAACTTAGACTTCCCTTGAACAAAATATTTGAGCCTGAAGTCCTAAAATCCATTCCTCTCCCAGTTCCTTGTCACATATTTTCCAATACTCATAAGCTATAAATAGAGACAGATGGAGAGAATAATAAAGACACTCATTCCTTTGAAGCCTTTTGGGCCAGGAGAAATTTCTGGCAGGAAGGAATGGAAGAATGATAACTATTTTGCTTTTAAAAACCATTGAGTTGCTTCTCCTAAGTGAGGCCAGCTGATGTGTAAGGCAGTCAACTATTTTAGTACCGCCATGGAATTGGCCAAGGAGTTGCTGAAATACTAATTCCTTTTGACAGAAGCCCTGTAAGTCAACTCCAGACAGTCACCTCTCGAACTTCCCAAAAGACAGACTTCAACCATGGCAAATGTTATATACATATGGGAAGGCACAGGGAAGGTGACTGTTACTTGTATAGTATTGCCAGTTTCAGGAATTCACAGTGGCTACTGGAGACAGGCTTTCCACAAGGCCATTTTCACATCCACGTGCTCATAGTCAAGAGGAGACTTGTTTAGAAACTGTACTGTGGGGAATTGTTCCAAAGACCTGACATTTGTCCTCTAGAACATCTCTGATCTCTGGCTATGCTTCACCTAGTTCTGACAGTGCAAATTTCTATCCTCCCTCAAACTTCAGTGAAAGAAACAGAACTTTTGCATGCATAAATGGCTGGAGACAGGCTGGCCATATTTTGACTAGCAAAGCTTCTATGTGAAAGATAAATTGTATTATAAATTATATGCAATTTACATGCAATTTAAATTCTATGTAAGTCTCAGTTCTAATGCAAACCTCTTCCTTGGAAGTAACAGTTAAACAGACATGTAAATCAACCACCAGATCTACATTACTGTTGATGGTTTTCACCTTGCCTATTTTGTATTGATGTAACAACCAACTTCAATGCAGGAGGTGAAATGCAAGGCTTTTGTTTCTTGACACATGGCCTCCATGCTGTTTGGTCATCCTATTTTCCGATTTTGGAAAAAAAAAATTAAGTCTGACAGCTTCTGGACTAGGTCATCAGCCAGTATGAACTGGCACAGCTCCTTCAAAACCAAATACTGTTTCTTTGTTTAGGAAATGAAATATAAATCAGTCTCGACTTTTACCAAAAGAAACGATAGATGCTATGACCCTTTCAGATGGGTCAAGAAGCAGCTTTTAATTGCATAGACATGAGTCTTAAGATTCTGTAGACTGTATGTACCCATTTCCTTCCAAACCAGGGCAGCAGCTGTGTATGCAGAAAGTGCATTTACACAATTAGACAATTGGTTAAGTTGGACTAGTTATCTGTCTCTGCACTTGCTAGTTTTCTGTTAAAACTTTGAGTTGCTTGACGCGTGATCTTACTGCCGTCTCTGTCCTTACTGTCTAGACTGCCTGTTTCAGATCCCGTATTCATGCAGAATGCTGCATTGGCTTTCACCAGCAGATGTCTCTCAGGCCGTGCAGAAGCGCGATCTGAAAGCCCATGTGGCAAGGCCGCAAGGAAACTGAACAGCTACAAACCCTGTTGTAATTCCAGGACACGGCACACGGAAATTTTAATGAATGTGCTTCGGCAGCACGACTGCTGCATGAAGGATTGGGGCAAAGCCTAGTTCAATGCATCTCACGTTGTACACTAAAACTTGAATACCTCTCACTGTTTAGCACAAGGGTTCCTTTGCTCCATGAATAGCCACCACCACTCGTTTACAACATACTCCACAGTTGCTTGTGACCAGACAAGTTAAAAACCTAAAGCAAGCTCTCTGCTCCTGTTTTCAGGGCTGAGAGGGATACCTCAATGTAGCTCTAAGTATAATGCTGTATCAATACTACTGCCCACAAGCCAGAGAAGGCTGGAAATATCTGGACTATACAGGTATTTTCAGAGCCATGCGAACACTCTAGGAAGATCCCAGATGGTGTCAGGAAACACAGTAGCAGGGCGGAGCAGATGAGAGTCTAGAAACAATCCAGACACTGGGGTTTTTTTCTAATATATTGTCAAATACAAAAGGTAAAATATATCATCGAGACTGTGTGTGCAGAGAGCATAGCGATGCAGACCTCACAAGGAGAAGCGCTCTTTCTCTGCTCAGACAACAAACTAAGTTGCAGACTCTTCATGCCTTTGAGGTATGGGGGTACTGAGACTACTGGAACCACAAACACAAGAATGGAGATTACCTCCCTAAATGAAGAGAGCAGCTTAGGAGTGTAGTCTACCACCTCAAGCTCAGCCTCTCCCTTACATAGTTCAGAGGGAATGTGTACCACCTCTCATGCTTCTCAGCGAAATCCATACCTTAGCAATCATAGTGTTAGTTTCTGGGGGGAGGGGATGCTCGACTGTGGAAGTGAGCACTAGAAGAGAAGTATTTGTGGAATATTGCTCGGTGGAGAACACTTCCCATATTCTGGTCCATGCTGTCCTAATTAAGGATTGGAAGTGTCTCTGTGCTAGTGTAATACCTTCCATGCTGAGTAATTGACTTACTTGGTCTCTTTCATCAGAGTCTTAGCCATGACACGCAAAACTTACACACTCCTGCTCTACACCCTGATCTTGAGGTTCACAACTGTCTCAGTTGACATGGAGATGACTCCTCCCATCTTAAATCAAGCATGTTGTGTGTGTGTTTACAGGCACACGGCTTTACTTTCACAATCCTTTTGTACCTTTCTCCCATGTTTTGCAGGATGACACTATTGCTTACCAGTCAACAATGTTTTATGTTGTTACAGCTCCTAAGATTGAATGTCTCACAGGCAAAGTAATTTCATTCTTTTTAAAAATAATTACCATGTTGTTACTTTGTAATGTGAATGTCAAAGGAGGTAAAGAAAAATAACCATGGGAAGGTGGAAAGAACAGTTTAATTTATCAGGCAACTAAAAATCCACCAGTCAGAGTGTGGACAAAGAGTTGTCATGGCTGTTAAGCAACAGCTCATCAGCTGAAACACATTTAACTAGGCAAGCTGCAAATACAAAACTGAACAGGTTAGTTATTTTTGGTTAAAGACTGTCTTAGATGATGACAGTGAGCAGAGAAAGAGAGGGTAAAATGAGAACGGTGTGTGTATGTTGATGGAAGTAGCATGGCTTTATTACCAGCAGAGAAAATATTAAGAATGCCCATTCCATAGAAAGAGGAAGACTTTCTAAAGGACATTTAGGCACCCAGCTTCAGTCCATGCCCCTGGGAATTGTGGATGTCGTTCCCACTGTGCTCTTTCCCTCTCCAAATCCCTGTGAGTAGCAAGATGTTCACAATAAAGTGGAGCCAGGAATTGCTACGGCAAGGCCAATTCTCCAGCTGGATCCTCAGCGCATCCATATGGGCTTGTAAATACATGTTGGAAAAGCCCTAAATAGAGCACTTACAAGACAGAATGCAACCACTCGAAGAAGATTTCATGGCTGAGGAAAGTAAGGCTTTAAAATGTGCCTAAACATGCATGTATAGAAGAGACTGCAATGGCTCCAGAAAACTGTCCTTTCCCTTTCCCAAATTCTTTCTAAAAGCAGAGGCACATACAAATCCAGGACCCAGCACCCCTTCTCACCTGACTGCAAGCCAAGGACACACAGTCCTTTGGAAAATATGCTCAGAGCTGGATCTTCAGGCCAAGATTATCAAAGCTGCTTTGGAAATTTGCACACCCAAGGGGAATAAAACATTGAAAGCTTTCAGCATCTTTCCAAGCATCTTCTGTTAAGTGTTCAGCCTAAAGCTTTAGATGAGCACAGAAGTATCTAGAGCTTTCAATGTACTGCCAAAGCCTAATCACACAGAGCTGGAAACAGGATCTCCATTTTTTTGATCTTGCTAGTTGTAACACATCTTAAATGTTTTTGGGGCACAAGGGGACAATCTTTTTGCTGTGAGAATGCCATCACAGTTGGTGGCAGTCATACCAAAGAGGATTTTGACCCAAGCTTTCTCATGATGTATCTGTAATTTGTTTGGCAAAGAGCCTTAGGAATAAGAGCAAAACTGTTCACATCAGGCTCTCTAGACAACCAAACAACAGCATTCAGGCTATTTCACAGGTTAGATGAGAGGTGCCTGACCCACCCATTTCATGCTGAACAGTCTTGTATCTACTGGCTGTATGAAAGAGCATACTTTTGTGTGAAATGGAGCATACTAAGCAGCACAACTACTGCACACCCACTAACCAGTCATAATAATATGAGGCAAAATAACACCAAGTAAAGGAGATGTTTGTAGCACTCTTCATAGTTCAGACCCAGTAAACATGACAAGATAAATATAACAAGATGTAAGGTACTCTAATTAGATCCAAGAGAGCCATGGAGGGTGACCCATGGCTTTTCACTATTCATATCCAGGCCAACCTTCATGTTTAGCTAATGCCGGGCACACTGGCTCCCAGCCTTGCTTGACACCTTGGAAGATGGCTTCAAGGTTTTACAGCAGTTCAGATCACACAAGCCACAGTCCTGAACTGTGAGGGGTAATATCCTTGAGAGGGGCACCACAGACCAAAGAGTAAGACTCACCTTCCTTTGCTGCAGATGTTCCTTCTGGTTGCTGAGCTTAGCACTGCATCCATGCCTGTTTCAACGCGCTTCCCATTTTGCTTTGTCTTTCAGGAGTGTTGAAGTTTCTGGAACACCAACCAGAAGGCAGGTATGCAAACGCTTTTCCCACTTGCTTGAGATGCACTGTTCTCGTAAAAAGAGAAGTAGAATGGCATGAGTTCACACAAGTTAAAAAAAACAATACTCTCTCACTATTAATAGCACTATGTGATAGGCTTAAACAAGTACTTTTAGCATGAGCTTAACATTCGAAGGGAAAGGGGACATGACTGCTGTAAATACAACCAAACCATTCTTTTTTTTTTTTTTGGCATTAAGCTTTTTGAGGCCTTCCAACATGAGAACAGTGCTTATTTTAATGCAGCTTGAAACAGAAAATAACAAAGCCTCTTTTATGACCAGACTATTGAAATAAAATACTTATCTGCAACCTAAACAATCAAGTCATCACTAATATTGCCACATGACTACAACCTGAAAAGGTGAGACTTTTTCTCCACACTAACCAAGATTTCAAAATAATGTGTTATCACAGAAAATTTCCAGCTGCAGTTTGATGATTCTTTCAAAGACGTATTTGAACTGAAAACTGAAAAATAAAAAACAATACATTTTATACACAGAGCAGATGTTTGCTGAAAATTTTTGTTCATCTCAAAGTCTGCTTTATCAATAAGGTGACAGCTTCAAAGAAAATTTTCTGCCAATACCTAAACAAATTGATAGAATGCAGCTGAGGAAATTACTTTTTCCCAAAAGCTATTCATTTTGTTTAAGGTTTTGAACTAAGCAACAGTTTTCCATTTTTAAAAAAATGCTTTTAATTAAGACAATGGTAAAAATTATTTTCTCAAACCAAAATCCAATTCTTTAAAGAAAAATAATTTTACTAGCTTTCTTTGCTACCTGATGTTAAAAACAATTTCCACCGATATAGTTTTCTTGCAAAAAGATACTTCCTTTCAGTCAAACCCATTTTCAGCTAGGAAAAAAGCTTTCAACAAAACAACTGTGCTCAACACTAATAGTCATAATTCATGTACCTAGAATACCCTTTCGCCTGGGCTCCTGAAAGCATTCTACACATAATAGACTGAACTGCATAGAGGCAAAAGAATGATTTCTGTTTTATAGGAGAGGAAAGACTAACAAAGCAAGGGCCCAGTTTTCAGAAGCAAACATAAACATGAATACTGCAATACAGGATCAGCCCAGAGGTCTCTCTAGCCCAGTAGCCTTTTGTTTGCTTGGTAAGGGAGATACCGTGGAAGGTGGGTTTTCTAGGGTGAAGCCAATCCTTCACACTCCAGATGTGCTGATTCCTGTAATTTCCCAGATGCTGTTCCCTGTAATTTCGCAGGAAACTCAGCTGCATAATTTTTGGTAGCAGGAAACTTTCTGCACCTTTCCCTGGCTAACAGGGTCTGCCAAGAGTAAATGCCTAGCAAAAATCTGATAATAGGTCAGGCAGGTACTGTATAATGCACTTATAGTACTCTTCCACCATCTGATAAAACACTATGAGGCCTGCCTGAGTCAGAACTGGTATCTCGTTGCTTTCCATTTCTAGCATTTCTACCTGAGGCAATGAGTTCCACAGCTTAATTATAGATTGTGTAGGTTAAGTAGTAGGTTTCTTTTGGTTTGCTCAGGGTCCATCACCCTGAAGTTGCTGTATTAGGTGAAAATCATTCCATGTGCATCAGGTTTGATTTTTATTTTACATACCTTTGTGACAGCCAGTGTTCTCCTCTCTCTCCTCCAGCAGTCTTGATTTACTGAGTGAGTCACCCTCTGTGTGAAGACAACTCATATGTTTTTTTTAAGTTTTCTTGCTCTTTCCTATCACCATAAATGAGATCTAGTAGCAGCACCAGTCTGATGCTCCTGGAGAAGCAAAGAGAAGCTCCATATTGCCCACACTAGAGGTGGTTAAATTCTGTATTGTCTGACATGACTACTTCACTTGCATAGCAAGAAGCAAAGATGCATTTTACTAAAAGTATCTTGTTCAATGCACTCACTTATTTTTTCCTAATGTTAAGGAATTGCTCAAATATAATTCCACTCTCCTCCACATCACTTCAGCCTGGTTCTTAACACCACTGGGTTAAAAAAAAAAAATCAAGACAGTTTAAAGATATCAGAGGCACATCTCATTAATAACTTGAAATGCCTATCGCATTGTTGTAGTTCATGCTGCAAACATATCCTCAGGGGTCTTACCCAGCTTGACCTTCCTAATCATTGCTTTTCCTTCCAGCATTGATGCTCTAATTTCATAGACATTCATGTAGACCAGCTACAGCCTCAGAAACGCAGCATATCACCTCTTAGGTCAGCAAAAATAAGGTTGTACTAGTGTTAGAACCACATTCCTAGAACATTTCTGACAGCAGTCTGGGTTTCCTCCTCTTGCTGTAGTAACAGTGCACTGTATAGCATTTCCAGGAGTTACTCCACTTTGTCCTGACTCCCTGTGTGCTTGCTTCAGCTTGGTCTGAAGCTCACTAACGTTATGCTCCATTCCATTGCATGTGAGGACTTCAGGACACATACATAGCAATGCACGATTTGGAAACTTGTTTCCTGTGTCTGTATGCAGTGACTTCTCTCAATAGCAATGCATGGGTTTGTTTTCTGAAATTTCTCTGCTTTTCTTAACTTCATGGTTTTAGCATTTAGGTTTTGTTGTTTTATGGTAAACTCTTTAGCATTTGGCATCTGCACCTTCTTACTTAAGAGATATTAGCATTGAAACTTTTTTTTTTAAAAGCCCTTGTGTTTCAGCTTCTTCTAAACTCAGTTATGACCTGATTCCTGCCATAAAGGTTCAGTCTGAAGTAAATAGGAGATTTAGGTAAAGATGAGGGAATGAAAAAGTCAACACATTTGATTTCTAAGGAACTATACTTTAGGCAAGACAGTTCTAAACCAAAGCCAGATACGAGACATCTGAATTATGCTTGGGAGTGGTGCATTCAGAATACTCCAATATAGTCTTGAACTTTTTAATCCA